>Ga0114963_10000290_pt1 | contig 33019 bp, 43 predicted proteins | sample C_131016_EF_Meta_FD_87019 | JGI IMG/M metagenome (GOLD analysis project Ga0114963, IMG submission 87019) | Freshwater microbial communities from Lake Croche, Canada to study carbon cycling - C_131016_EF_MetaG | ecosystem: Environmental > Aquatic > Freshwater > Lake | place: Lake Croche, Canada... | reverse complement strand
GCATAGCAGCAGATGAAGCGGCTATGACCGTGTTAGCTGCTATAGTTCAGGGTTTAATGACTATGGCTGAGCATGATGTAGGAAAGTTCGATGATCAAGTTAAGCTATGTTATTGTACTACTGCTAAAGCGATAAACAAGCATTCGAATATAGATTATCATCAGAGAGTCGTTAATTTGGTTCTCGAGGGTTATGATACCAAGGCCAAGCTATCATATAATTCGATATATGAATCCCACGCTATTGTTATAGACATGAGTGAAGACGGTACTGGAATAGGGATATCATGGGGGGCAGGTACTGTAACTGTTAGCTACGTCATGTACGGTTTAGAAGTATACTCTTTCTGTTGGGTAGGTGCCGGTGATTGGATAGACTCACAAGTAGCATCTAGGCATGGGTATGATCCAAATGCTGTAAACACTATGAAGAAAAAGGCGAAGGAAACGCCGACAACTGTGGCCAAGAAGAAGACTGAAGTAGACTTGACTCCGGGTGTAGATTATAGTAATGATAGATTAGCGATGGATATAGTGCTTCATTACGACGTGCTTATAAATCAAGTGATAGAAGGCATTGTTGAAGGCTTTAAGCAGAACGAGTCTGAAGCGAGAATTGAAGGTGCTGTGCCTATATTTATGGCTGGCGGCACCTCGTCGCCAGTTGGTTTCGTAGAAAGATGCGCTGAAAAGTTAAATCAATTAGAACCGCCTTTTGAAGTAGGAACTATCAAAAGGGCCGAACAGCCATTGTATTCCGTAGCGACTGGCTGCCTAAAGGCAGCTGAAATGTTTTGACATAATATGTGACGGACTGCATTTGTATTCTGGTTAGTATTGATATGTGTTTGTATCGAAGTGGCCATTGTATTCAAAAGCAAAAACTTTCAATAGATATGAACAATGGCATATGATCCCAAAGATTATAGTGGTTCTACGCAATTTGTACATTTGCACAATCACACTGTATTTTCTGCTCTGGATGGTGTAGCCACTCCAGAACAATACGCTAAATTATGCTCTGAGCGTGGGTATCCTGCTATGAGTGCTACTGAGCACGGGCATATGGCATCGGTACCCGACATGTACTTGGCGTTTAAAAAATATGGAATCAAGTATATTCCAGGATGTGAAATATATTATAATGACTGGGAACCGCATAGACAAACGCTGGAACAAAGCGGAACAAAGGTCAGATCTCCCGAATGGAGAAAAAATAATCCTGATATTTCTGCTAGGATATCTAGAAACAGACATTTAACTATATTATGTAAAAACGAAGTAGGATACCATAATTTATTAAAACTTACTACTCAAGCATATGAGACTGGTTTATTCGGCATGGGTAGGACGCAGTATAACCGAATATGGTTTGAAAAGCTATGTGAGTATAAAGAAGGTCTTATTATATTATCAGGCTGCTTAAATGGCCCAATTAGTCATGAACTTAGGCATCGCTTCCTTAAGGATAAAGAAGGCGTCAAGATTTTCGAACGAGATAAACAACAAGCTTTCAATGATGCTATAAAATATGTAAAGATGTTTAAAAAAGAATTTGGTGATGACTATTATATAGAATTACAGATGCCTGGTATTGAAGCCATTGATAAGTGGGGCGAAAAAACGGTAAGTGATGATGCTGTCTTCAAGTGGTCAATAGCTATAGCCGATAAATACAATATACCTGTCGTTTTGACCAATGATTGTCATTATTTAGATCGCAAAGACTTCGAATTGCAAAAGCTTATGATGGCTGTGGCTCAAGAAACAACTATGGATTCTCCCGATTTATTTCATGTTAATAGTAGTGAGCAATTCGTACAATCTAGAGCTGAATTGTGGTCTAGATTTAAAAACAATAAATATAGCGAAGGTATAGACGATAGAATATTTGAAGTGATGTGTGATAATACATTGAAAATAGCAGAAAAATGCGTAGCATTTGATGTAGACACGTCCCCTAAGATACCTGAAATAGATAATGCTGATGATTCTATCAAGCAGATCGTAGCCAAACGCTTAAAGGAAGGTGGATACGATAAAATAACTAAGAGATATTTAATAGACGGAAAAGAAGTGACATACGTTGAGCAAGCTAAAATAGAATTAAATAGATTTATCGATAAGGGATATTCGAGTTATTTTTTAATAACTCAAGATCTTGTTAACTATGGTAGACAAAGAGGTTGGCCGTTTAGCCCAAGAGGCAGTGCTGGTGGTTCTTTGGTGTGTTTCTTGATGGGCATCCATACGTTGAATCCTATGTTGTGGGGTCTATCGTTTGATAGGTTTTTATCACCTAGTAGAGGTGGTTATATGTTAAACGTAGACATGCCAGATCCAATCAGTTGATTTATTACAATTGCTGGAGTCATTAAATGACAGAGACAAAAGATTTAGAAATAGCGATTAGCGAACTTAAGCATTCTATAAAGATTCATCTGTTAATAATGGCAGGTCCGAGCCAGCAGCTTTGTGCTTTTTTGGTAAAAACGATCGATTTATTAGAAGATGATGATATTCAAAGGAAAAAGCAGGAAACATTGTTGTTGGCCTTTAGTATCGTAGAGGCAATAGCGGTGCATGTTCAACAGGCGATTGATGCGAGGGGCCAAGTAGCGAAAAACAAAGGTAATCATATGCCAGAGAATGTCAGATCTTATTCTGATAATATATTAATAACGTTAGGCCAGGTAAGAGGACTAAATGACAAGAGGGTGGCTAAAACGGCTGTGCTTGTCGCTATAGGCAAAGCATTAGATGCTCTGGGGACATTTACTGGCGCAGTATACCCTACGATTTTTGAAGTTGATGGACGTCAGCTGAATAATCACCAGACAAGACCCGGAGAACAAGCGGAGACATTATGAAGGATTTTAGCTGGTACACCGCCGTTATTGTATTCGTTATATATATATTATTCGATATATTATATGCTCTTTATGTCATGTGTGTTAGTCAACAAAGAGCTTTGCGGGCTAGTGTTATAAGCTCGATATTATATAGCATAGGTGCATATGGGGTTATGAATTATTTAGAGAATCCATTGTACATTATTCCCTTAGCATGCGGTGCGTTTATAGGCACTTTTATTGCTGTGAAATATATGGGCCATTTGTAATTAGGCAGATTGAATAGCGGAATAACGTGTATTAGGAAGAACATGAACATCAATTATGAGAAGACTGCCTTTGTGCTGATCAAACCTCCTTCTAAGGTAGTTTCTACACATAAGATCAACAACAGGCATGAGCATATCAAGCTAATCGAGACAGCTAAACATAATGAATTGTTGCTATATTATTCCCATGTCATAAAAAAAGGAAATAAATATTACACTGATCAACCGTTAATAGTTGATGAAGAATCAGCTAAAAACTATATCGATATGTTCTCTGACAACACAGAGAAGGAGGACAGTGTTGAAGTTCAGCCCAGTGTTCAGGTCGCACCGCCAATCACAGAAGAACGGTCGCTTGTATGTCCTTTTTGTAATAAAAAAATGTCAAGCACACCGGGGCGGACTTTACACATTAAATCTAAACATCCCGATAAGTTAGATGAGTACAAGGGCATGCTATGAAGAATTGGGATCAGATAAAGGAATTAGCTTATCGAGTAGTGTCCGATCGTGGTCTAGATAAAAAATATCAAGAACGTTTGGCTTTTGAAATTATTGAAATAGAAAAACAAGGTGCTAGTGCTAAGTGGGAAATATATTATAACGATAATAAGAAATTCGCTACCAATCCAAATAATTTAGTGTTACCGTGGTTATTAAATATGGTTAATGAGGATCCTATACTTAGTAGGAATGATATTATATTAAACACAGTTAGAGCATCAAAAGTCAAAGAATACCGAGCCAAATATGGGAGTATTCCTTCTGATTTTATTAAAGATACAGACATGCCAGACATTGATCTAGATTGCTTACCAGAAGCTAGAGATCCTATTAAAGAATATGCCGCTAAGACATATAGTATGGGTATAACGGATGGATATGGTCCTGTCTGTTCTGTAGGAACTTGGCAGACTTATAAATTCAAAAACGCTATTATTGATGCTTGTGCTGGAACAGGATTGGTGGATAGAAGTGTAGCTTTCGAGCTGACTACTCAATTGCCAGATGAAGTCGATCAATTAAAAGACGGAGGTGAGGCCGCTTGCAAAAACCGCATTATTGATAATGGAGAGGAAAAAGAATGCGGATTTATTCATAGCTTAACCGAATGCCCAAGATGTGGTTCAGCAGACACTGATGCCCCAACCATAGGTAAGTTATTACAAGAATACGAAATATTAAGAAATTTCGCTTCTACGCATAAAACAGTAGTTGGATATGCTGTTAAACTGGTGGGTCGTGTGCGTAATATGGGCATGCATGCTGGTGCTCTCATAATAGCAGATAGGTCACTATTCGGTAATATCCCAATGGCTAAAAGCAGCAGCAAAGGCTATTGGGTCAGTATGTGGACAGAAGGCCGCAATGCTCAATTATCTAAATTTGGATATAATAAATGGGATATACTTGGTCTCAAAACACTTAAATATATTTTTGAATGTTGTAAATTGATAGAAGCCAATCGCGGTATATCTTTCGGACCTAACATGGAAGGATGGGACTATAACGATCCCGAAACCGGGATAGCAGGATGGTATATTGATGGAACCGGAAAGAAATGTGATATATTACTTAATGACGAACATACCTTAAGATTAGCTAACGAATTAAAAACAGATGGTGTTTTCCAATTCGACACAGATTTAGCTAAACAAATATTATCGAATGGTGTACGCAACTTCGATGACTTAATGTTGTTTAATGCTATGGGCCATCCAGGCCCAATGGCTTCGATTCCAGAAGCAGTAGAAAATAGAGATAATTTCAAGAAAGATTGGCGATCTGCTTTGCCTAAACCTATTTATGAAATATTAAAGTATACATATGGTGTAATCGTTTACCAGGAGCAATTGCAAGCTATTTGGCAGATAATGGCAGGGTTTACAGCTCCCGAGGCCCAAGAAGCACGTAAGGCTGTAGCCAAAAAATGGACTCATAAACTAAAACCCATAAGAGAAAAATGGCTTAAGGGTGCGAGCAGGTCTATGAGTGATAAGGATGCAGAAGCATGGTGGGCCAAAATGGAGACATTCGGTCGTTATGCTTTCAATAAAAGCCACGCCGTCAGTTATTGTTTGGTAGCTCATAGATGTCTTTGGCTCAAAGCTCATTTTACACCAGAATGGTGGGCCGCAGTGATGAGCGATTGCCACCAAGAAAAGCTAGTAAGATATATGGGGATAGCTAGGTCTGAAAAATGGAGGCCGACCGAAATCACTTATTCTGGGAAACATCGTCCTGCTAAAAAATCGGATGGAGTCATATTTGATACGCTAAATTTAGAAAATATGACAAGGAGTTTCACTGTAACAGGAGACACGGTCAATCAGGGCTTAATCGGAATAAAAGGTATAGGGGAAACAGCTGCTGTAAAGTACGAGCGAAAAGGCGTTTATGCGGACATCGACGAGTTTATTACAAAAACAGGTGGAAAAGATAAAGCCGCATGCGAGCGGTTCATAAAATTGGGTGCTTTCAAATATATGCAAGGACATAGCAATTCGAAGGCTGTATGGACATGGTATCAATATAAATATTGCAGTGGGAAAGATATTACTGCACTTAGGACAACTATCAAAGAGCAATTACTAGCTGCAGAAGGATGGAATGATCAGACTATCGAGCAAGAGAGAAAAAGGCAGATCACTGAATACAAGAAGGCTTATCCTAATAGAAGGAAAGTTCCTGAAAAGCTAATAAATTGGAAACCGAGTCCAAATGATTCTCGTGATAATGTAATGGCATTGGTAACTGAAGACTTCTCTCTTGTGGAAGTGCTGCAGTTTGAGAAAGACTATTTAGGGTATTATTTACATTCTCCTTTAGATCTATACGAGTGTAAGGGACAATGCTCTATTGAAACAGCTAAAGATTATTCTACTAAAGACACATCAACCAGATTAGAAGGAGTTATCGTAAGCGTAGATTATGGTAAGACCAAAAATGATAAAGATTTCGCTAAGATAATAATAAGTGATGGTATACAACAGACATTAGTCTTAATGTGGGAGTCAGAAATCAAACATCAAAATCAAGATACATTAAAACCAGGCGTAGGAGTACAATTATACGTCAATTATGACCCTACTAGAAATATCTTCTCAGTAGCAAGAAATGAAGCTATTCTTAGACTAAAACGGAAGCAACATGCAACTAGTTAGTAAAGATGGAATAGCATGTGATCAATGTGGTACCACTCATAAATTAGACTTTACATATTATTCGTTCGATTTCAGGGTCGTATCCGTCATATCAGGTAGAAGGTTAGCTTTAAGGGAATTATTAAGATCTAAGATAGTTCACTCGCTGGACATATGCCAGCAATGCTATGACAATATAAAAATGGAAGTGATTAAAAACTATCAATCTACTATGACTAATGATGTGAGAAAACGGGGTACGAGTAATACGGTAATTTGCGAAATTAGTGGTAGGAAAATATTAGGTGCTAACTATAATTATTATTTATGTTGTGTGACAGAAGTAAATGTGTCTACATCAGGCCAGCCCAACATTTGCACAACATGCAGACAACAGACTAGAGATAGTGATAAAATATGTAGCAATTGCAAAGGTAGCTCGTTTACAAGGACAGCTAATACCTCGACATACGATAGATTACTCGATATAAATGTATGTCAGGAGTCATTTAAAGATATGGTAAATAAGTCAGAGTTGGTGAAAAAACAAGCGTCAGAGTGGTCTACTAATAGTTAGGGATAAAAATGTATAATCCATATGACCTAGTTAAGATCAAGATAAATGGCAAAGAGACATATGGTAGACCTGTGGCATTCGACTCTGACCCAATAAACATACATACTTTGAAAAATAAGGATGGTGAGCTAATTAAGCCGATTTTATTGACTAGTGCCTGTCCAGATTGTGGCCAAGGCCTTGAGATTAATATAAGCCAGGGTGAGTGCCCATCAGGAGTGTATATTGAATGCCACCTGTGTAAGGATAAATCGAAAATCAAGGTCGGAACCGTTAATAGGTTCAGGAAAAATGAGGAAGCACCAACAGATGAACCACTGCTTTGTAAAAATAATGATATTTGCAATATCGACACGACAGTAGAACAAAGATTCGATATGCCTGAAGAACAACACCCAGATGTCGCTTCTGAGACTAAAGACGAACCCAAGCAGAACATAAAGAAAAATAAGAGAAGTAAGAAGAAGACAGACATTAATGAGCAAACCAATGCCGACCCAGTAGGATTCGTTAATGTACCTCCATTAAAGAAGAGGATCGAATCAGCTCAAGGCTTAACAGAGGAAGTAGAAATAGACGACGCAGACATGGTCGAATTAGAATGAAAATCATATTAGGTTCAGGCATAGTAGGACTAATAGCTAAGTTGATATTAGGTCCCTCGTGGACGATAATCCCGTTTTATAGAAGCAGGTTTTATAGCTTTAATCCTTCACTAGATGATAACTTCATAATAAGGGATGAACTAATAGATGATGTTATAAAGCAGATAACGCAAGAAATCAAATTGTCAGTGTTCGAATATAAAAGAGCTTGGTCGATTGGCGGGCAAATATTACCAGACTGGAATGAAGCTATATGTAGTGATTGGTTATACAAGATATTTGGCGATAAGATACCTCCACAATCACAGATTTATAATAAACAAAAAATGACTTTTGGTGTATATGATTTGAGAATAAATGATCTATATTCTAAATTAACTAACATATATATAGATGAATTAAAACAGCAATCGGCAGTAGGTAAAGTTACAGAGATAGGAGATCATTATATAGTAAGGAACGGTGTGAAGAGCGATTTTGAGCAGGCCATAAACACCATACCTTTAAACCACCTGGCGAGCCTATGTAAGTTATCTATAAATCTTCCTTGTAAAGATATTCATTACTGGCATGTAAGAACTAATGATTTAAATTTTGAAGGATATAATCAGTTATTGGTCGCTGATCGTCTGTTCGGCTTTTATAAAGTGACTAATATAGCACCTGGTAGATTTATGTTTTATTGCCACGAAGACATACCGAATCCTGGTACGTATCTAATGGGATTTATGCAAAAGTTCGAGATAATCGATGGTACATCTATTCCGGAGGCGATGCCTTTAGGCCCGATGCCAGAATTGCAAATATTGGATCAAATGGGCATATTTAATGTCGGAAGTTATGCACAATGGGATTGGTGCTCTGATGTGGGTAGCAATATACTAAAATTAGTAAGGTTTGCTAATAGGGGCTATGTCAATGCTAAACCAAAATATATTCACTGATACATAATAGGATAAGAACGATTTAGCACAGTTAGTCTATTATATAATAATCGGTGTATCATAAACATGTCGAATAATATAGACTGATCAACCATACCAGCACCTAGTAGAGAAAGATGTTCGACAATACATTGTTCCTGCTCGGTGATATTAGATAATACGAATTTCCACTCTTTAAGTGGGATATTCGATTTAGCCATTAGATGATCTCGAGTATCGATGGGTTCGAGTATTCCGCCTAATGAACTAAATGACTCATGAGTAATGAACCCTTTTACTTTATTCCACAGGTGGGCACCACCATGATTAGAGCAATGATTGTCTTGCCATAATAAATGTGGAGCGGTATTCCTTTGATTAGAAAAAGGTGCTGTGTCTATCTCAATCGCATATGCATTAACAGCACCACGCCAATAAGACGACTTAGGAGGAAAACGCCCTTCGTCGGTGTATGGCTCTGTCAATCGTTCATATCCATGCCTGATGAATATGGAATCTCGATTAATATAAAAATATGACAGGACAGGCCTTAAATATAAATAGAATGCATCAATAGTCGATTTAATGTCTTTATCTAAAATGCCATATGTATATGCATATCTGCCATCCACCCATTGTCGATGGTCATCATATCTTCTTAATTCTATGCGATCCGCCTTGACTAATGTCCATTCGGTCTGTTGATCAACTACACCAGAATGGCGGTATGTGATAGGTTGCAATTGATTGTAGAAGTACTCGAGATGTGTGTCATGGAGTGGTTGTGCATAGCCATTTGTTTTAAGGAAATCGTGCAGAATGATTGATACCCAAGTATGTGGATTGATAGTTGAATCTATAAGATAAGCGATAATGCAGCTGCAGATGCCATGGAAGAATCCATGTTCGACATCGTTAAAGTATGCTTGTATCATTGATTGGTCGAATGGCTTAAATGGGGTTAGATATTTGTTTATTTTGCTATAGTTATGGATTACATTTTTTTTATTAGTATGGGCCAATCCTAGCTCGGTTAGGTATTTGATGTTACCGAAAGAACACCTAGTGCATAGGTCATATTTGATCTTTTTGAGACAGACAGATATAGAAGTGTATTGTTTAAGACATAATTGTCCACGTATATGTTGGTCGAGAGAGGCCATGTGATTCTCCACTTAAGTATATTTTAGTGATATGTAGCACAAGTAATTATATTGGTGTATTATGAAGCATAGTAGTCGTAGAAGCTTTTACGAATCAGGTTTGAGGATAAATAAGCACTCTAATGATAGGTTATCGGAAGAGATAGAAGAATTCGATTGGCACAATAAGAATATTATAATAACAAAGGTTAATAAACCTAAACAATTGATAGTCGCTGGTTTAACCGAAACAGAAGTAGAGCAGAAGGATAAATTTATAGGACAGTTATACACCGCATGTATGACTTGCTCTATTTGCCCTATCGGAACCGAGTGTGTTAGTAAAGACGGTATTTATAGGGATCCTCACTTATTGAGCAATAGAAATATTTCGAAATATGTTATGGTGTGTGATAGACCAACGTGGGATGATATTACTAATAGGGATAATGATGGGCATGCTAGCGAAATAGAAAAGTTAACGCAGGTCAAAGAAATATTAGATAGATTATATATAACATATCTTGTTAAATGTAGTAGCATTGATAGAGGTGATTATTACGAAAATTGTCGCCCATTTATACAATTAGAAATGAATATATTAAAACCCACATTAATCATATCATCAGGTCAGGAACCTTTCGATAGACTCAAGGCAGATAGTAGTTTAGAATATAAAGATAATGTTAAGAAGATAACGAATAGTATATTTAATATTAAAATGCTAACCATAGCGGATATATCTGACGTACGATTTATTGATCATATAAAAATAGTAAGTAAACTGATAAGCAGATTAGAATAAGTAGATAAAGTTAGTCATTATATGGGATAAAAATATAATGAGGATTACCTTGCACTTTGGCCCTAGTAATCGAATATGGATTCCCTTTTTCCCGTAACAATTTTTTCATTCTCAGTGTAAATGCTGAAGAATTGGGTATTTTATCACAAACAAGATTTAGTATCTCACTACAAAGAACACCGTTTTCACCAGATTGAGCGATTTTGTCATAAGCACTCTCCATTGCAGAAGTAATATGATCTGTCGCCTGATTCTTAGCTATTGTTTGCTTGTCTCGAAGGGCGTCCCTTTCCTTGGCTACACTGATGGCTGTTTCGAGTTCTTGTTTCGCTTGTCCAGTGAGTTCTTCGACTCCTTCGGCTATCAGATCTTGGACATTATAGCCCAAATCGATCGGTATGATAGTAATTTTGGTTTTGGACATTGAAGCCTCAGGGAGATAATAATGAACATTTGTGTTGTTTGTGGCGAAGACCAAAATTTAAATACCAAGTTAACTATAGTCATAAATAATGAAAATATCGTAGTTTGTTTATGTGACGAACATGCAGAAGATACGACTGTAAAAATGGCTAGAGAGAAATATTTGGAAAGGCAGAACCAAATAGATTTACTAGTAGAACAAGCTAAGAAATTGGGGTTAGATACTAGTAGCTTAATGAAAAAAGCGGCAGCCTCGTCCAATGAATCAAAGCAGGTAGCTAATCCTAACCCACAGCCGTCAAGAGAGGATAAAACTACGAGCACAGAGGAGCAGAGTTTAGAACCTGACGAAGGGTGGATAAGCACTAAAAAATTCGAAACAGTCGAGTCTAAAGGCTTTACTTCTGTCGGTGGTCAAGGCGTTGCCTCATATAACAGTTATAAAGTAATAGGTCAATCCGATGTGCTGGATGAGAGCGTACGTCAGGGTAAAGTGAAGATGGGTGTAGCCGAAGGTCGTGGTGGTAGCCAGATTCCTGTTCCGTTAGAGAGAGTAGACGGTACCGGTACTACCCGGATTCGAATTAACAACGCCGAGACAGATCAATCATTGCAGCGTAGATTTAAGAATATGGCAAATAATCAGGAGCATCAGCCCGACTTTAGACAAGGATATAATGATGCTACTAGGAATTGCCCTATATGTCGTGGCGAATGCGTGGTGAATGGGAAAGATTGCCCAAAGTGTAAAGGTAGTGGGATAATTAGTGTCTACTAACCGATGCCCCCAAAGGTGTACGGACGAGATAAAATATGGTAGCAAATCAAAGACGCTCATGAGAGAGTAGTGGAAAAGATACTAGAAAGAAAGAAACAAATGGACACAGCCGCTCACATTGAATATTGTCTACGCGAACTCGAGGTTGAATCAGTACAACAATTTGGCGACGAGGAAAAACAAAAAGTAGCTGCTAAGTGCTTAAAACATATCAATGTATGGATGATAGAGTCATATCAGTCAGGTGTGGCTTACACTAGAAATGATCGACGGAGGCTAAAAAGGGATTGTTTTAACTCTGTCAAGGAAAGTGTGATCAAGGAGTATCAAGAGGAATATGGATTCGCTATATTATCATTTTTGTTAATATATGTCGTGTTACCAATGGTTTTAAAATGGTTAATAGAAAGATTATTCAATAAACTAAAGTGATATTATATCTGATTGCCTGGTAAGCGTATATTAAAGAATTTTCGATGTTTATTTTTTGTCGGTATTCCGCTAGGCTGCTCTGTAGCCCCAGAAGATCTGGCAGCAGCATCTATGCCAGCATTAGGATTATATAAATGTGGCGTGTGAAGTGCAGGCCGGTTAAATAACCTAGAACCGTGTAATCCGGCATTTATCCTTTTAAGCTTCATCCATGTGCCCCGGGCTCGTATCGCCTTCTTCGAAATCAACATTAGACTCCATAGGCCAGTCTTCTACATCTTCGATTGTAAAATCTAGAGGCTGTTCTGGTTGACTGGCATCAATAATCTCGTCCATCTTAGGATTGAAACCGAAATCTTTTTCTGCCCATTCTGCTTGGTCATCTTTAAGTTCCTTGATAATAGAAGGAACGAATTTGGCGGCTTTGGCTCTTTCTTCAGCAGGTACTGCTTGAGCCACCATCTCTTTCTCCATGGCTGTCAAGAATGTAGGATCATCGAGGTATTTATAACTATGCACTTTGGTAAATGATTGGCATACGCCGTTGGCATGATTAAGCTCAGCGGCTTTTAATGCAAACATTTCGTCAATTTGGTTGTGTAGATATTCGTAGCCTCTTTCAGCCCGGCCAGATTGTTCATGGTCAGAACTATGCATCTTAAGACCAAGCTGGGCATCATGCTGCAGCATGGTTTTGATGCTCTCGAGTAATGTCCGCTCGTCTTCAGTGAATTTATCGCTCATGATTACTCCTTAATAATTCCTTTTTAGTTTTGAATCGGATGGATAATCCTGGACAGAGAATAGAAAGGTTCGATCAAGTACGGTTACTTACCGTAAAAAATGTGTCTTATTTATCTGCCCCACCTAATACTATAGTTACACCTCAAGGTATCTGGTCTGTAGCGGCTGTGGTCGGCCAGAATGATTTGATATTAGCTAAGGATAATGCCATTATCAGGATCCCAGCTACTGATGTGTTAGTAATATCAGACTACGACTTAGAAGGCTTAAACGATATACTTGGGAGACTATCTGATGGCTAAACACAAGAAATCGACTCCGATTGCTAAAGACGAAAAGGATTTGATAAGTATAATTGAGAAGACATATGGTTCAGGGTCGATAATGCTTGGTGAGGGAACTATAGTCAAAGTAGACTCCTTTTCAACAGCCGTGCCATCGATAGATTTAGCAATGGGGTGTGGAGGCTTACCGCAAGGAAGAATAATAGAAATATATGGGCCGGAGAGTGGTGGTAAGACTACTACCTGCTTACAGTTTATAGCGGCATGCCAGCAACATTATTTTGATGCTAAAGAGCGTAGTGGTCGAGCTGCCTTTATCGATGCTGAGCATGCTTTCGACCCAGAATGGGCAAGGAAAATCGGTGTTAACGTAGATAAATTATTATTCTCTCAGCCTAACAGTGGAGAAGAAGCTTTTGATATTATGGAGGTGCTGATCAAATCCAAGCTAGTCGATTTGATCATAATAGATTCAGTGGCGGCCCTGACCCCACAGGTAGAATTAGATGGCGAACTAAGTGATTCTAGCATAGGCGCACATGCTCGCATGATGAGTAAGGCATTGCGTAGGCTAAAGGGAGAGATCAATAATTCTAAGACTACCATAGTGTTTATTAACCAGATTAGAGAAAAGGTCGGTGTGATGTTTGGTAGCCCTGAGACAACACCTGGTGGCAGGGCGCTGAAATTTTATGCTTCTATTCGTGGTGAGGTGCGTAGAGGCCAGACTATCAAAGAGGATGATGATGTTCTAGGGTTTAGAACCAGCATCAAAATGGTTAAAAACAAAGTAGCAGCCCCATTCAAAAGAGCTGAATTCGACATCTGTGTTGGACATCCATCACGTCCGATCTATGGCATTGACTCTATATCTTCTCTATTTGAAGTAGCTAAAGAATGCAAGGTGTTGACCTCCACAGGCAGTTGGTACGTTTATAATGACAAAAAGATAGGCAACGGAGTCAACGCTACATTGTCTTACTTGCGAGAGAATGCAGATATATTAGCCGAGATAGAGAAAAAGACATATGATATAGCTTTTAAGACGTATGTGACCAGTGCAGTATCGATTGAAGACTCTGATGAAGATTCTGACGAGCTAGATGATAAAATATTGGATGGAGATGAATGAGCATGTCCACTCTGGATATACTCAATAAATCAGAAGAGCAAGATGATATTGTAAGGCCATTTGGGTCTTATGAAGAAGAGGCGATTATTTCGCTTGCTCTAGATTATCCTGAATTCTTTTCGGCGATTAGCGGCTTTCTACAGCCCAGCTTATTTAAAAGATCCGAATGTCAATGGGTCATAGCAGAAATATTAAACGCTTTCGAAGAGTTTAATACGATCCCTACTAGAGAGATCTTATATGATAGAATATCGGCTAAGATAACTGAAGATGATCCATATGACCAAGTGCTTGGCTTAGTTAAGAGAAAATCTAATCATCGTGAAATACCGATGGTTAAGGATACATTATTAAAATGGGCGAAAGATAGACAATACGGCATGCTCTATAGTGATGAAGCTATAGAAGCTTACCGTATGGGTAATTATGAAATATTAGAAAATTTAGTAACTCAAGCTAATAGAATAGCTGATGTGTCTGAGGGCGGTTTTTGGTTCTTCGAGAATTTAGAACTGCTATTTCAAGAAGACATCATAGATCACCGTACTACAGGCTTTCCTAAACTAGACCGACTGCTTAACAATGGTGGTCCTTCAAAGAAAGAAGTCGTATGTTGGTTGGCTGGAACCAATGTCGGCAAATCGATATTGTTATGTAATAATGCAATTTCATCATTGCAGAGTGAAACTGTAAACGGTGAAATTGGACAAGATGTTCTTTTGATTACATTCGAATTAGATAGCATTAAGACAGCTCTACGATGCCTGGGTGCGGCCACGGGTGTCCCGTTAGCAAGCTTAGCAGAACATAAGGACTTGGTTAGACGTAAGATAAAGACCATAGAACGAACATATAAGAAAAAATTCGCCATTTACGAGTGGGCCCCAGAAGAATGCAGTGTCAATCATATATATGCTTTGCTCGATAATCTAAAACGCACCAAGGGATGGAAACCAGACGTAATTATAATAGATTATATGGATTTAATGATTAGTCGTGTTGCCGAATTTAATAAGAAAGACTATGACAGGCAAAAGCATGTTGCTAATGAGATAAGAGGTTTAGCTAAAAACGAGAATGTATTAGTTTTTACAGCCACTCAGACCAACAGGAGTGGTACTTCCGGTGACGAAATGGTAGCGGACTTGAATAAAGTGGCAGAAAGCTACGCTAAACAATTCGCTCTTGATTATATAGTTAGTCTTAATCAAAGTGATACTGACCGCAAAGCTGTGCCACATCCTCGTATTCGATTTTTCGTAGCTAAAAATCGTAACGGGCCAAAACACGCGCAAGTCGAATGTGAAATTGAATATGACAAAATGCAAGTAAGGGAATTGATATGAAATTGAAGATTAGTATCGAAGTAGAAGTCTCCCGCTCGATGGCTGATACCATGCAGAGAAGTGGATTTACAGTCTGTCCAGACGGTTCAGCAATGCAGGTAAAAGTAGGCAACTCGCCAGCTATACCGAAACGCAAAACCAAAGTGGTCTATGAACATTCTGACAAGTAGATAACCCAAACAGGAGGATCGAGATGGCGATACCTAAGAGCAAAGTAGCCCAGCAGTTAGACGATAAGAATGATACGTTCGTCTCTAACGATCCCCCCAAGGGAGCGAAGACTCTAGTAGCTAAAGTAGACGAATCAGTAATTATTATCAAGCCTGTAGTGTGTCATAACAATTATGTTGCCATTTTACAGACTGAGATCGAATCAGCTATACAACTAGCTGGTACCGAGGGTCAGTACAAGAATGAAGGGGTAGTCATCGGGGTCGGTCCTGGCTTATCTGATGGAAATGGCGGGAGGCTACCGCTATCTGTTAATCTAGGTGATTATGTCATGATTGGATCCAAGAATCACGTTGCGACATTGATGCCTGATAATGGGCATTATAAGGGTAAGAAGGTCGTAATTGTTTCAGAGAATAATATTATATGTGAAATACCCACTGATATTAAGTTTAATGTCAAGCCATGGTAGTCCCTATTAGAATATGTCTATCCCGCTACATATATCACCGTGTAATACAACGCATCAAATATAGTTAGATAAGTATATACATTGAGATCGATGATTTAATCAAGCAGGTGGCATATGCCTAGATATAATTATGAATGTAACGTATGTAAGAAACAAGCATATAAAAATAATAAAGATCTGCTGCAGATAAATAATTCCGGTGATAAAGAACTTCCGATCGAATTATATGAAGAGTTAGTATTATTCGAGACACAACACTCGATGAGTGCAAATGAGAAGGAGCTAAAGGAAGCTCTAGAATGCCCTAGGTGTGGAAGTACTGACTGCACTAGAACTGTATATGGTGCACAGATAACTAGTTTTATTAGAGGGTATGGATTTTTGGATAGAGCTGGTGCAAGACGAGATATGAATCGATTTAAGTTAACCACAGATGATCCTTATGCCCAATACCGTGTTGCCGGTGAAGTAGACCATATAAATGAGACTTTGAAAAAACAAGGCCGGCATGATCCTAAAACTAAGCACTTTTTAGCATCTGCCCCTAAAGAGAAAAAAGACAGCTAATTAATCCTTTAATCGTGATACCGCCTGTATTAAGTCGGTGATGGGTGACCTTTGCGTTTATACACTGTTCGACCCTAAAACTGGCAAACCAAGATGCACAGGTATAAAGGATGGTGATATAGTCAAAGTATGTGATCTATATAGGCCTGGTGCTGGTAAAACAATACAAAAAATAGACAAGACCAAGAATCTTATCAGACAGATAATACTAAAAGCCAACGCCGATAATAGGCGGATTTTAACTTCAGATTTCAAATCTCATATCCTATCTTTTGACTTACCAAGAGATAAGAGAACGTACAATGTCTATGATCTACAACTGCCCGAAATATTACCGACAAACTCTAAATCAAAAGATGAAATAATTATAAAAAGAATATTGGAAAAAATTTCTAATAAGACTACAGCCGCATATAATCACGTTATAGCGAATAGTGCTGTAGTTTATCAATACCTTGAAGACAATGGTATCTTAGTTAATTCTATGCTCGAGAGGCCCAAGTGGTCACAAAAAACGTTTTCAGGTAGGAGTAAGACCACAAGTTATAACATACAGGGGTTAGCAGACGACTACCATGTAGTATCATCTAGTGGCAAAGAACCCGATGTCTTAATCATGTTCGATTGGATATGTGCAGATATAAGGGCAGCTTCATTAATGTCCAACGATGATATTTTGATAGAAACATTTGTCAAATCGGACCCGTATACTGTATTGATGGAGGTTTTAAATAGAGGATCAGACGATACGATGACCAGATCTGAGAGCAAAAGATATCTATTAAAATCTATAAATTCTATGGATTTTACAAGCACAGCTTTGACAGATGTGTATCCGAAATTAGGACAATGGATTAAAAGATGCAAATTATCGATATCTGAAGGAAAACCATTACAAACTATTTTAGGTCGCACTTTCAGACCGGCTCACGCAAAAAACGAATTGGCTGTTTTGAATGGTATAATGCAGGGTACAGTAGCACATGCGATGCAGATAGTGTTGCGACGTATATGGGAGAGAGCACCAGATAGTATAGTTTGTGAAATCCATGATTGTCTTATCATTTCTTCACCACCAGATCCTCAGCAAATTAAGGCCTTAATCAGCACAGTTGCTCCTATAATGGCTAGACCTTTCGAAGGATATTTAGATAGTAATCCATATTTTCCAGTTAATGTAAGTATCGGCAATAAGTGGAAACAGTGGAAGGTGTACAAGACATTTAGGGAGTAAGTTATGAAAGGCGAGAAAAAGATCAAGACGTACCGCGCCAAAGTAAGAGCAGTAGCAAGAAATAGAAAGCGTAAGATTAAATTATTAAAACAGGCCCAGAAACGTAAGAAGTCATGGGATAAAAATAAGAACATACGAATGCAGTTAAAGGAACAATTATCTCCTACGTTTAGTAGAGCTGCATATATGCCAGATCATACTATTGCCGTATCAAAAAAAGATGTATTAAAGGTAGATAAATTCAATATGAATAAATGGCAGCCAAAACCATCAGTTGATAAATAGGTACATTATGCCCAGACCAAAAGAATACTCCGATTGGATCGAGGCCAATGTACCGGTAGAATTAATTAATTCTAGCCTGTTTAGATTCGAAGTATCTCTAAGGATTCCTGATCCTGAGAATCCTAAAAAATCTAAAAAAATATTAGTTGATATATTATCAGATTTAGATGTGAATATGGATATATTAGAAGAGCAGATGCAGAACCTTCCATCTCAATATGCATATTGGGCGGCTGTATACTCAGAGTTAAGGGTAGCAGTGGCTGTAGCAGAACGAAATCTCAAAGTTCGTAAGGGAAAGGCGACAGACGAGACAACACAAAGAGTAAAAGAGTCTGGGACTAAAATAACTGCTGATCAGGTAAGGCAGATCATAGAGGTTAATCCTGCTCTAGTTGAAGCAGATTTGAAATTAGCGAATGCCCATATGTTAGCAGGCAAGATATATCATATGATGGAGGCGGTAAAGATGAAGCACGAGGTATGTCGCTCACTAATAGGTATAAAGAAAGCGGAACACAGTAATTAAGGATAATTCGGATCGAATCGAACTGTATTTAATCCGAAGACTTCGATAGTAGTTTTAACCAAAAAGGTGTCAAATGTCAAAGTACGATGTACAAGCTATACGTAACAAGTTGAAGACCACAATGTCTGGAAAGTTCTCTGATCCAGATGAATTCAAGCCAGAAAAGGCTAATAGTACGACAGAGCCTCTCAAATATAGATTCTTTATCATGCCGCCGCTGCTTAAGGGCGATAAGCTCAAGAGTGGTGAAGTCAAAAAGTCTATGGATCAGTTCTTCATCACACATGCCAACCACTGGATTAACGATAAACCATACCCTTGTCCTCGAGTGTGGGGAAGCAGTGAATGCAAAGTATGCCAGTTTGGCTTCGACTTGCTCAAGGAAGAAGCCAATCAAAAGGACGAAGACAAGCGTAGACAGATAATTCGCCAGTGGATGCCAACCACCTACCATATGGTTAATATATTCTTCCCCGTTTGGAAGGGTAATCCAGAAGAACTGCGTGGCAAGGTAAGGTTCTTCAACGCTTCCAAGACGTTGTTTGACCAATGGACGGCTACTTTGATGCGAGATGATTGTGGCGATCCTGATGACCCACAGGCTTATGGTATTTTCTTCGATGAAAATGCAGCTTTCACTTATGAGCTGCAGGTGCTCAAGCAGGGACGGCAGAACAGTTATAAGACCAGTAAATTCTTGCCAAACGGTGGTGAGCCCACACCGATGATCAAAGCCTCGAATGGAGAAGTGAATGAAGAAATATTGGAGAAGCTTTTACGAGCCAGGCACAACTTGTGGGATAAGATAGTTCCCCCCGATGTAGAGAAGCTGGAGCGTATCTTTAATGCCATGACTCTTGGTGATGATGAAGAAAAAGGCGATAATGGCGGGTTCGACCAGGATGAAAGTGCTTCTAACAAGGTGGCAGAGGGCAAGGCACGTTCTTCTAGAGAAACCACCAAGGTCGAGACATCCAAATCAGGCCAAGCTCGTACCAAGCCTAAATCTGACGATGATGAGGACAACGAGGATGGCGAAGATGTCGTTACTCATATGTCGGAGGATCTGTCTTCTGAACAACCGATGGGCAAGAACACAGAAAAGGGTTCAAACAGCACCAAGGCCAAGGAAGATGATGATGCGAGTGATATCGATGACTTGCTGAGTCAGCTAGACGACGACTGAAATAAAACAGAATAATAACAACTCTAACAGCCCAGCAGGTTATCCCCGCTGGGCTGTTTTTGTAGGAGAACAAATGCATAATTTACATATGCTGATAGATGCAAAAAATATATTATATAGAGCGATCTATGCTGTTAAAGCAGACCGCAGGTATGACGTAAAATACCATTATATCACTGTGCTTCTACGACAATTTAGTAATTGGATTAATATATATAGACCTACTTCAGTAAGCATTTTCTGGGATGCTCCAAGAAAGACAGTATGGCGTAGATCGATATTGACTTCATATAAAGACAGATCAACGAACCACTATATTGGTGATATATCAGAAGAATTGAGAACCACCACGGAAACTGCAAAGGAGCTGTTCGAAGCTATTAATGTTAGACAATTCGAAAGGGATAATATGGAGGCGGATGATTTGATATATGCTACTACATCTATCTTACATCCTGCCCAGAGCATAATCGTTTCTTCAGATAGTGATATGGTCCAGATACCTTTTACTTTTAATTCATGCAAATTATATGATCCGGGAAAAAAGCGAGAGGTAGTGATGCCGAGTGTCAATCCTGTGATGCAGAAGGCTTTGGTAGGAGACAAGTCGGATTGTATAGACGGTTACAGGGGAATAGGAGAGAAGAAGAGCCAAATATTGTTAGCTGATCATCATACATTAAATGAATATTTAGATACCAATGGGACCAGTAAATTTAATCGGAATTTGCTACTTATCGATCTATCATTATGTCCCAAATTAATGCATAATAAAATATATTGCTTAAGAAAATTAGCTTCGAAGACGAATTTCGACCAAAAGTTGGTCAATGAATTAATAATAAAACATAAGATAAATGGATTATTACAGGAATACCATGATATAGTATTACCTTTTAGAGTATTGACATGAGAAAGTTTATAATACTAGCCCAACCAAGAACTGGCTCTACATTGATGACCAGCTTGATACAAAAAAGTGCACCCAAAGGAATAAGGTGTATCAATGAACCGATTAATCCTGTTGGGCACAAGCATCACATGAAGGGGCCATCTCCTCAATTAATACCACAAGAAATATTGTGTCACGACATTACCAGAGCTTTAGACATATGCTTCGAACCGATATTTGAACATGTAGAAAATGATGTAAAACATGTATCATGGATAAAACATAGAAGAGATGGCCATATAGCCGCAGGTTTTAAGATAATGGCTCATCAAATTGAAGCACTACCACATGAACGTAAGTTTTGGGAATACTTACATAGGCACGATGTGAAGACTATCATAATAACTAGAAATAATATATTAATGCAATGGATATCAGATTTGATAGTAAAGCAGACAAGGCAATGTGTCGTATGGAAGGGCCCTGTCATTAGAGCAAAGGTAGAGGTGCCATTAGCTGATATTGAATATAACCTTGATGAAATAATGCGCCAGAATAAGTATTTGTTGGATAAATCAGCTAGCTTAGATAGGCGTATATTATGTTATGAGGATTTTAAAGATAATCATTTAGTGGTTGAAGAATCGTTACCATGGTTGTTGGGTATTAAATATGCTGTCAGTGCTCAGTGCAAAAAACAAAATTCGGATGCATTATGCGCGAGAGTAACTAATTACGAACAATTGCGTTCTAGGATAATAGAATTAGGGTTAGAACAGTACTTAACAGATTGAGGGCTTAACGATGGCTATCGAGGTACATGTTGCCAGAGTCGGTTTGTTTAACGTGGATGCAACAGGCAATATTATGAGAAAGAATGATCCAGATATATCAATAAAGCAGCAATTAACCTCTAGCTTGGAACACTTGGTTATAGAGGACGCGAGTGTTCCAAATTCTGTGGGGAATCCAACTGTGACTGAATATATTAAATTAGAAGCGACAGATAATTTCGTCGTTCATCACATGGATCAAACGATGATACTTACATACGGGCCCTCCTTGGCCTAAGTTATTTAGTAGCAATGGCTTATGCCCGATGACCATTGTTTAGAATAGAAGGAACAACATATGGGTAATAGGATAATGGTATGCTTAGCTCCTGACTTCGATGCTGAGTTAGCTCCAATACCAGCTATTAGATATAGAAATTGGTGGGAAGATAATAGAGCCACCCAGAATCATGCACGCCATTGTTTGCCATTAAATATGGCTAACAGTCTTGGATTTTACATTCTATCGCCTGGTACATTTAAGGTTAGATGGAATGGTGATGTTCATTCTAGGGCCGTGATCGAACATATAGATAAATCATCACATTACGAGGTAGATGATCATGCTTCGTTTGCCAGTTTTACAGTGCAAGCAAAATTTATCCCTGTTACTGATGATCCAGGAGACTTTGTGTATATCAAAGGCATACCTAATATGCGGTGTACACCATATACTTGTATGGAAGCGATAATAGAAGCGTGGTGGAGCGTTGCTAACTTTGGTTTGGTTTTTATGATTAATCAGCCCGGTGAATTTACTATAGAAAAAGGCCATCCTATCGCTCAAATGTTCATGTATCATGGGGCAGCTGGGGCCGCCATAGGTGAATTACATCATGGGCATCCAGAAGGTCATCGAGAATGGTTAGCACGAAGATCTAGACCAGATTATGTCAAAGATTATGATTATTTGAAGGGAAATAACTTTTCAGGTGACAGCATTGAGTCGCATGTAAGTAATTGGAAAGATGCAGCCAAATTCAGAAAGTGACCTATGTCTATAGATAACTGGGTAAATCCGATATATTTGCAAGATCGGGTAGTGGAAGATATCAAAGAATCAATACTAGCTAAGCCTGTTGTTAAATATGCTGTGTTAGATAATTTCTTCATAGAAGATAAGATAGATCTATTAATAAATAAGCATCAGTCTTTGGCTTTTAGCGAAGCAGCAGACAGAGTCACCACCAGCGGTGTAATATTGCCGTATGATGGGTCAGTGAAATTCGCTGACAAGAATGATGTAGGTGCTGATTTGTTTTTTGATCCAGAATGGCATAGATATTGTGCTTATATTACTGGCACCGAATTATCTGATCCTGCTGGTACCGAAGTTAAACTACGATATCATCGAGGCATGGCTGATGGATTTTGGATCCATACCGATTCGACCATAAGGGATTTAGTAATAATAGCATATTTTAATAAGGGATGGACCGCTGCCGATGGAGGATTATTACAATTATGGAGGGTGGATGAGACACATGACATTAATGCATATAAAGTAAATGCACCTAGTGGTCGTATGGATTTTCTAAGAACTAATAGCAGAATAAGCACAGTTACCCCTGGAGGTGGTTTTCCTGATAAAAGACCACATGATTTGGTTCTGATAGACCAAGTAGTGCCCACATATAATCGAGTTTTTATATGTAACCTCAAGGCAGAACCTGCTTATCATAGCGTAACACCGAGCAATGGAAGAGAACGCTTGGGCTTTGTGCAGTGGTTATATGATTTGAGGAATGGAAAGAGAAGAGAAGAACATATCCCAGATTATAAGAATAATCATAAGTAGGGTATATAATGCATGAACGATTACGTTACTAGTAATAAACTGAGTCAATACCGTAAAGATGAGAAACCAGAGAAATGCCCTATTCTGGATGTGGCTGATTTTAAACCAGTAGTCGACCACGACCATGTGACTGGGAAAGTCAGAGGAGTGATATCTTCAGAAGGTAATGTGTTAATAGGTAAGATCGAGAATTGTTTTAGATCTAGGTGTGTCGATAGCGATTTAGAATTGCCGAATGTTCTTAGAAGAATAGCATTATATCTTGAGCAGGATCAAGGACCATATCACCCAGTAGGTGTTCGGCAATTGGTCAAGCGTTTTGCTAGAATGGTAAAAGAAGACCAATATACGATATTATTGACCCATTATTGTGTCGAATCTATCGAGGAGTGTAGTAATTCTACCGACAGGGCAAAGTTATATAGAAAGATGTTAGTCGGAGAGCAATAATGGCATGTAGCTCCTGTGGTAGAGCGGGTGCGATCAGATCTACAGGGCTGGTAGTGAAATATTCTGCACAAATGCCTATTAGGATTAGAGCTTCATCAACGGAGCCGTTGAGACCTGCTAACGACGCAGATAAGAGGCGATAATGTGTTGTGGTAAGTCGAATAGTTCTAACAAGACTATAAGAACACAGAAAATACAGAAGCAGCGAGTCGTTAAGCCTAGCAAGCAGGCTTCTGCACGAGAAATATCAAGAGCTAAAGCCGCTACGAGTAATACTATAAAGACGTCATCTATCCCGGCACAAAGACAAAGGATGACTAGAACTGATCGATGTAGTGAATGTAATCATCCTGTGGTTATGGTAAATATCGCAGGCAGAGAAAGAGAGCAGTGTTCTAATCCAGGATGTAGAAAAATAAAAAGATGATAGAAATATCTATAATACTATTGAGTATAATACTATTATCTTTGGCTGTTGAAGCAGTCACCGAAATAATAACATCGTCAGAGATAGCCAAACCTGTTCATGCTATGATATATCGATTGGCTTTTACTAATCCCCCTGTAGACACCATGGCTACTAGAATATGGTCATGGGCATATAAGTTAATAACTTGCGGTTATTGTACGAGTGTTTGGGTATCTCTATTGGTATGTCTATTGCTAAGCCACACTATCATGCACGAATACATTAATATTGTAATATTAGTTTTTGTGATACATAGACTGTCTAACTGGATTCATGTTATTTATGAATTAGTTAGAAAGGGTAGAGTAAATACTCTTGATATAGCATTAAGCGTGGAGGAGAAATCAGATGGAGGCATTAGAGAAAGCATTACAGAGGGAGGGCCAGAAGCTGGGTCCTGATATATTTAATCAGGTCGAAGTTAAAACATTAGCAGATATACAAAGAATATTAACTGAATTTGATCCAGCAAAGAATAAGCCCCATAACGATATTCCAATATCTACTATACTCAACGAGGTAGAGGGTGGCAAGAATGTGGCATATAATGTATCGGCTTCTACTAAATCAAAAAGTAAAAGAGACATGTTGGTAGAAGGAATGGCATTGATACAAAGAAGGCTAGAAACGTCAGAAGAAATAGCTAATGCTACTGAAGAGATTGAGATAAATGGTAGGTATGTCAAGCCAGCTATATTGCGTAGCAACACACAAGGACATGCATGGGTAGATCCATTGATTAAGCAATGGACCGGCGGTAGAAGAGATGGAACATTAATCGTTTGGGACTTAGATGATGGCTATCAATACAGGTACGAGATCTTCACCCACAAGCTCACCCGGATTAACAAGCAATGATAAGACGCAACTGCCGCCATTAGCCTATCATAGACCAAGGTCACTATACAGTCCTGTATATGGTGATTTAGTGGTGTGGTCTAAGTGGTTTACCACCTGGTACGGTGTAGTAATAAACTATGACGCCAAAAGCAGTAAGATGGAAGTCATATTTGAGGGATTGCCCATACTATTGTTCACTATGAACGAACAAGCACAGTCTGAGAACATTTTTACTCTGGATTATTTGGAGCTTAAGAATGCGAAGAACGGCAAGTACGCTATCTTACAACGAGATCCCACGACCAGAGAGCCCATCTGGTATATCTAGGAGCACTCTGCCAAAAGTACTACCATACACCATATTAGAACCACTAGCCGTTGATGGACCATTAAAGAATATATTTTGTTATATTATAAAGTATTATGGTGAAGAAGGATTATCTGTCCTTATTTATAGGCAAAAATCAAAAGATCAAGTGGTGACCATATTTGGTGACTGGCACGGAAATAGCATTGACATTACACAAGGAGAAAGTTCAGACACTAAGCTGTGTTCATCCTTCATACAATCAGACTTGGTAAATGTGTTAGACATGATGCGTGTTATAAATATAGACCAGGCACAATACTTTTTTGGTGTTGATCAGCATGGATTAGTGCTGTGCGACGTACAGATATCGATTAATAAGATGGTTGGCCCTGGCATGGTAAAGGATGTATTTGGTAAGATATTGAGAACACAGGATGTGATTAAGACAGAGATATTAGATGACAGGGCCATGGAAGCTATTATCAAAGGTAACGGATCTTATGAAGGAGATTTAATAATCAAACCTTCAAGATTTCGATTAAATCATAAAATGGAAGATCAGTCTTATCAACCATTGTACGCTAAGGTAATCAGATAATGCCTTATTATATAAATCCTAATCCATATATAGTGCCTCTAGTAGGGGCTGATGGGTTAGTAATAAGAATAAGACCACATTCTAAGATAGAATTACCTGCTTATTTTGACCGATATGTCAGTCGCGGATTAATAAGGGCAGTAGGTTCGGGAGAATTGAATATAGAAGCTAAGATACAACCAAAGTTGGCTGAGCTGAAGAGAATAGCAAGAACTGGTACTAATAAACCCATCGTCGACGCTGGACAGAATAAACATACTGAGATATTGGGGATAGACAAGTCAAAGCTCAAAGATCGACGCACACTGAGAAGCCAGAAGAATACAGTAAAACAGAGTAAGCCAAATAAAACCAGAAAGCCTACTGAGCACCAGAAGCGTACACCTGAGATAATCGATCGTTCTACATCTGATATAGAAAAAATAGTCGGTATAGCTGTCAATAAGAAAGCCCATATATCGATGTCTTCATATTTAAATGGAGAACGAGTTCCATTGAGTAATAATATCGGAGTAGGAATACTATCTTATCAACGGTATAAGAGCCTTAAGAGATTAGTAACATCTATACGTCGGCACACTAATATATATAAAACAACCGTGTTTATTAGTGATGATGGTAGCACAGACCCAGAATTGGTCGAATACCTAAACGAATTAGATGCGTCCGGTGATTTTACGATTATTAGAAGCACACACAGGCTGGGTGTGGCTGGTAATAGTAACCGACTGCTCAGGTGTTTAAGCAGATTTAAATATGGCATATTGTTAAATGATGATGTAGAAGTTTTAGATGAAGGATGGGAATACTTTTATACGCGCGCTTTAGAACAAACAGGAATGCATCATTTGATGCTCAGGCAGAATGGCATATATGGTGCTAAACAAGGAGTGCCGGTTAACGCTAGCGGGATCATACTGAATAAGGTCGACGATAAACCACAAGGAGCTGTGTTAGTCTTCACCCACAAGATGCTGAACAGTTGTGGTTATTTCAATGAGCAATATGGTTTATATGGAATGGAACATGTCGATTGGTCCGCGAAAGCACACGAGTTCGGCTTACAGCAAAGAGGCTTTTATGATGTGATGGGCTCAGACAGATACATGATGCTGCATGATGAAAGATCAGCGGTGAGTGATAGAGAAGCGTCACTTGCCAAGGCAAAAGCCATCTTTAAGGACAGAGAGCCTAGACAGAAGGTGCCTCCTAGTGCAGTATCAGCCGTAGATGAAATAACATATATTATACCTTTTAGAGACCATGAGAGAACAGGTGCTATCAAAACAGTATTAAATAATATTAGGGCACAGCGGTTTCCTGTGATACATATAATCATATCTGAACAGGATGTGGTTTCCCGTATAGACGTCCAAGCGTATGAACCGGTATCTTATGTAATGGCCAGCAAAGACGAACAGCTTTTTAATAAGTCATATGCTTTTAACCAAGCAGTGGTTGTAGCCACCAGTGATAAATTGATATTACATGATGCTGACATGATGACATTCGGAGATTATGCTAGGAAAATATGGCAAATATTAGAACATGCTGACGCATGTCATATTGGCTCTAGAGTATTGTATACAGATAAACAATCATGTGAACAAATCAATATCACTGGAGAAATGGGAGAGTCGACGATATGTGAACGAGTGGTCGGTTATTATGAGGGTGGCTCGTTAGCATGCACAAAGAGAGCATATTGGCGTTGTGGTGCTTTTAATGAAGATTTCTATGGATATGGATGCGAAGACTGTGACTTTTACAAACGCTTGTCTGAGTCATCCAATTGGTGTGGAGATCGTGACTATGATCTGATTCACTTATGGCACTCTCGAGTAGAAGGATGGAATGACCATCACGATATTAATAAAGAGCTAGAATCATATCTGAAAAAATTATCAGTAAGCCAAAGAATAAACAAACAAATAACCCAGCTTAAACAAAATGGGTATGGACAGACTTTAAGAGAGATGGGCATATCGTGAATATTTTATTATGCCACCGACCGGATGGTGCTTTTGGATACATTTCTGATGGGTGGCAAAACGCTCTACACGATAAGGGCCATCAAGTAAGAAGATGGGATGGGCGAATAGAATCATGGCGTGAGTTTAAACCAAAAGTATATATTGGCTGTTCAGGCCATAAACAGCCTATACCAAAAGAACGAAATGATTGCAAAATAGCATTGCACGTCAACCCACATGGTCCTGTAGAAATAGAAGGAATAAACGAATCACTTGATAACGTACAATGGGTAGTAGAGCAGAAGCCCGATGTTGTGTTTGGCTACGGTCATGATGATGATGGCATAATGTGGAGTGGGTGGTCCGCTCAATATGGTATCGATTGGGTACCCATGCCTTGTGCAGCAGATCGAGTATTATTTAAAAAAGTTAAATCATATGATGATCGTGATTTGGATCTAGTTTATTTAGGTGGTAGGTGGAAATATAAAGCTAAAACTATAGATGCATATTTAATACCTGTGATTGAAGAACTAAAACTACAAAATCGGAAAATGGCTGTGAGGGGTTGGGGAGAATGGCCAGATAAAATATGCGGTGGCACACTAGCCAGCGATCAAGTTAATTCTTTTTTGAACAGTGGTAAAATAGCTCCTTGTATATCTGAGCAGCACACCCACCAATACGGGATCGATATACCAGAGAGAGCTTTTAAGGTGGCTCTTTGTGGTGCGTTAGTGATACACGATTCTGTATTACACCTGAGGCGTATGATACCATCAGCATTAGTAGCTGCAAATCCCCAACATTTTAGAGATTTATGTTTGCATTATATAAATAATGACGCAGAGAGAGTCGAAATAGCTCGTAAGCAACATGATGAGGTGCTGGCTAATCATACATATCATCACCGTATGGCTGGTTTGTTAAAGTTGCTTGGGTTTGAGGACCAGGCTAAGCAAATGTTGGTGTAATTTGGCATTAGCTACTGACAAGTATCTGTTTTTACATATTCCAAAGACCGGGGGTGTATGGTTATCACAAATACTGAGAAAGATATCGGCACCAATAGAAGTCGGGCATCAACATTCTCATTTTCCGCAACTGTGTCAAATATATGAGCCAGATTGGTTTATAAGTAAATTTATATTCACAATGGTCAGGCACCCTATTACTTGGTATCAGTCTAGGTGGGCTTTTAGAGTAAAGTACGGCTGGCATTCGAGTCACCCATTAGACTACAATTGTGCCAGTAATGACTTTAATCAGTTTGTAATCAATGCTCTGGAATATAAACCTGATGGATGGTACACATACGAGATCGATCAATTTATGTGTGGTGTACCAGGCGGAATCAGGCATGTGATTAAACTAGAAGATGGTCTAAATGGAGTGATTGAAGCCATCAATCAAATAGGCCTGCAATATGATATAAATGTTATAAAATCTATACCTAGGGTTAACGATTCAGATATGGGTGGGCGAACATCAAAATATTGGGCTAAATACCGACCGGATGTGTATAAACGAGTGATCAACGTAGAGAGACGAGTCATCGACCGATATTATTCTGGGCATAAAATCAATCCCAGCGACCATGTAGGTCCACGACCTTGGTAACATTACGTTCTTTCCACTGAATATATTCTAGATCACTATCATTATTGAGATGGGTGACCAATAAGTTACTGTTAATACCTATGAAAGCCTTGCGTCGGTGAGCTGATAGACAAAGATTACCATCATCAGCCCCATATAATTGTTGGTCATAAAAGAGGCCGACTGACTCGAAAAACTGGGTATCAATGATTAATAGAGGGCCTGCTGTATGTCTGTTGTAGTAAAGCCCAGGATAAAAGTCGGGTGAAGCTTCCAGTATGCGAGCATCGTGCATGATTAATTGATGCTCAAGCTGATATTGCCATGTTTGATGAGGGAGATTACATATCGCTGGTGCTATTAATCCGACCTTAGTGCATCTTTTGACGTAATAGAATGATCGTTGAAGTTCTATAAGCCATTCTGCTGGTACTACTATATCCGAGTCTATAGATATGAAGTGCTGTAGAGTATTGTGCCGCATAATAGTATTATACCATTTATTCACTGCGGCTCCTTTTCCGATATTGTAATCATTAGCATATATAGTGATATTTGGGTGTTTACTATATTGATATAGGTATGAATCAATATGACCTGCAGAATTGTCGATTATAGATAGATGGTATGGGCACTCTGTATTATTGAGAATCGAATCGACGCAATTAGTGAAGTCATTGGGCCTATGATATGCCACCATTATGATTTGTGTAGGTTGGATATCTAAGAGCATAATCTATTTATCGAGTGATGTATGTATACAACAAAAGGGTGCTTTTGTCGCACCCTTTTGTATGTTAAGAACGGTATTAGTAAATATCAGCGAGAGACGAATGTGATCAGTTTAAGCTTGCTTAACTGTTGGAGCTGAGCCTCGTCAAGACGTACAGTCTCGAGAGACAACTGAGCACCAGGAGTAACGAAGGTCTGATTGGTTACCTCTGGTTTAAGATCGGAATTAACATTAACGCTAGCATATCCGATAGAATTGACTAAGATCGGAATGCTTTGATTAGAGATGTTGGTGATTGTCGTGATATTGGCCATAATTACCTCCAAGGTTAAAGCAGGTTTACTTTAAATTTGATCAATGCCCGATTTCTCTATTATTAGCTGCATATCACAGCCAGACGTTTTTGACAGGTGCCTTTTAAGATCTATATATGCTGCAAGAAAAGAATATGATATAGAAATAATTCCTATTTTTAACTATGAAAACAGATATTCAGCCAGTAACGCTTTGAATATAGGGGCGGACGTTGCCAGATCGGACAAGTTGATTTTCGTGCATCAAGATGTTAGATTATTATCCGATTGGTTTGATATATTATATGACAACATTAACAAGATGCCTAAAGATTGGGCTGTACTAGGATCAGCAGGAATAGATCTGAGATATAATAGAGCTGACATAGGTAAGTGGGGAGGGGCGGCTAACCAATCCACTGTTGCAGTGGGATCAGTATGGTTCAGTGATGAAACAGTAGATCAGCCTCCTGAATGGGGTGGGACTAAGGAATTATCTCTAACGCATTGTGTTGATGAATGTTTGATGGTAGTGAATAAGAGATCGGGTCTAAGGTTCGATACGATGTTCAACGGCTTTCATTTTTATGCAGTAGATTTATGCCTGCAGGCAAGATCAGCAGCATACCCAGTATATTGCGCACATCTGCCAATAGTACATTACGGGAAATATTCTGCGAGCATATCAGACGACAACAGGTATTGGCCACAGTTACGTTATTTGCATCATAAATGGAAGATGAGATTCCCAGAATTGTTAGGTACACATATGCATTGGGCCGAAAATGAATTAACGAGCTATATTCCTATGTCTATAGTTTCTGATGATCTACAAGAAGTACGAATAAAGGCCATGGGTTTAAGTCAGGTAGTGCTGGCTACCGATAAACAACACGGCATACTTAATGTAAAAGACAGGAGCAGACCATGATACGAGCTATTGTATTGATGCATCCACAGTCAGCAGATTTGTTACCTAAGGACGTTTTTAAATCTAAGCTGGTTAAATCTATAGGAATATCATGTGGTGCTTCTAAAGTACCTGGTGCTGACTTATCAGAGGCGGCCGATTTCTTTCCGACTTATGCGTCATGGAATTCCGCTTTGTTTGAGACATCGATAATATTAACTGTATGGGAGCACGCAGACAATTTAATATCAAACGATCATGTGGCTTTTCTACATACTGATATACGCCCACATTTCAAGGCGTCAGAGATATGGAGCAAAATCCATAAACAATTAGATGCAGAACCTGACTCTTCTTTGGCTTTAACAGCTCCGTTAGGATATCAAGGACTTTGGAATGATTGGTTGGTACGCGAGTCTGCTAAGCTAATACCAAAGAATGACCCATATAAGATACATTGTTTTGATAATGGGATCTTTGTGTGGGATATAATCAAGAAATATGATCCAGATATTTATGAGTGGGCGTTTGATACACAACCGAACATGATATATAGCCACCAGTTCGCGTGTTCGAGGTCCACATTGAATTATTTGGGCAATAAGTTGACTAGCGTGGTTAGTAAACTCAGGCTAACTGATGTGGGATTTTGGACTCCTCATGTGTTTGAAAGGCTGATAGCCCTATATCTAGCATATAAGGGGCGTCCAATATTAACAACAGCGTTTTGGCATTACCAATCATCTGGTGTGTATGGGCCAGGACACCATAATTTATATGGCCCCAGACCAATTAGATATTATAAGGTCAAGTCTAATAGGACAGTTATAGGAGAGTCGCATGCATCAAAGTCAGAAAAGCTGCTTGAACAGACTCATACCAATCATCATCTAGATCCTCTATCGTTGATATCCCGATATTGATATTGAGAGGAATATTTGCAGTAATAGTCTTGCTTGGCCAATCAAGCACTACAGGGTCGATTCTAACATCCACTCCGAATGGTTGGGTAGGTAGATCTTTGCCTTTTTTCCTTTTAACCACGGCGTAAATATATGCATCAAAATGGACTATTTGTGGTGGTATTGCCTCAATAAAAGGGCTGGTGAGCCTCTTAGTCACTTTGATAACAGAACATTTTGATTTTTTCATAACTGTATCTACTGGAGTGGCATGATGGTACATCTGACTGATCTAGCTGACGACGGTGGCGGAGAGGTCGACGTTCTTGAGCGGCACGCGGTAGAGGTCGACCTAGAATTGGCGAGAAGAGCAATAGTGTTACAAGCACAAATCGATACTTTATCAGAAGAATTGGCTAGTGTGAAAGGAAAATTGAGGCTAGCAGCACTAGGACGAACAAAAGAGATATTGGTAGAAGGGGTTGGTAAGGTGCATATTAGTGCGCCGTTTGCCGGAAGTG
>Ga0114963_10000287_pt1 | contig 33255 bp, 32 predicted proteins | sample C_131016_EF_Meta_FD_87019 | JGI IMG/M metagenome (GOLD analysis project Ga0114963, IMG submission 87019) | Freshwater microbial communities from Lake Croche, Canada to study carbon cycling - C_131016_EF_MetaG | ecosystem: Environmental > Aquatic > Freshwater > Lake | place: Lake Croche, Canada... | reverse complement strand
TCGCGCGAGATTTTCAAGCGGATTGTCGAGAGCTATCTGGATTCCGGCGAGCCGGTCGGATCGCGCCACCTGTCCAAATTGCTGCACTTGCCGCTGTCGCCTGCCTCGATCCGCAATGTCATGTCGGACCTGGAAGCGGCAGGGCTGATTTATGCGCCCCATACCAGCGCGGGACGGCTGCCGACCGAACAGGGCTTGCGGTTTTTTGTCGATGCCATGATGGAGACCGGCGATGTCTCGCAAGACGACCGCACCCGCATCGAGAGCGAAATCCGCGCCACCGGCAATGCCGGATCGCTCGAAACCATGCTGACCGAAGCCTCGCAGATGCTGTCGGGCCTGACGCGCAGTGCGGGCGTGGTGGTCACCCAGAAAGTCACGACCACCCTGCGCCATATCGAATTTGTCCGGCTCGACCATGGCCGTGCCTTGACCATTCTGGTCGGCGAGGACGGCTCGGTTGAAAACCGCATCATTGAACTGCCGGCAGGATTGCCGGCTTCGGCGATGATGCAGGCCAGCAATTATCTGTCGGAAAAGATCCGCGGCCGCACCCTCATCGATCTGCGTTCGGAAATCGAGGAGGCGCGCACCAGTGCCGAACAGCAGCTCGATACCCTGACCGCCAAACTGGTTTCGGCCGGATTGGCCGTCTGGGCCGGCGAGGACAGCGCGCGCCAGCTGATCGTACGCGGGCAGGCGCATCTGCTGGATGATCTGACCGCCATGAGCGATCTGGAACGGATCCGGCTGCTGTTTGCCGATATCGAAACCCAGAAAGAGCTGATCGACCTGATCGGGCGCGCCGAAACCGGTGACGGGGTCCGCATCTATATCGGATCGGAGAACAAACTGTTTTCGCTGTCCGGCTCCTCGGTGATTGCCGCGCCGTTTCGCGACGGTTCGCAGAAAATCATCGGCGTGCTGGGCGTGATCGGTCCGACACGGCTCAATTACGCCCGTATCGTGCCGATGGTCGATTTTACCGCGCGGGTGATTTCAAAAATGCTAACCCAAACTCCGCGCTGATCAGACCAGCCGGATAATCACCATGCCGATACAGGTCAGCCCCACGGCCAGCCAGCGCAGGCGGCCGATGGTTTCGCCCAACAGGATGGCGGCAAAGGCCGTGGCAAACACCACGCTGGTTTCGCGGATGGCCGATGAGGGTGCGATCGGCCCATTCTGATAGGCCAGCAAAATCAGCAGATAGGACACCATCGACACGCTGGCCCCCATCATGCCGAACCGTTTATTGCCTTTGAGCAGCTGGCGTGGATGCACCCCTTCAAAGGCCAAGAGAATCGGCAGGGTCACCGCGTTGACAACCGCCGCCACCGCCGCATAGCCAAGGGTATTACCGCTCAACCGCACGCCGATGGAATCCACCACCACCACAATGGCGGTAAACACACCGGCAGCCAGCGTGAACATCAAGCCGCGCGGATCAAGCTTTTCCTCGGTGCGGGCCGAGGCCGCCAACAACATGATGGCAAAAGAAATCACCCCGATGCCCAGCACGATGCCCAAACCGACGCGCTCCTGTCCAAGGATGACGATCTGGATGAAGGTGACGATCAGCGGGGCGGCCGCCCGCGAGATCGGATAGGCCAGCGACAGCGGCAACAGCCGGTAGGCCATCATGGTCAGACGCAGGGTCGCCAGATTGAACAGGCAGCTGCAGCCCAGCCACACAAAGGAATCGGGATCGGGCAGACCCGCATAGGCCAGCAAAGGAAGACCGATCACGCCCGCGCTGACCACCATGGCGGCAAAGCCGAAACCGGGGTCGGGCCTCGAGCGGGCCAACGTGTTCCAGACCGCATGCAACACCGCACTGCCCAGTGCCATCAAGAAAACAGTCAAAGACATGCAAGCCGCGCCCTGATCAAAATTGAGGCTCAGTGTCCCTTGCCTTGGCGGCCTGCACAAGAGGCTGCGGCGGGATGCAGCTCTGCAAGACGTGAAAAATTCAGCAATTGATGCCTGTAAATCCAGCAAAAAATCAGCGTTGAAGCAGAAAATGATAAAATGCGGGCTGGTATTCTGCCATATCCGCGCTAGTCTGTACGACTTAAGCATCATTTTCTGTCAGGACGTCATGAGTTTCATCAATCCCAATCCTTTTACCACGCGCCCTGAAATCGAAGGCACTTTCGGTGTGGTTGCCACAACCCACTGGATCGCCACGGCTGTCGGCATGGCGACGCTCGAAAAGGGCGGCAATGCCTTTGATGCGGGTGTTGCAACCGCCTTCACCCTGCAGGTGGTCGAACCGCATCTGAACGGGCCGGGCGGCGATGTGCCGATCATCCTGCATGACCAGAAGCGCGGCAAGTCCGAGGTGATCTGCGGCCAGGGTCCGGCCCCCGCCGGAGCCACCATCGAACATTACAAGGGTCTGGGACTGGATCTGATCCCCGGCACCGGCCTGCTGGCCGCCTGTATTCCAGGCACCTTCGACGCCTACATGCTGATGCTGCGTGATTACGGCACCATGAGCCTGCGCGAGGTGCTGACACCGGCCATCGGCTATGCGCGGGACGGCTATCCGCTGGTCGAGCGCATTACCGCCACCATTGGCACGGTCGAAGAGCTGTTCCGCACGCATTGGCCGACCTCGGCAGCGCTCTATCTGCCCAACGGGCAGGTTCCGAAAACCGGCGATTTGTTTACCAATCCGGTGCTGGCCCGGACCTATCAACGGATACTCGACGAGGCGGAAGCCGGCGGCGGGAATCGCGAGGCCGTCATCGAACGGGCACGCAAGATCTGGTCGCAGGGCTTTGTCGCCGAAGCCATCGACCAGTTCTGCCGCACACAGGATGTGATGGACGTCTCGGGCCGCGCCCATCGCGGCGTGCTCAACGGGGCCGATATGGCAGGCTGGCAGGCCCATGTCGAAGCACCGATCCATTATGATTACGGCCGTTATCGCGTCATGAAATGCGGTCCGTGGTCACAAGGCCTGGCGGCTTTGCAGCAATTGGCTCTGGTCAAGGGCTTCCCGCTGGATGGCCTGTCGCCGACCGATCCCGACTTCATCCACTGGATTGTCGAAGCCTCCAAACTGGCCTTTGCCGACCGCGAAGCCTTCTATGGCGATCCCAATTTCGTGCATGTGCCGATCGAAACCCTGCTGTCGGATGCCTATAACGAGGAACGGCGCAAGCTGATCACCATGCAGGCGTCGATGGAACTGCGGCCCGGCCATATCGAGGGCGCGGGCGGGCGCGTCGATGCCCGGATCTCGAGCGGACCGCGGACCGCGGTGGATGCGACCGGTGCCGGCGAACCCACTGTCGGCCGCATGGGCGAGAGCAAAGGCGATACGGTCCATTTCGACATCATCGACAAAGAGGGCAATATGGTGGCCGCCACCCCGTCGGGCGGCTGGCTGCAATCCTCGCCCGTCATCCCCGAACTCGGCTTCTGCCTTGGCACCCGCGCCCAGATGTTCTGGCTCGACGAGAGCCATCCGGCCGCTCTGGCGCCGGGACGCCGCCCGCGTTCGACCCTGACCCCGACCCTCGCCCACAAAGACGGCGAGCCCTACATGGTCTGGGGCTCGCCCGGTGGCGACCAGCAGGACCAGTGGATCCCGCAGCTGTTCCTGCGGCATGTCCATTGCGGCATGAATTTGCAGGAATCAATTGATGCACCGGCCTGGCATTCCGAACATTTCCCCGGCTCCTTCTGGCCGCGCATGTCGCGTCCGGGCGTACTGGTGGTGGAATCGCGGATGCCGGAGACCACGATTGCCGAATTGAAACGGCGCGGCCATCAGGTCGAAGTCGGTGATGCCTGGTCGGAAGGACGGTTGGTTGCAGCCTCCAAGGTCGGTGTACGCCGGCGGGCCGCCGCCAATCCGCGCGGCATGCAGGCCTATGCGGCAGGCCGTTAAGACGTGACATTGGCAGCAGCAAGGAGCCTCTCATGACGTGGTCCATCATCGCCCGTAATGTCAAAACCGGAATGGTCGGTCTCGCCGTTTCCACCTGCGCTTTCGCGGTCGGGGCACGGGTGCCTTCGATCGAAACCGGTGTCGGGGTTGTCGCCAGCCAGTCTTTCGTGAATCCGTTTTACGGGCCGCAGGCCCTGGCCCTGCTCAAGCAGGGGGCCTCGGCGCAAGAGGCCTTAGATGCGATCACCAAGGCCGATGAAGGCCGCTCGCAACGCCAGGTCCATATCATGGACAACCAGTTCCGCTTTGCGGCTTTCACGGGTGATGGCTGCGTCGACTGGTGCGGCCATCTGGTGCGCGACACTTTTTCAGTGGCGGGCAATATGCTGGCCGGTCCGCAGGTCATCGAACACACAGCCGATTTCTACGCAGCCCATCCCGATTTGCCGTTTGCCCAACGCCTGCTCCTGGCACTCAAGGCGGGCGAGGATGCCGGCGGCGACAAGCGCGGCAAGCAGTCGGCCGCTTTGCTGATCCATGATCAGGAAGACTATGCCTATCTCGATATCCGCGTGGACGACCATGCCGACCCGTTGGCCGAGCTGATGCGGGTCGAGGAGAAAAGCCGCGGCCGCTACATGCATTACCGCAAATTCATGCCCTCCAAAGCCAGTCCCTTCGGGATCATCGACCGTCATGAGCTGGAAGGTCTGATTGCAGCCAGCATGGCGGCAGAAACGCATCGGTGAACCGGACAATGAGCCCCCAAACCCAGGATCCGCTTTTGCAGATTTCGGACCTGTCGGTTGCCTTCGACGGGGCCGACGGCCGCCGCGTGGTGGCTGTCGACGGGGTGAGCCTGTCAGTGCAATCGGGGCGCACCCTGGGGATTGTCGGAGAGTCCGGCAGCGGCAAAAGCGTCACCTCCCTGTCGGTGATGGGCCTGTTGCCCAAGGACAATGCCCGCATTACCGGCAGCATCCGTTTCAAGGGCGAGGAACTGCTCGGGGCGGACGTCACCCGCCAGCGCGATCTCAATGGCAACCAGATGGCGATGATCTTTCAGGAGCCGATGACCTCGCTCAATCCGGCCTACACCATCGGCGACCAGATTGCCGAAGTGATCCTGCGCCACCGCAATGTCAGTCCGGCGGAGGCCAATGCCAGAGCCGTCGAGATGCTGCGCAAAGTACGGATCCCGACCCCCGAGCAGCGGTTCTTCGATTATCCGCACCGGCTGTCGGGCGGCATGCGCCAGCGGGTGATGATTGCCATGGCACTGGCGCTTGATCCACAATTGCTGATTGCCGACGAACCAACCACCGCGCTGGATGTCACCATCCAGGCCCAGATCCTGCGGCTGATCCGCTCCTTGCAGAAGGAACAGCAAACCGCCGTGATCCTGATCACCCATGATCTCGGCGTTGTCGCCGAAGTCTGCGACGACGTGGCCGTGATGTATGCGGGCCAGGTTGTCGAACAGGCTCCGGTGGCCGATATTTTTTCCTTTCCGCAACACCCCTATACGGTAGGCCTGCTCGGCTCGCTGCCGCGTCTGGAACGCCGGGCAGACCGGCTTGCGGCGATCGATGGGGCCGTCCCCGACATGAGCCGCCCGCAGACAGGCTGCCGGTTTGCCGACCGCTGTCCCTTTGCCGACAGCGCATGCCGGGCCCATGATCCCGCTTTAACCGCCATCGGCCTGCATCGCGCCAGCCGCTGCATCAAGGCCCCGCTCGAAAGGCTGGTGGCATGACACAGCTTCCGGTTGCCCCTTTGCTGAAGGTTGAGGGCTTGGGCAAATCCTTTGTTGCCAAGCGCAATTTCTTTGGCCGCCCCACCGCCACCGTCAGGGCGGTGGACGGGGTTGATCTGGAATTGAAAACCGGCGAGACGCTGGCCATTGTCGGGGAATCCGGCTGCGGCAAATCGACACTCGGGCGGTTGATCCTGCGGCTGATCGAGCCGTCGCAGGGGCAAGTGACGTTTCTAGAGCGCGATATGCTGGCGCTCGATCCTACGGCCCTGCGCGAAATGCGGCGGTGGGCGCAACTGATTTTCCAGGATCCGTTCGCCTCGCTCAATCCCCGCATGACTGTGGGTGATCTGTTGAGCGAGCCCTTGATGCTGCACCAGATTGTCCCCGAGGCCGACCGCACCGCACGGGTTGGCGACTTGCTGCAACAGGTCGGATTGAAGCCCGAGCATGCAGGCCGCTATCCGCATGAATTCTCGGGCGGACAACGCCAGCGCATCGCCATTGCGCGGGCCATCGCCGTCGAGCCGCAACTGATTGTCTGCGACGAACCTGTCTCGGCGCTTGACGTGTCGATCCGCGCACAGGTGCTGAACCTCTTGAAAGACCTTCAGGCCCAACTCGGCCTGTCCTATATTTTCATCAGCCATGATCTCTCGGTGGTGCGCCATATCGCGGACCGTGTGGCGGTGATGTATCTCGGACGGATCGTGGAATCGGGTCCGGTCACGGAGGTGTTCGACCACCCGCGCCATCCCTATACGCGGGCCTTGCTGGATGCGATTCCGGTTCCCACGCCCCACAAGGCCAAGGATAGCGTGCCGCTGGAAGGCGATGTGCCATCACCGCTCAACCCGCCACCTGGTTGCCATTTCCAGACACGTTGCCCGTTTGTTGTCGCGCGTTGCGCGCAGGAGCGGCCGCCTTTGGCCATCAAGACCGGCAGCCATGCTGTCGCCTGCTGGCAGCACAAAGTCATTCCCGATGACCACCAGGCGCGCGGTCAGGTCGATTATGACCCGCGTCTCGAACGACTGATGCAAGCCTTCCATACCCCATAACCTTTTTCGACCTTCTCCGCTTGACCGAACTGACAGGAGTTACCATGACACCGAATTGGAAAACGCTTTTGCTTACTGGATGCCTTGTCGCCAGCGCCGGCCTGTTCGGCATGGGCGCGGCATCGGCCCAGACCAATTTCAAAATCGGTCTGGCAGAAGACCCCGATGTGCTCGACCCGAGCCTTGCACGCTCCTATGTCGGCCGCATCGTGTTCGCGTCCCTGTGCGACAAGCTGTTCGACATCGATGACAAGCTGAATATCGTGCCGCAACTGGCCTTGTCTTCGACCGTGTCGGCCGATGGCAAAGAGATGCTCATCAAACTTCGTCCCGATGTGAAGTTCCACGATGGCGAGCCGATGGATGCCGAAGCCGTGCGCTTCTCGCTCGACCGCCATCTCAACATGCCCGGTTCGTTCCGCAAGCCCGAACTGGGTGCGGTGTCGGAAATTATGGTGGTGGATCCCCTGACCGTGAAGCTGGTGCTGAAAGCGCCCTTCTCGCCATTGCTGGCCCAGCTGACCGACCGCGCGGGCATGATCGTGTCGCCAAAAGCCGCCAAGGAAGCCGGTGACAAATTCGGACAGAAGCCGGTTTGCGCCGGTCCGTTCAAATTTGTCGAGCGCATCCAGCAGGATCGCATCGTTCTCGAAAAATTTGCCGATTACTGGAACAAGGCCAATATCCATTTCGACAAAGTCACCTTTACGCCGATTGCCGATTCCACCGTGCGTCTGGCCAATCTGCGGTCCGGCCAGCTTGATCTGATCGAGCGCACGCCGGCCACCGACATCAAGGAGATCAAGGCCAATCCCAAGCTGCGCCTCTCCTCGGTCGTGTCGCTGGCCTATACCGGCATCACCATGAACATTGCCAACAAGGAGGCTGGCAAAACCGGCCTCGGTCTTGATCCGCGCGTGCGCCAGGCCCTGAATTTCGCCATCGACCGTTCGGCGATCAACGAGGTGGTGTTCAACGGCGAATTCATGCCGGGCAACCAGTGGATCAATCCTGAAAATCCCTATTACCAGAAGTCGTTTCCGGTGACGGGCCGCGATGTCAACAAGGCCAAGGAGCTGCTCAAGGCCGCCGGTGTCAAAACCCCGCTGGCGATCGATTTCATGGTGCCCAACAATCCCGAAGCCCGCTCGGTTGCGGAGGTGATCCAATCCATGGCAGCTGAAGCCGGTTTCGATTTCAAGATCCGTGTCACCGAATTCGCCACCTCGCTGACCCAGGCCGAACAGGGCAATTATCAGGCCTATCTGCTCAACTGGTCGGGCCGGACCGATCCTGACGGCAACTCCTACAGCTTCCATGCCTGCGGACAGCCGCTCAACTATACCGGCTATTGCAACAAGGATGTCGATGTCCTGCTGGCAGAGGCCCGTTCCAAGAACGGTGTAGCCGAGCGCAAGCCCGTCTATGAAAAGATCACCAAGATCATGCAGGACGAAGGCGGCGTACTCTATCTCTACCACTCCAAGGTGCTGGTGGCCCATAGCGACAAGCTCGATGGCTACAAGCAGCTGGCAGACGGCCTGATCCGCCTGACAGGCGCCAAACTCAAATAAGCCATGACAGGGGTGGATCCCGATGGGTCCATCCCTGTGTTCGACAGGATACGAAGGCAGACGATTGAATGTTCACGCTGATCAGCAAACGCCTCATCCAACTTTTGCCCACGGTGTTTTTCGTGTCGGTGATCATTTTTTCCCTGCAGCATCTGTTGCCGGGCGATCCCGCCATGATCATGGCGGGCGAGGACAATGATCCGGCGGTGATCGCGCAAATCCGCGCCCAGTACCATCTCGACCAGCCCATCCCGGTCCAGTACCTGTTCTGGATCAAGGGCGTGCTGTCGGGCAATCTCGGTGAATCGATGCGCCTGAAAGTGGCGGTGTCGGAGCTGGTCACCACCAAATTGCCGGTGACCCTGCAACTGGCGGTCATGGCGATGATCATCGCGCTGGTGATCGGCGTCGGTCTGGGGATTTTATCCGCCGTCTATAAGGGCCGCGCGCTGGACTCCCTGGTCAATGTGCTGGGACTGATCGGCATTTCAACGCCGAATTTCTGGCTCGGCATCATGCTGATTTTCCTGTTTTCGGTCGAGCTGGGCTGGCTGCCGGCCTCCGGCTATGTCAGCCCGTTCGAGGATTTCTGGCAGTCGATGCGCACCACCATCATGCCAGCCTTCGTGCTCGGCAATGCGATTGCCGGTGTGCTGATGCGGCATACCCGCGGGGCGATGCTGCAGGCGCTGTCCTCCGACTATGTCCGCACCGCACGTGCCAAGGGCCTGTCGGAACAGGTGGTGGTGATCAAACATGCGATGCGCAATGCGCTGACGCCTGTCATCACCCTCGGCGCGCTGGAATTCGGCACCCTGTTGTCGGGTGCTGTGTTGACCGAGCAGATTTTTACCATTCCAGGCTTCGGCAAGCTGATTGTCGATGCGGTGTTCAACCGTGATTACGCTGTGGTCCAGGGCGTGGTGCTGGTGACCGCCTCCACCTATATTCTGTTGAACCTGCTGGCGGATATCGGCTACATCCTCGTCAATCCGCGGTTGAGGGATTGATCATGAGCGCACAGGCGTCAACCCCGCTGACCCTTGAATCTCCTGGCGCCCGCGCATGGCGGCGGCTGAAGGCCCGTCCTTCCGCACTGGTTGCACTGGGTGTGATCGTCCTGTTGATCGGGATGGCGGTGTTTGCCCCGCTGATCGCGCCCTATGATCCGATCAAGCAAAATTATCTGCTGGTGCGCAAGGCCCCGAGCTGGCTGCACTGGATGGGCACCGACGAAGTCGGGCGCGACCTGCTTGCCCGCGTGATCTGGGGCGCACGGGCCTCGCTGTCGGCAGGTGTGATCTCGGTCGGCATTGCCCTGTTGATCGGTGTGCCGCTCGGTCTCATTGCGGGCTATCGCGGCGGCTGGACCGATGCGCTGATCAGCCGCTTTACCGATGCGATGCTGGCCTGTCCCTTTCTGATTCTGGCGATCGCTTTGGCTGCCTTTTTGGGTCCGAGTCTGGGCAATGCGATGATCGCGATCGGCATTACCGCAACGCCGATTTTTGTCCGGCTGACCCGCGGCCAGACTTTGGCGATCAAGACCGAGGACTATATCGAGGCCGCACGCGCGGTTGGCAATCCGGTCCACCGCATTGCCTTGCGCCACATCCTGCCGAATGTCCTGCCCTCGCTGCTGGTCCAGGCGACCCTGACAGTCGCCACCGCGATCATTGCCGAAGCGAGCCTGTCGTTTCTGGGTTTGGGCCAGCAACCGCCATTGCCGTCCTGGGGATCGATGCTCAATGCCGCACAGCGGTTTCTGACCAATGCGCCCTGGATGGCGGTGTGGCCTGGCCTGGCCATCTTTGTCTCGGTGATCTGTTTCAACCTGCTGGGTGACGGCTTGCGCGACGCGCTTGATCCGCGCAGCAAATAAAAAACCGGCGCATCATGCGCCGGTTCTGTGCCTGTCCGAAGCTTAGGTCCCGGTCAGGCGACAAGCACACATTCGACCACGCCGATGCCGTCGATTTCGGCCTTGATTGTGCTGGCATGGCTGACAACCAAAGGCACGGTCAGACTGCCGGTGGTGATCAGATGGCCCGCCTTGAAACCGCCGAAGGCATCAGCCGGCGCATTGGCATTCAACAGGATCGGCAGGATCGGATCGTTTTGCGGATGCCCGCCGACCTTGTCATGCTTCTGCTCGCCATCGAGCCACCAACGGACACGCAGGGTCGGGAGATCGCCGACTTTCGACGCCGCAACCGACGGTCCGGTGATATAGGCGGCATTGCCCATGCTGTCGGCCAGCCAAGCCGGAAAAGGTGCATCACCCGGTGATTTCTGGAAGCGCGAGCCGATCAGCTCGATGCCGACCACCCATTCTGAAATTGCGGCGGTCACTTCCTCGCGGGTATAGGGCTGGCCGGGCCGCGGGGTCAGATCATGCGACAGGCGGGCCGCAACCTCGATTTCGACCAGAAAGCCTTCTTCGGGAATGGTGAATTGGGCACCCGACGGCTTGATCACCGAGTCCATCATCGGCGCATAAGCGGGCGTACCCTCGATCACGGCGACTTTCCAGCCCGTCGGATGATCGCCATTTCCCTTGGCCACCAGCCCTTGCACGGCGACAGCACCCTCGCGCGATAGCGCCCGCGCATCGGCATCGACCGGGGCCCGGTGGCCGCTTTTATAAGCCGACACAAGCGTATGCGCGACCCGCGCGTTCAGATCATCAGCCATTTTTGTCTCCTCATTGCCATGTGTGGTAAGCTTTCAAACACACTGTTGCATGAGAACGTCTGATTTGGGACTATCCCTGAGAATAAAATTTGGGCCCGACCTGCCCGGTCACCGGCCCCACGAAGGACAATGCAAACATGATCTCAATTTCAGATATTGAAGCCGCCCGCAGCCGCATCGGTTCCTATGTGCGCCACACGCCGATCCTGCCGGTCAGCCAATGGCGCGATCCGCTGCCTTTCCGCGCGACATTGAAACTGGAATTGCAACAGGTGACCGGCTCGTTCAAGGCGCGCGGTGCCATCAACCGGCTGTTGACCCTGCCGCCCGAAACCATCGCCAAAGGGCTTGTCACCGCCTCGGGCGGCAATCACGGCCTCGCGATTGCCCGCACCGGCTATGTGATGGGCGTGCCGACCAAGATTTTTCTGCCTTCCAATGTCGCACCCGACAAATTGCCGAAATTCAAAGGCTGGAATGCCGATACCGTGATCGGCGGCGATTCATTCGACGAATGCAATGTCCAGGCCCTTGCCTATGCCGAACAGACCGGTGCCGCCTATGTCCATCCGTTTTCCGATCCCTTCGTGGTGGCCGGACAGGGCACGCTCGGCCTCGAAATTCTCGATGATATTCCCGATGTCGATGTTGTTCTTGTGGCTATTGGCGGTGGCGGATTGGCCGCCGGGCTTGGCACGGCCATCAAGGCCCGCCGCCCCGCGGTCAAGGTGATCGGGATCGAGCCGTTCGGCGCCCCGACCCTGCATGCCAGCCTTGCTGCCAATCGGGTGGTCACACTGGACAAGATCGAAACACGCGTGCCGACGATGGCCTCCAAGCGCACCGATGAACGGGTCTTCGAGCTGATCCGCGCCGCTTTGGACGATGTCGTTCTGATCAGCGATGACGATATGGCCCGCGCCGCACGCTGCCTGTGGTTCGAATGCGGCATTGCGGCCGACCTGTCGGGCGCAGCCACTCTGGCTGCCCTGCAAACCGGTGCCGTCAAGGTGGCCCCGGACCAGCATGTCTGCATCATTGTCTGCGGGGCTGGGACCGACGGCCAAAGCTAGGTCCAATCTGGCTTGCTGGTCCGCCAGCTATGCTTTGACTGCGCGGCCCATCCGCTTGCACAGGGCTTGTCAGAGCCCTCAAAGCAGGATTGGCTAAAACCAACAAAATCCAGGAGAGAAACACAATGGCCATCAAACTTTACGGGTTCTGGCGTTCCATCGCAGCGTTCCGCGTCCGCACCGCTTTGCGTCTCAAACATCTGCCATTTGATGAAGTCTCCGTGGATATCCTGTCGGGCGAACAATTCTCCTCCGACTATAGCGCGATCAATGCCGAACATGCCGTGCCGACACTGGTGGATGGCGCCAACAGCTTTTTCCAGTCACTCCCGATCATCGAATATCTGGACGAAACCCACCCGGAACCGCCTTTGCTTCCCAAGGATCCGGCTGATCGCGCCTATGCGCGGGCTTTGGCCATGGTCAATATTGCCGATGCCCATCCGCTGATCGTGCCGCGGGTGCGGGCCTATCTGGGCCAGAATTATGGTGCCGATGGTGCTGCCATCGACCAATGGGCCGCACACTGGATTGCACGCGGGCTCAACACCTATGAAACCATGCTGAAAAAGCGCCCGCCCAGCCCCTATGCGGTCGGTTCGACCCCGGGGATTGCCGATATCGGGATTGCCGGCCATCTGGTTTCGGCTCAATTGTTCAAAATTGATCTTGCCGCCTATCCGACGGTCAAAGCCCTGGGCGAGACCTGCTTCGCCAATGCGGCTTTCATGGACTCCCATCCCCTGCGCCAGCCCGGCGCGCCACAAATCTGATCGGAACCAGCAGAAAAGGCCTTGCGATGTCCGGCTTGACCGAAAAGATCGTCCTGATCCTGTTTTGCATGGTGTTGGGCCTGTTTCTGACATGGCAGGCTCCTGTCAATGCCGAGGCGGCGCGCCGCCTCGGTGCGCCAGCCTTGGCCGCGCTCTATTCGATCGGGACAAGCGTGCTGCTTGTCTTTGTTTTTGCTCTTGTGACCGTCCGGCAACTGCCGAGCCTCGATGCCATTGCCGAGGCCCCATGGTGGGCTTGGATCGGCGGCATTACAGGTGCCGTGTTCGTGATCGGCGCGCTGGTGGTGGTGCCGCGCACCGGCAGCGTGGTGTTTTTATTGTCTGTGATTGCCGGACAGTTGATCGGTGCGATCACCGCCGACGGTTTCGGGATGTGGGGACTGCAAAGCGTGACCATTTCGCCAATGAAATGGCTTGCCCTTGCACTGGTAACCTGCGGAGCCGTGACCTTCCATCTGTCCGACTGAATCTTGAACCGATCAGGCGACCCTTGCCAGCCATGATTGCTCGCCCTAACTAACCTTCATAATTGATTAAACTCACAAATAACCGGAGAGAAGCCCTATGGCACGCCACCTCAAACATGGCAGGGACGCCCAAGCCCGCAAAGATTACGACCGTCAGGTCCGCGAAACCGTCGAAACCATTCTGGCCGATGTCGAGGCACGCGGCGATGCGGCGATCCGCGATCTGTCCAAAAAATTCGATGGCTGGGAGCCCAAGGAATTTTTCCTGTCTCCCAAGGAAATCAAGGAAACAATGGATCGGGTTGCGCCGCGCGATCTCGAAGACATCGCCTTTGCCCAGACACAGGTCCGCAATTTCGCCCAGGCCCAAAAAGCCTGTCTGAAAGATCTCGAAGTCGAAACCATGCCCGGTGTCATTCTCGGCCATCGCAATGTGCCGATGCAGGCCGTGGGGTGCTATGTCCCCGGCGGCCGTTATCCGATGGTGGCTTCGGCCCATATGTCGGTGGTCACGGCCAAGGTGGCCGGCGTCGATCGGGTAATTGCCTCGGCCCCTCCCCATCAGGGCGGTCCGCATCCGGCGATTGTCGCGGCCATGCACATGGGCGGCGCGGATGAAATTCTGGTTCTGGGCGGCGTGCAGGCGGTTGCCGCCATGGCCCTTGGCACGCAGAGCGTCAAGCCGGTCGATATGCTAGTCGGACCCGGCAATGCCTTTGTCGCCGAAGCCAAGCGCCAGCTTTATGGCCGCGTCGGCATCGATCTGTTTGCCGGCCCGACCGAAACACTGGTGATTGCCGATGAAACGGTGGATGCGGAAATCTGCGCCACCGATCTGTTGGGACAGGCCGAACACGGCCCGACCTCCCCCGCCGTGCTGATCACCAATTCGGAAAAGCTGGCGCGCGAAACCATGGCCGAAATCGAACGGATTCTGGCGATCCTGCCGACCGGCGATGTGGCGCGGCAGGCCTGGACCGATTTCGGCGAAGTGATTGTCTGTGACAGTTACGAGGAAATGCTGGCACAGGCCGATTTCGTCGCCTCCGAACATGTGCAGGTGATGACCGATCGCGATGACTGGTTCCGTGACAATATGCGCAATTTCGGTGCGCTGTTCCTCGGTCCGCGCACCAATGTGGCGTTCGGCGACAAGGTGATCGGCACCAACCACACCCTGCCGACCATGAAGGCCGCACGCTATACCGGCGGATTGTGGGTCGGCAAATTCATGAAAACCTGCACCTGGCAGAAGGTGACCACCGACGAGGCCTCGGCCACAATCGGCGCCTATTGCTCGCGCCTGTGCCTGCTGGAAGGCTTTGTTGGCCATGCCGAACAGGCCAATGTGCGGGTGCGCCGCTATGGTGGCCAGAATGTGCCTTATGGCGGGGCCGCTCAATGAGCGCGCTGCCGAAAACACCCTCCTTCCGGCTTGATGGCCGCAAGGCCCTCGTGACCGGTGCCGGACGTGGCATCGGACTGGCCGCAGCCGTCGCTCTGGCGGAGGCCGGAGCCCATGTGGTGCTGGCTGCCCGCAGCCGCGACGAGATAGAGGCGGGTGCTGAGGCTCTGCGCGCCAAGGGTCTGAAGGCCGAGGCGCTGGTGATGGATGTGACCGATCTGGCCGCATCCGAAGCCATCATCAAGGCGGCCGGTCCGTTCGACGTGCTGGTCAACAATGCCGGCACCAACCGTCCCAAGCCGATGATCGAGGTCGAGGCAGATGATTTCGATGCCGTGATGGGCCTCAATGTCCGTGCCGCCTATTTCGTGGCCCGCAATGTCGCGCGCGGCATGGTGGCAGCGGGCATCAAAGGCTCGATCATGACCATCTCGTCGCAGATGGGGCATGTCGGCGGTCAGGGGCGCACCATCTATTGCGCGTCCAAACATGCCATGGAAGGCATGACCAAGGCTTTGGCGATCGAATTGGGACCGCAGGGCATCCGCGTCAACACGATCTGCCCGACCTTCATCCTGACCGAGATGACCAAGCCGTTCTTTGCCAATGAGAGCTTCAAAGCCAGCGTGCTGGCCAAGATCAAATTGGGCCGCTTGGGCGAGATCGAGGATCTGATGGGTCCGGTGGTGTTTCTGGCATCCGACGCCTCGGCACTGGTTACTGGCACCGCCTTGCTGGTCGACGGCGGCTGGACGGCTGAATAGTCCGGTTTGAGAACAACAAAAAGCCTGCCCGAAAACGCTTCGGGCAGGCTTTTTTGATGGCTGATCCGCTTATTGAATGGCTTGTTATTTAATGGCTTGCGGATTGATCGGCGAACCGGCAGCGCCGGGCAGATGCAGAGGCGGGGCCGAGAAGAAGAATTCGTAGACCTTGTCCTGCGCGCAATCCTCACCCAGTTCCTTGAGATAGAAGATTTCACCCATCGAGATGCCGATGGCGGGAATGACCACCCAATGCCAGGGCTGGTTGGCCTCGTTGGTTTCATTCGGGCGCACTTCGCAGCCCCAGGTATCGGTGCAGATCGCGGCAATGTCCTTTTCGCGGACCCAGTAGCAGGTCTCGAAGGCCAGACCGGGAGCATCGCCGCCCGCATAGCCGGACCAGTCGCCCTTGGCGAGGCACCGTTCCTGATGGCCGGTGCGGACGATCACGAAATCGCCCTTGCGGATATCCACGCCCTGCGCCTTGGCACACCCGTCGAGATCGTCATTGGAGATGGCATAGCCGTCATCGAGCGAATCAACGCCCTTCCAGCGTGCCACATCGAGCAGCACGCCACGGCCGACCATCTTGTCACGGGTATGCTCGATACCGAGCTTTTTGGCGCCGCGCGCATCGACCAGCTTGGCGTCGAAGCCGTTATACATCTTGTCGTCAAGGAAGATGTGGCACAACGCATCCCATTGTGTCGAGGCCTGGCACGGCATGTTGATCGCGTCATCGGCATAACGCAGATAGGGGAAAGGCTCGTCCTGATTGCCTGCGGCGGCATCGGTGCCGGTGGCCAGCATGGTGTGGATCGGATTCCAGCGACCGCCGAACAGACCGGACTGGATCGGCTCCTTCAACGACAGGCCGAGCGAGAAGGTCTTGCCCTTCTTGATCAGTTTGCCAGCATTGACAATGTCTTCGGGTGACACATTGTTGAGAGTACCAATCTGGTCGTCCTTGCCCCAACGGCCCCAATTCGACAATTTTTCTGCCGCTTCCATAATCGCTGCGCGGTTGACAGGTTTACGCATCGGTCTCTCCCTCTGGTTTCACACGTCATGCAACCGGTCATCTGCAGGGTTGGCCCGGTCCGGATCTCTGTGGTCCCGCACCGCCTTGCCCCATGGCCGATAGTTATTTATCATCCGAAAAATAACTATAGGGCTTGAATCGCCACTGCAAGTCTCCAAGCGCGGCGAATGCTATTTTTTCTTGATATTTTTTTCATCCGGCGGGGACTTGAACCGGACGGAATGCTCTGCTAATTTATCGACCGATAAATTTAAACGTCTTGGGGGCGCTGGCAACGACTGTCTGGCGGCCACCACAGACTAGGACCAGTTTTTCTTTCGGTTGCGACCTGACAAGATCCATAGAGGAAGTGCGTTATGTCCGATACTGTCATCCATCTCGATCGTGCTGCCAAGTCCCGCACGTCAGGCAATGATATCCACAATTACGAGGCCATGCTGGAGCGTGCCCGTGCGCTGGTGCCGACCCTCAAAGCCCGCGCGGCCGAGACAGAGCAGTTGCGCCGCCTGCCCCTGCAGACCGAACAGGATCTGCATCACGCAGGCCTGTTCCGCATCTTGCAGCCCAAACGGGTCGGCGGTTCGGAATTCGATTATGTCGGCCTGGTCGACTTTGCCGCCACGATCGCCCATGGCGATGCAGCCGTGGCCTGGAATGTTGCCAATCTCGGCAGTCACCACTGGATGCTCGGCATGTTCCCGCAGGCCGCCCAGGATCTGTTGTGGAACGACAATCCCGATGTGCTGATTGCCTCCTCCTTCGTGTTTCCCTCGGGTAAGGCCAAAAAGGTCAAGGGTGGTTATGAATTGTCGGGCCGCTGGCCGTTCTCCTCCGGCGTCAACCCGAGCACGTGGAACATGCTGGCAGGCATTGTCACCCCCGATGATGATGCCGATGCGCCCGAAATGCGGATCTTTCTGGTGCCAGAAAGTGCTTACGAGACGCTCGACAACTGGAACGCCATGGGCCTGTCCGGCACCGGCTCGCATGATGTTATCATCGGCAGCACCTTTGTGCCCGATGACATGACCTTGGCTGTCAGCGCGATTGGCGGGGGCCCAACCCCCGGCAGCGTTGTCAATCCCGGAGCCCTTTATCAACTTCCTGTGTTTGCCTTGTTCGCCTTCGTGCTGACAGGCATTGCGCTGGGCAATGCCGAAGTCTGTCTGGAGAATTATCTGACCTCATCGCGCAACCGTGCCTCGCAATACAACCGCGCCAAGCTGAGCGACTTCCAGTCAACCCAGATCAAGATTGCCTCGGCAGCTGCCCGCATCGATACCGGACGTGACATCATGCGCTCGATCTGCATCAATGCGATGGAAGACTGCCGCAAGGGCATTGTCCCCGATCTCTTGACCAAGACACGCTATCGGCGCGATGGTGCCTTCTCTGTCAATCTATGCACCGAAGCGGTCTCGATCCTGTTTTCTGCCAGCGGCGCGGGTGGTCTGTCACGACTGCTGCCGATGGAAAAGCAGTTCCGTGATGCCCATGCGGTCAATGCCCATATCGCTTTCAATTTTGACGTTGCCGGCTCCAATTTCGGTCGGGTTGCGTTAGGCCTTCCCTCCGAAAACCCGACGCTGTGAGTAAAAGCATGTCCAAGACCGAAACCTCCACAAGCCCGACTGGCACCGAGACCCTGCCCGACGCCTTCGATCCGCGTGATTTCCGCCACGCTCTCGGCTGCTTCGGCACCGGCGTGACCGTCATCACCACCGTCGGTGCCGATGGCCGCAAGGTGGGCCTGACGGCCAATTCATTCTCTTCCGTCTCGCTCAACCCGCCTTTGGTGCTGTGGAGTCTGGTCAACCATTCCCCCAGCATGCAGGCCTTCCAGGATGCCTCGCATTTCTGCATCAATGTGTTGCGTCAGGACCAATCCGATATCGCGCTGCATTTCGCCCGCCCTTCGGAGGACAAATTTGCCGGCATGAACTGGCAGCCCGGCCTGGGCGGCGCCCCCAAGCTCGAGGGCGTGCTGGCCCAGTTTGAATGCCGCAATTCCTACCGCTATTATGGCGGCGACCATGTGATCTTTCTGGGGGCGGTCGAAGCCTATAACCACCACCAGGGCGACCCCTTGCTGTTCAGCCGTGGCGCCTTCGGGGCTTTTACCAATCTCGTCTGACCCACAAAGCAGGACATGCAGGACAACAGCGGCAATGGATGAAGAATTCAAACTCAACAGCATCGCCGCTGCCGATTGGCCAGCCGCCGATGAGCCGGCAGAGCAGGAAGCCTCGTCCAAGCAGCGGCGGTTGTCACCGGCCCAACGCCGCGAGGATTTTATCCGCAAAGCCACCAGCCTGTTTGCCGAAGAAGGTTTTGATGCCGGAACCCGTGAACTGGCCCGCAAGCTGGGCGTCACCCAGCCGCTGCTCTACCGCTATTTTCCCAGCAAGGACGATCTGATCCGCGAGGTTTACAAGCGCGTCTATCTCGACCGCTGGCAGCCCGAATGGGACGACATGCTGGGAGATCGCAGCCGTCCGATCCGCGAGCGGTTGCAGCATTTCTACGATGCCTATACCGACGCGATTTTCGACCGTGACTGGATCAGGATCTATCTGTTTTCGGGGTTGAAAGGGGCATCCATCAACAAGTGGTATGTCAGCATTGTCGAGACGCGGATTCTGACGCGCATCATCGAGGAATACCGCCACGAGGCCGGATTGCCCGCCCAGGAGCCCGCCGCCGCCGAACTGGAACTGGCGTGGCTGCTGCATGGCGGTATTTTCTATTATGGCGTGCGCAAACACATCTATGATTCACCCGTACTGGAACAGAAGAACCGGGCGATTTCCAATGCGCTGGATGTGTTTCTGGAGGGGATATCCAGTGTGTTCGGGACCGCCGTGAAAACCCGTTCCACGGCGATCCGAAAGGTCTCGGGCCCTGACGGGCAAGACCGAGACGGGCAAGACTGAGCTTAGAGCTTCAAACCCAGCAAGCGGGCTGCATTGCCCCCCGTAATCGCATGGAAATCGCGATCATCCAGACCGACACCGGCGACGTGGCCGATCGGATTGTATTCGGCCATGTCGAACGGATAGTCGGTTCCCATCAGGATACGGTCGGGGCCGAACACGTCGATCAGATAAGCCAGCTGGTGATAGGAAAACACCACCGTATCCAGATAGACCTGACGCAGATAGGTGGTCGGTGCCAGAGGCAGCTGGGCATGGCTGTCATCGCGCGCACCCCAGGCGTGATCGATACGGCCCGAATAGCCAGGCAGATATCCGCCGCCATGGACGGCCATCAGCTTCAGGTCAGGGAAACGACCCAAAGTCCCGCTGAAGATCAGGTTATGCAGGGCCAGTGTGGTTTCGAGCGGATTGCCGACCACATTGTTGAAATAGTAATTGGTGAAACGGTCACCATGGGTAAAGCCGTTCGGATGCATCATGATGAAGGCACCGCGACGCTCGGCTTCGGCAAAGAACACATCATTGCGCGGATCGGAAACTTCACCGCCATTGACGCTGGTCAGAATCTGCACGCCCTTCAGGCCGCACTGGTCCATGGCATAGATCAGATCCTGCACGGCCTGTTCCGGCTCCTGCAGGGTGACGGTGCCCAGACCGACGAACCGGTCGGGATATTTGGCGCAATAGGTGGCCATGCCTTCATTGACGACCTGATGGGCCTTGGCGGCAATTTTCGGATCAACCGTGTAATAGCACTGGCCCGGTGCGGGCGCGATCACCTGGATATCGATGCCCATCGCATCGAGATCCCGCAAGCGCTTGTCGTGCTGGGTGATCACTTCAAAACGATCCTTGTCCTGCGTGGCATTGATGGATTTGGTTTCATCATTGGCGAAATGCGCCAGCGGAATCTTGCTCATGTCGACATGCGGCTGGGCAATGGCAGCACCGGCGGGCACAATAATATGGGCGTGGATATCGATGGTCGGGGTTGAAGGACGACGGGCACGGCCATCGGCATCATGGGTGCGGGCAGCCGTCAGGCCGTAGCGGTTGGGTCCGTTATGCATGGTCTCGATCACTCCAGTGTTGGGTTAAAAGATAAAGAGGGAAAATCTCAGACGGTTTCAATCCGTCCGCTCGCAGCCGATCGGGTAATCGCCTCGAAACTGCGCACATTGGCAACCATCTCGTCGAGCGACACCGGATAGGCCTCACCCCCTGCCGCAGCCCGCGCAAAGGCTTCCAGATTGTCGCGCACGGCCGGATGCGGCGGGTAGAAACTTGTGACGGGACTTTCCCCGCGATGCACCGTGGTCACGTCCCAACCGGTCGGCTTTTCGGGATGGGTGCGGTCGCGGATTTCCATCCAGCCTTGCGAGCCGAACAGGGCCAGACGGCCGACAAAGGGTGTGGCCAGAATGGCCGTGATCATGGCCGTTGCCCCGCTCTCAAAGCCGAGCGTGATCGACAGCGTATCGCCATTGCCGAAACTACTGCCACGGGTGGCAAGCCTGGCCCAGACTTCCTTGGGTTGGCCGAAAATGCCGATCGACAGATCGACGAGATGGATGCCGGTGGCCGACAGCGGGCCCACCGGTGCTTCCACCGGAGACAGCCGCCAATTGTCGGGCGGCAAAGCAAAAAACTTGTCTTGCGAGAAATTGCCCTCGAGCAGCAGGCTGTTGCCGAATTCGCCTGCGGCAAACCGCTTGCGCATTTCGATGACAGCCGGTTCGAACCGCCGCTCGTGGCCGATGCCCAGTTGCACACCGGCCTTGCGGATGGCGGCGACCGCATCTTCGACATCATCGGCGCGGGTGCAGAGCGGCTTCTCGCAGAAAACATGCTTGCCGGCCGCTGCAGCCGCCTTGATCTGAGCGGCATGGTGCTTGTGCGGCGAGCAGAGAATGACCGCGTCGATATCGGCGCGGTCCAGCGCATCCTCGAAGCGGGCCGACACAGCCAGCCCCTGGGCAGCGGCAAAATCACGGCCGGTCTGGTCCGGATCGATACCCAGCACCGGACGGATCACGGCACTGTCAGCAAGGTCACGGGCGATGGTGCGGCCCCACCAGCCCAATCCGATAATGGCGGCTTTGATCATATCCGGTTTTCCTTAATGCTTGCGGGACCAGAACACCGGCAGGTTGATCGGATCGGCGGCGGAGAAGCCCGCCTGCTCGGCTGCGGTATAGCCGCCGATTGCAGCCTCGACAACCGGCACCTCGACACCGAGAATTTTGGCAAAGGCCGCCATGGTCGACAGGTCCTTCTTGGCGGCGGACACATCGAAGGCAGGCGCTCCGGTCGGCTGGCCGCCGAGCAGTTTGGCAATGTCGGGGCCGCGCCCTTTCATGGCGGTCGGCGTGCCCGAAGTATCGCTCAGAATGTCGATCACCCGCTCTGGTGGCAAATTCAGCGGACCGCACAGGGACAGGGCCTCGCCCAGCGCCTGCCAATAGACCAGCAAAGGCAGATTGACCGCCAGCTTCATCTTGGCGCCCGCCCCGACAGGACCGACATGTTCGATCCGGCGGCACAGCTGTTCAAGCACTGGATGGGCGCGGGCCACATCCGCATCAGAGCCGCCGCACAGGCCGAACAACTTGCCTTCGCGCGCCGGACCCACCGTGCCACCCACCGGACATTCGACATAGTGACCGCCTTTGGCCGTCACGTCACGGGCCGCAGCTTCCTGCACTTCCGGCAGGACCGTGCTCATCTCGATCACCAGCTTTCCTGCCAGATCGGCCGACAGAATGCCGTGCTCGCCCCGCAACACCGTATCGATGGCCTTGTCGTTCAACAGCATGGTGATAATGATGTCGCAATGCGCGGCGACATCCTGCGGCGTTTTGGCCGCCTTGGCACCGAGGGCGACCAGCGGCCCGGTTTTGGCCGCATCGCGGTTCCAGACCCAGACGGAATGGCCAACACCGATCAGGCGCTGCGCCATGGCAGCACCCATACGACCCATTCCACAAACACCAATATTCATTTCATGACCTCGATTGTTACGCGTGAATCGCTTGGGTAATCCGCTCGGGCGTCAAAGGCATGTCACGGACCCTCACACCCAGAGCATGGGCAATCGCATTGCCGATGGCAGCAGCAACCGGCCCTGCCGCACATTCGCCACCGCCCAGCGAAGCCGCGCCCTCGTGAGCCAACAGCACGATTTCGATGGCTGGAATCTCGCTGAAATTGAGGATCGGATAATCTGCCCAGGAGCGGGTCTTGAAGCCGTCCTGCGTCCAGCCTGCCGCCTCTTTCAAGGTCCAGCTCGCCGCCTGGATGATCCCGCCTTCGATCTGGTTCAAGAGACCGTCACGATGGATCACCTCGCCTGCATCTACTGCCGCGGTGACCTTCACAAGCCGGACAGTTTCGGCGACCTCGACCTCGGCCACCACAGCACAATAGGCCCCCAGATTTTTATAGCGGGCAAAGCCGAGCCCGCGCCCGTGTCCCTCGCCGCCCTGGTCATCTGGATTCCATTGCGCGGCTTTGGCCACGGCCTCGACCACCGCCCGCCCGCGCGGTTCCGACAGATGCGCCAGACGGTATTCCAGCGGATCGCGTCCCGCCAGTGCCGCCAATTCATCCATGAAGCTTTCGATGGCAAACACATTGCCATGCGCACCCAAGGCCCTCAGCGCGGAACTGCGCAACGGGCCTTGCGGCAACAGATGATGGGTAATCTTGCGCGCACCGACATCATAAAGCGGCACGGCATTGCGGTCGCCGCCGCCTTGCGGGCGCGGGGCATCCGCCAAAGGCGGGCGGGCATGCGGTTGGGCCAGATCGCCGGCCGCGAGCAAATTCACCCCGTCGCCAAAGCCCGGACGCGCCAGATGGGTCGGGCTCCAGACCGCATGGTTCCACGCCAGAATCTGCCCGCTTTCGTCCAGTCCGGCGGATAGCTCCATCCGCATGGCCGCACCGAACGGCGACCAGCTCAGTTCATCGGCACGGGTCCACAGGCACATCACCGGCGCCTTGACCGCGCGGGCCAGCAGAGCGGCATCGAGTGCCACATCATCGGCGCCATTATGGCCATAGCAGCCAGCCCCGTGCGCATGGGTAACCTGGACGTGTTCCGCGTCCAGCCCGAAGGTGCGGGCCAGCTGGCGGCGCAAGGGATAGATGCCTTGCGAATGTGACCAGACCTGCAACTGCCCGTCATGCCACTGGGCGACCGCGCAGGCCGGACCAATCGACGCATGGGCAATGAAGGGCCGCGAATAGCGTGCCGCGTGCCGGATCGGCAAAGCCTTGTCCGGCTGCGCCTCGTCGAGAAAACAGGTCGACACAGGGCTGGCCTGATCCATCCAGCCGTTCAGCCCGTCATCAAGCGGCAATTCGGCCTGGCGCTGCCATTGGGCCGAACGCCGAAGCAGGGCAATGGCGGCCAGGGCGGTCTCGTCGCTCTGCGCCACCACACCGGCAAAGTGGCCATCACGCACCACGGCCACCACACCGGCAAGGGCTTTGGCCGCAGCGTCGTCACACGACAGCAGCCGGTCTTGCGGATGGTCGGGCCGCAACACGCGGCCATGCAACAGATCCGGCCATGTCATATCCTGAATGAAGCCGGCACCGGACAATTTGCCGACCAGATCGGGCCGCCGGGTATGGCCGTCGTCAATGGTGCCCCCGCGCAAAACCGGTGCAGGCAAATCCAGTGCCGAGACCTCGAGATTGATCCGGTCACGCAACTGCCAATAGGTCACGCCTTCGTTATGGCCTTGCCGACGGAACTGTCCCGCCTCGACCACCAGCTGGTCGGCAGTGGCCCCCAATACCGTTGCCGCCGCCTGTGCGGCCAGTTCGCGCAGCTGTGCCGCAGCCCAGCGCATGGCAGAGCCACCATGTTCGACCGAGAAACTGCCTGCGGTATAGCCCTCATCCGGACCATGGGCGGTATCGGCCGCCAGAATGTCGATCTGGTTGAGTTCCAGCCCCAATTCGGTGGCGGCAATCATCGCCAGCGCGGTCGTCGCGCCCTGCCCCAATTCAACCTTGCCGGAGCGCACACCCATGAGGGGCCGCTCGTCCAGTCGGAACCAGCGTGACAGCAGCGGATTGGCTTTCAAATTGGCCGGACACTCGCTCATGCCAAGCCTCCTTCGGAATGCGCCAGCAACCGGTCAATCGCCTTCAACACCCGCGCATGGACCCCGCAGCGGCACAGATGCCGCTCGTCGAGATGGGCGAGGATATGGGCACGGTCGGGACGCGGCGACTGGCTCAACAGCCCCGCCAAAGTCATCATGATCCCATTGGTGCAATAGCCGCATTGGGCGGCCTGCAGGGCGACAAACACCTTCTGCACCTCCCCCAGCACCGGATGCCTGTCAGCCGCCTCGATGGTGGTGACCGCCTTGCCCGCAACCGACCAGACCGGCGTGTTGCAGGACTGGACGGGCTTGCCCTCGACCAGCACCGTGCAGGCCCCGCAATAGCCCTCGGTACAGCCGATCCGGCTGCCTTTCAAATCCATCCGGTCACGCAGCACGCTCAACAACGGGGTGTCTCCGTCCACCGAGAGGGTGACCTCGGTGCCGTTGAAGGTGAGATACTGGCCCTGTGCGCCCATGCCTGATGCCTCTGTCGTGACCATGTCAGTGCCCGTGGAAAATGCCGAGATGCTGGGTGATCAGTGCATCATTGCCGAACACCTCGGAAGCCGGACCCGCAAACACCACGCGTCCGGTATTGAGGATCACCACATCATCGGCCAGCGACAGCGCGAGATTGCTGTTCTGCTCGACCAGAATGATCGACTGGCCCTCCTGCTTCAGCAACGCGATGGTGCGCCCCACTTCGGCAACGATCAGCGGTGCCAGACCTTCCGAAGGCTCGTCGAGCAACAGCACGCGCGGATTGCCCATCAAAGCGCGGCCCAGCGCCAGCATCTGCTGCTCGCCGCCCGACAAAGATCCGGCCAATTGCTGCTGGCGTTCTTCCAGACGCGGAAACAGATTGAAGATGCGCTGGAGATTCCAGGATTTCGGATCGTCGCTTTCGCGCTGGCGGGCGATCACCAGATTTTCCTTCACTGTCAGCGACGGGAAGATCCGGCGTCCCTGCGGGACCAGACCGACACCGGTGCGCGAGATCGCTTCCGGCGGCAGGCCACTGATGGTTTCGCCGAACAGCGAGACCGTCCCGTTGCGCGGGGCGACCAGCCCCATGATGGCGGAAATGCAGGTGGTTTTGCCGGCACCGTTGCGGCCCAGCAAAGCCAGCACCTGTCCCTCTTTCAGCGACAGCGACACGCCATGCAGCACATGGCTGTCGCCGTAAAAGGCATCGATATGTTCGATCGTCAGCGCTTCAGTGGCCAAGATACACCTCCCGCGTCTTTTCATCGGCGATTACGGCATCACGCTCTCCGTCAACAATCACCTTGCCATAATGCAGCAACGTCACGGTCTCCGCGAGATCGAGTGCGGTGTCCATGTCGTGCTCGATCATCACCAGAGTGGTCTCTTTGGGAATGGCCGCGATCAATTCCTTGATGGTGGTGCGCTCCTCGGCGGACAGGCCCGCCAGCGGTTCGTCCAGCAACAGCAGTTTCGGCTTTTGCGCCATCGCCATGGCAATTTCGACACGCCGCTTCTGGCCATAGGCGATCTCCGAGACCAGCCGGTCAGCCATCGCGCCAAGCCCGACCAGACCCAGCACCCGCCGCGCCTCGACCTCCATCTCCTGATAGTGGTCCAGCGGCTTGAACAGGTTCCAGCGCGCTGGCGACAGGCCCAACAGACCCAGCGTCACATTGTGCACCAGCGTATCCTTGGCAAACAGCGTGATGATCTGGTATGTGCGCGACAGGCCCATATGCGCGCGCTCATGCGGCTTCAAACGGGTGATGTCGGCGCCGAACAGTTTGATCTGGCCGGATGTGGGCAGGAAGTCGCCGGTGATCTGGTTGAACAACGTGGTTTTACCCGCACCGTTCGGCCCGATGATCAAGCGCCGCTCACCCGGCATGACCCGGAGGTTTACATCCTGTGTGGCCGGCAGACCGCCGAAGAATTTCTTGAGATTGACAATCTCCAGAGCAGGAACAGAAGCACTCATGACTGGCCTCCCTGGCGGCGAGAGAAGATGCGTTTCAGCCCGGGAACAATCCCTTCGGGCAGCACCAGCACGATGAACAGGAACACGAAGCCCAGCAGCATGTTCCAGCGCTCGACATAGGCGGATGCGTAGTTCTTGAGAATGATAAGCAAGGCCGCTCCCACCACAGGCCCGCCCAAGGTGCCCGATCCCCCGGCGATCACGCTCAGCAGACCTTCCGCCGAAGCGGTGATCGAGAGCGAGGAAGGATGGATATATTTGGTGTAATAGACATAGAGCAGACCCGAAACCGCCCCCCAGAAACCGGCATAGATGAAGGTGATCCAGCGGATCATCCAGACATCGTGGCCGAGAGCCGACATACGCCGCGCCTGATCGCGCGTCCCGCGCAAGGCGGAGCCGAAAGCCGAGGAGACAAAGATCGCCATCAGCCAATAGGACACCACAAACACCGCCAGCGTGAACCAGTAATAGCTGGCTCCCGAATCCAGCGAGATCCCGAACGGCGCAGGGCGGACAAGCCCGCTCATGCCATTGTCGCCATTGGTCACCGCAACCCAGCGATAGGCCAGCCCCCACAGAACCTGCGAGAGTGCCAGGGTGATCATCAGAAAGCCTAGCCCGGTGGCGCGCAGGGCGATCATGCCGAACAGGCCTGCCATGACCATGGTGGCCAGAATGGCGACCACGGCTGCGGTGCCAACACCAAGGCCCATCTGGGTGGTCGACCAGGCCGACGCATAGGCCGCAAAGCCCAGAAACGAGGCGTGACCCAGCGAAGTCAGGCCACCATAGCCGACCAGCAGGTTGAGGCTCATCGCGAAAATCGCCGCGATCAGGATCTGGCTGGCAAGGTTGATATAGAAGTCACCCGCAAACAGCGGGAAGACACACAGCAAAGCCAGAAACACAACTCCGGAAATCCGCTTCATGCGCCGATCCTCCCAAACAGGCCTTGCGGGCGAAAGGCAATCACAACGATCATCGGCAGGAACAGGATCACATAGGCCAGATCGGGTAACAGCGCGATGCCGAAGGTGTAGATGAAACCGATGATGAAACTGCCGACAAACGCCCCCAGCAACGACCCGACACCGCCCAGAATCACCACGATCAAGGCCAATGGCAGCATATCCGCATCAAGACCGGGATAGGCCGACATGATCGGCCCGCCCAGCACCCCGCCGGCACCGGCAATCCCCGCGCCCAGACAGAACACAGCGGTAAACAGAGCCGAGACGGGAATACCGATGGCGCGCGCCATATCCATATCGTCCACGCCGGCCCTGATCATCGCACCGATGCGGGTGCGCTCGAGCAAGCCGTAGAGGGCAATCGCGGCGACAATCGCACAGCCGACAACCACCACCCGATAGGTCGGGAAGGCAAAGCCGAATAGCAGCAACGGTTTGCGCAAATCCGCAGGGGTCGGCACCGGGATCGGATCACCGCCCCAGATCATCAGGCAGGCATCGGCGATAATGAAGGACATGCCCAGCGTCACAAGAACCTGGCCGAGCGGATTGGCCGATAATTGCCGCAACACGAGACGTTCGAGCAAGCCGCCGGCCGCAGCAACCAGCAGACCCGTTCCGACCGCCGCCGTCCACAGATTGACCCCGTCAATGCTGCGGATCGCATTGGCCCCCAGATAGGCCCCGAGCATAAAGAAGGCGCCATGGGTCAGATTGGCAATCCGCATCAGACCAAAAATCAAGGAAAAGCCCGAGGCGAGCAAAAACAACAGCCCCCCCAGCGCCAGGCTGTTCAGCCCCTGAATGATCCAAAACTGCATGGCGATTATGCCCCTTGTTCGTTTCCTGCCCGGTACAGTGATCTGCCGGCGGCTTGTGCCGCTCTCATCGTGAGTTCTTCTGCTTAACGGTATTGCTCCATCTCGCGACGGTACCAGTCGCCGATATCGCTGGCGGTCATCAGAGCCACGCCTTCATGGCCGATGATGTAATCCAGCAATTCTTCCAGATAGCGGATGCGATGCGGTACGCCGGTAATATAGGGATGGATCGACAGAGCCATGATGCGGGCATTGTCGGCGCCTTCGCGGTAGAGCCTGTCGAAGTGGTCGATGCCGCGTTTCAAGAACACATCCGACTGGTGCTGTTGCAAGGCATAGACTGCGATGTCATTCATCTCGACCGTATAGGGAATGGTCGTGATCACGCCATAGGGGGTATCAACCTCTTGCGGAAGGTCATCGATGACCCAATCCGCCACATATTCGATGCCGTTCTTGCGCAGCAGATCAAGCGTCTCTTCGGTCTCGGTCAGGCCCGGACTTTCCCAGGAGCGCGGCGGTTTGCCGGTAAACTGCATGATGGATTCAACCGTGCGGGCAATCGCATCATCCTGGTTCTCGACCTTGTGCATCGGCCCTTGCAGATAGCCGTGGCCCATGAATTCGAAGCCCGCTTCGCGCGCAGCCGACGCCACCCGCGGATAGGATTTGCAGACATTCCCGTTGATCGCCAGTGTCGTCGGAATCGCACGCGAGGTCAGTGCATCGAACTGCCGCCAGAAACCGGCGCGCATACCGTATTCATGCCATGACCAGTTCGGCACATCCGGCAACAACGGCACGCCCATCGGCGGCGGCAGCACGGTGCGCGGCATCGGCTTTTCAATCCGCCATTCCTCGACATTCAGAATGATCCACAAACCGACACGGGCATTGGCCGGCAGCGTCAGCTTGGGCCGGTCAACAAGTGCCTGGTAGGGAACACGATCCGTCAAAATCATCTCTCAACTCCGAAAAACCAAGCGGCCTCAATGCAGGCCGAGAAAGCCTGCAATCGCTGTGTTGAAGTCTGCACTGTTGTCGACATTTGGCAAATGCGCGCCGTGCGGAACCTCGATATAGGCCGAGCCGGGAGTGGCCATCGCCATCGCGCGCATCACAGCAGGAGGTGCGCCCAGATCTTCGGCACCAACGAGATAGAGCACAGGCAGGCTTACCGAGCCCAGATCCTTGAGATAGTCGAGAGTTTTCAGGGCATCCGCACAGGCTTTATAGCCGTCCACCGATGTAGCGAGAAACGCATCGATAAACCTCTGCAACTGGTCAGGATGGGCCTTGCGCCAGCTTTCGACAAACCAGCGTTCCATCGTGCCATTGGCAATCGCCTGCAAGCCGTCGGCATCGACGGCCGCCTTGCGGTCATCCCAGCTCTGCACGAAGGGCGGCGGATTGTCGGCACGCGCATCACAGCAGACAATCCTGTCGAACCGGTCGGCATGATGGATGGCCAGACCCAAGCCCGTCATACCGCCCAGAGACAGGCCCATGAACGAGGCTTTGCCGATATGATAGTGGTCCATCAGGGCCAGCACATCATGGGTCAACCCGCCGAAATCATAGGGACCTTGCGGGGCCTCTGACGCGCCGTGACCGCGCGTGTCATAACGCAGGATGCGATAGTGCTGCCCCAGCACCGCCAGCTGCGGCTCCCACATCATCATGGACGCGCCAAGCGAATTGGACAGCACCAGCCAGGGCGCCGAAGCATCCGTCAAGCCGTCCAGACGGGTGGCGAGTTTGAACCCGCCGCAATCAACCAGTGTGACAGCGCTCATTCTGCAGCCTCGGCCTTTGAAATACCGGCATTGATGCGCGGCAGGGCTTTTTCAGCCAGCAAGATCATCGACTTGCGACCAAGCTCGCGGTCTTTCCAGTCCTTGCCCGCATAGAGCATGGTGCCGAATTCGCCGACTTCCTCGCGCAGCTTCAGAATATCGTCGGCGACTTTGTCCGGCGTGCCGTAAATGATCAGCTTGTCGCAGACCATCTCCAGCGTCACCTCGTCATCGGGCTGTTCGCGATAGGTCTTGAACAATTCGATCCGGCCGTTCTTTTTCAGCTTGGTGAACAAGGAGCGGTAATAGGACACGTAGGGGCCATCAGGGTCGAGCGCATAGGCCTTGGCGGTGGCCATGTCGTCGGCCACGAACACGCTTTTGGCGACCCGCCAATTGGCGGGATCGGCCTTGCGGCCAGCCATTTCACAGCCTTCGACATATTTGGGCCAATGCGACTTCGCCCAGACCGGCATCAGGAAGTTGGCCGAAATCGGATCCCAGCCGCGGGCGGCTGCTTCGGTCACACCCTTGGAGAACGGTGCCACTGCGGTCACGACAATCGGAGGATGGGGACGCTGCAACGGCTTGGGCATGACACCCTGACCGATTTCGGTCAGCAACGTGCGCTCGGTCGAGATTTTCCAGTATTTGCCGTTCAGATTGTAAGGCGCCTCGCCTTCCCAGATCGCCAGCACCTGGTTGATGGCTTCGACAAACATTTCGTTGCGGTTGTTATCGAGATTGCCGAACACTTCGGCATCCGAGAGCAGACCGCCGGGGCTGATCCCGAACACGAAACGGCCATCAAGCATGTGGTCGAGCATGGCAATACTCGACGCGACTGCAGCTGGGTGGTTGTTGGGCATATTGACCGTGCCGGTGCCCAGTCTGATATTTTTGGTGGCCGCCGCGATCCACGCAATGAAGGTGATGCATGAGGTGATGTTCTCGGCCTGGTCGGTCACATGCTCGCCAGCAAGAGCTTCCACAAAACCCAATTCGTCAGCGAGAATGAACGCTTCGCGATCTTCCGCGAGACATTGCCGCCAATCCTTGCCGAGCGGATGGATGGGCATCGTAAAAAAACCAAGTTTCATGGGCCTGATCCTGTTTGATAATTCAGAACGCCGAAGCGGATCTCATAAAACAAAAGTCTAAGGCTGGACCAGCCATTATAAAAATGATTATTATTACTTTCGGATATTAATTTTTCTGATAGAGGGTCGACCTGCTTCATGCGCTCGCTCAAGCAAATCCGTTCATTCGTGGCCGTGTTCGAGGAAGGCTCCTTTACCGCCGCCGCGCAGCGTGAAGGAGCGACACAATCGGGAATTTCCCAACATATCCGCCATCTCGAAGAAAGCCTCGGGGTCGAATTGCTGGTGCGCGACGGCCGCGGGGTCATTCCGACCGCGCATGGCGAACGCTATTATGGGGAATGTGTTGCCATTTTGCGGCGGCTCGATCTGGCCGAGGCCGAAATCGGCCGCGCATCGGCCTTGGGCGGCGAGGTCCGCATCGGCCTGATGCCGACCTTCACCCGCGCAGTGCTGGCCCCGACACTCGACCGTTTCATTGCGGTCGCGCCCACGGTCGAGATGCGGGTGACGGAAGCCTATTCCGGCGTATTGACGGATCTGGTGCGCAAAGGGGAGCTGGATTTCGCGGTTGTTCCCGGGTTTCAAGGGGCGGTCGGCCTGTCCACAACCCTGCTGATCCGCGACCGCGAAATGCTAGTGGCCAGCAAGAACCGGTTGGGCCAGCACCTGACCCCGATCTCGCTCAAAGACATGGACCCGTTGAAAATTGTTGTCCCCGGCCCGCAAAATACCCGCCGCCGGACCATCGAAACCTATTGCGCCAGCCACGGTGTCGCCATCGAGCGGCGGTTGCAGCTGGATGCCATGATGGGCACACTGGATTTTGTCGCCAGCAGCGAATGGGTGGCCATCCTGCCCGGGGTGATGATGGTCAATGATCTCGACGGTGCCCGCTTCGACATCCGCCCGCTCGACCAGCCTGCGCTCTATTCCGATTTCGTGCTGATCGAGCCGACACGGCGGGTGCTGTCGCCGGCCGCCGCCCTGTTTGCCTCGATGCTGCGCGAAACCACCGAGCAGACGATTACCATCCGACAGGCCCGCATGCGCGAAGCCTGAGGCCGGACAATGCGCACCGTCAGCGTTTGAAGCCGCCCATCTCTTCGATCACCTTGCAGACTGCAGCGGTATCGAGATGGCCGAGGTCCATGGCCAGACCCTTTTCGTAAATCTCGTTGGATTTTTCGAACAGAGGGGTCGGGCAACCCAGTTCGCGGGCGAAATCGCCGATCACGGTCATATCCTTGCGCCATGTTGCCATACGCATGGTCGGCGGCTCGTAATGGTTGGCTGCCATCATCGGTGCACGCAATTCGAAGATTTTCGATCCGCCTGCCCCGGGGCCGACAATCTCGATGATCTGCTGCGGATCAAGCCCTGCCTGAATGCCCAGAACCATGGCTTCGGCGGTGGCGACATTGTTGATGGCCACCAGATAGTTGGCGACATATTTCATCCGGCTGCCATTGCCGAACGTGCCGAGATTGGCGACTTTTTTGCCGAAATCGAGAAACAGCCCTTCCAGAGACTCGATCACCTTGGGGTCACCCGACGCGTAAATGACCAGATCGCGGGTCTGCGCCTGTGCGCCGGTGCCGCTCAGCGGGCAATCAAGCGGCGTATGGCCGGCTTTCGACAGAATCGCCTCGAAGGCCAGCTTGTCTTCAAGCGCCAGCGTGCTCAACTCGCAAACAATCCGGCCGCTCGTGCCACTGGCAGCGATTTCCTCGGCGACCGTGCGCACGATTTTCGGGCTGGGCAGCGAGGTCATCAGGACGGTTTCCTGTTTGGCCAGCTCCGTCACCGACACGGCAATCCTGCCGCCGGCCTTTTCAAGCGCCACACAGGCCGCCGGATCGACATCATAGCCGGTGACCGACCAACCGCGCTCGCACAGATTGCGGGCAATCGCCCCGCCCATAATGCCAAGACCGATGATTCCGACGCTTTTGCTCATGATCCGTTTCCTTTGTTGGGTGCCAACAGGCCTTGACCGGGC
>Ga0114963_10000286_pt1 | contig 33293 bp, 32 predicted proteins | sample C_131016_EF_Meta_FD_87019 | JGI IMG/M metagenome (GOLD analysis project Ga0114963, IMG submission 87019) | Freshwater microbial communities from Lake Croche, Canada to study carbon cycling - C_131016_EF_MetaG | ecosystem: Environmental > Aquatic > Freshwater > Lake | place: Lake Croche, Canada... | reverse complement strand
GCCAGACCACCGCGGTCGGCATCGGCGGCGATCCTGTGAAGGGCACCGAATTCATCGACGTGCTGGAAATGTTTTTGGCCGACCCCAAGACCCACTCGATCATCATGATCGGTGAAATCGGCGGTTCGGCGGAAGAAGATGCCGCCCAGTTCCTGGCCGACGAGGCCAAGCGCGGCCGTTCCAAGCCGGTGGTTGGCTTTATTGCCGGCCGCACGGCACCTCCCGGTCGCCGCATGGGCCATGCCGGTGCGATCATCTCGGGCGGCAAGGGTGGCGCTGAAGACAAGATTGCCGCGATGGAAGCCGCGGGCATCCGCGTCTCGCCGTCACCGGCGCGTCTTGGCAAGACGCTCGTGGAACGCCTGAAAGGCTAATCCAGGTGCGGATGTCGGACATCGCTTTCGCAACAACAGAATGGGCCGCCATAGAACCGACGCATCACGCAGGTGATGCCGGTTCGGCCACATGGCGGACCCGCTCTTTCGGCCCGGAAGACAACCGCATCCGCGTCCGGATGGTTGACTATTCGGCCGGTTACGAAGCCGATCACTGGTGCGAAAAGGGGCACATCTTACTGTGCCTTGCAGGCGAGCTTGAAACGCGTCTGGCTGACGGGCGGGTTTTTACGCTCACCCCGGGAATGAGTTATCAGGTTGCCGATGGTGCCGAACCACACCGCTCGAGCAGCCCGCAGGGTGCGACTTTATTTGTTGTTGATTAAAAAGCTGTTCGTATGACAGCGAGTAGAGGACGAGGGAAACGCGATGGCGCGGCAGGATCAGAACGAAGCATTGTTACAAACCTCTTTTCTTTATGGCGCGAACGCCTCCTACATCGAGGACCTTTATGCTCGCTATCAGGACAATCCGAATTCGGTCGATGCCGAATGGCGCAGTTTTTTCGGCGCGCTGAATGATGATGCCGCCTCTGTCACCAAAAGCGCGAAGGGCGCCTCGTGGCAGCGCACGAACTGGCCGATTGCCGCCAATGGTGAACTGGTGTCGGCGCTTGACGGCAACTGGGGCGCAGTTGAAAAGATTGTCGGCGAAAAGCTGAAAGGCAAGGCCGAAGCAAAAGGCGCGGCTGTCTCGACCGCCGATATCCAACAGGCGACCCGCGATTCCGTGCGTGCTTTGATGATGATCCGCACCTACCGGATGCGCGGCCATCTGCACGCCGATCTCGACCCGCTGCATATGGACGCAGAGAAGGACCATTCCGAATTGCATCCTTCGGCCTTCGGTTTCACCGAGGCCGACTGGGACCGTAAAATCTTCATCGACCATGTGCTGGGGCTGGAATATGCCACCTTGCGCGAAATGCAGGCCATTTTGCAGCGCACCTATTGCTCGACCATCGGCTGGGAATTCATGCACATTTCCAATCCGGCCGAAAAGGCGTGGATCCAGGAGCGCATCGAAGGCCAGGACAAGGAAATCGCCTTCACCCGCGAAGGCCGCCGCGCCATTCTCAACAAGCTGGTCGAAGCCGAAGGCTTCGAGAAATTCATCGACGTCAAATATACCGGCACCAAGCGCTTCGGTCTGGATGGCGGTGAATCCATGGTGCCGGCCCTCGAGCAGATCATCAAGCGCGGTGGCGCGCTCGGCGTCAACGAGATCGTGTTCGGCATGGCCCATCGCGGCCGTCTGAACGTGCTGTCGCAGGTGATGGGCAAGCCGCACCGCGCCATTTTCCACGAGTTCAAGGGCGGCTCATATGCGCCCGAGGATATCGAGGGTTCGGGGGATGTGAAATACCATCTGGGCGCCTCCTCGGATCGCGTGTTCGACGGCAACAATGTGCATCTGTCGCTGACCGCCAATCCGTCGCATCTGGAAATCGTCGATCCGGTCGTGCTCGGCAAAGTGCGCGCCAAGCAGGACCAGCACAATGACCAGAGCGAACGCACCAAGGTCATGCCTCTGCTGATCCACGGTGACGCCGCTTTCGCGGGTCAGGGCGTGGTGGCCGAATGTCTGGGCCTGTCGGGCCTCAAGGGTCACCGCACCGGCGGTTCGATCCATTTCATCATCAACAACCAGATCGGCTTTACCACCTATCCGCGTTATTCGCGGTCCTCGCCCTATCCGTCCGATGTGGCCAAGATGATCGAAGCACCGATCTTCCATTGCAATGGCGACGATCCGGAAGCCGTGGTCTTTACCGCCAAAGTGGCGACCGAATTCCGCCAGCGCTTCCACAAGCCTGTCGTGATCGACATGTTCTGCTATCGCCGCTTCGGTCATAACGAAGGCGACGAGCCGTCTTTCACCCAGCCGCTGATGTACAAGAAAATCCGCGGCCAGCGCACCACGCTCGAACTCTATTCGGACCGTCTGATTGCCGATGGCGTGGTCACGGTCGGCGAAATCGACAAGATGAAGGCCGATTGGCGCACCCGTCTGGAAGCCGAGCACGAAGCCGGACAGGCCTACAAGCCCAACAAGGCCGATTGGCTGGATGGCCGCTGGGCCGGGCTGAAGGCCGTGTCGGAAAGCCAGGACGATGCGCGTCGCGGCCAGACCGGTGTCGAGATCGACCATCTGCGCGAGATCGGCCAGAAGTTGACAGCCGTTCCCGAAGGGTTCCAGGCCCACAAGACCATCCAGCGCTTCATGGACAACCGCCGCAAGGCGATCGAGACAGGCGAAGGCATCGATTGGGCCACCGGCGAGGCCCTGGCCTTTGGAACTTTGTTGCTTGAAGGCCACCGGGTCCGCCTGTCGGGTCAGGATTGCGAACGCGGAACCTTCTCGCAGCGCCATTCGGTGATCATCGATCAGGAAACCGAAGCCCGCTACAAGCCGCTCAACCACTTGAAGCCCGGTGAACAGGCCAAATACGAGGTTATCAATTCGATGCTCTCGGAAGAAGCCGTGCTGGGTTTCGAATATGGCTATTCGCTGTCCGAGCCGAATGCTCTGACCCTGTGGGAAGGCCAGTTCGGCGATTTCGCCAATGGCGCACAGGTGGTGTTCGACCAGTTCATCTCGTCGGGCGAACGCAAGTGGCTGCGCATGTCGGGCCTGGTCTGCCTGTTGCCGCATGGTTACGAAGGGCAGGGGCCGGAACATTCCTCGGCACGTCTCGAACGCTTCCTGCAGATGTGTGCGGAAGACAATATGCAGGTCGCCAACTGCTCGACGCCTGCCAATTACTTCCACATCCTGCGTCGCCAGTTGCGCCGCGAATTCCGCAAGCCGCTGATCCTGATGACGCCGAAATCGCTGTTGCGCCACAAGCGCGCCGTCTCGCGTCTTGATGAAATGGCGGCTGGCACCTCGTTCCACCGCATTTTGTGGGATGATGCGCAGATGCTGAAGGGCGAGAAGATCAAGCTCGTCAAGGACAACAAGATCCGCCGCGTCGTGCTGTGCACGGGCAAGGTCTATTACGATCTTTACGAGGATCGTGAAAAGCGCGGCATCGATGATGTCTACCTGTTGCGCGTCGAACAGCTGTATCCGTTCCCGGTTAAGGCTCTCGCCACCGAACTGGCCCGCTTCCCCAATGCCGACATTGTCTGGTGTCAGGAAGAGCCCAAGAACATGGGCAGCTGGAGCTTCGTCGAGCCCTATCTGGAATGGGTGCTCTCGCATGCCGGTTGCAAAGTGCCGCGGGCCCGCTATGTCGGCCGTGCCGCTTCTGCCGCCACCGCAACGGGCCTGATGTCACGCCATCTCGCGCAATTGAATGCCTTCCTCGACGAGGCGTTTGCCGTCTGAATTCCAGGACGGGTTGAATCTCATGACGGGGGATCACATCCCCCTCTCCCTGCTCAACATCATGTGGAAGTTTTATCATGGCAACTGAAATTCGCGTCCCGACGCTGGGTGAGTCGGTCTCTGAAGCAACAATCGGCAAATGGTTCAAAAAGCCCGGCGATGCGGTGAAGGCCGACGAGCCTTTGCTCGAACTCGAAACCGACAAGGTGACACTGGAAGTCAACGCACCGGCTGCCGGTGTGCTGGCCGAAATCGTCGCCAATGACGGTGATACGGTTGGCGTCGGTGCCTTGCTCGGCTCGATTGCCGCCGGAGCCGGCGCTGCCGCTGCTGCTGCCGCTCCTGCCCCGGCTCCTGTCGTTTCGGCCCCTGCGCCTGCTGCTGCCGCATCGCATGACCACGGTCCGGCCGTGTCGCGCATTGCCGCTGAAAGCGGGATCAATCCGGCCTCCGTGGCGGCGTCAGGCAAGGATGGCCGCGTGACCAAGGGCGATATGCTTGCCGCAGTGGCAGCTGGTCCTGCTGTCTCCGCACCTGTGGCGATGCGCGCGGCCTCTCCCGCCGATGATGCCAGCCGCGAAGAGCGCGTGAAGATGACCAAGCTGCGCCAGACCATCGCGCGCCGCCTGAAAGAGGCCCAGAACACCGCAGCCATGCTGACCACCTTCAACGAGGTCGATATGACCGAGGTGATGGCCCTGCGCAACAAGTACAAGGATATCTTCGAGAAGAAGCACGGCAACAAGCTCGGCTTCATGGGCTTCTTCGTCAAGGCTTGCGTGCAGGCCCTGAAGGAACTGCCAGCCGTGAATGCCGAGATTGACGGCACCGATCTGGTCTACAAGAACTATTACCACATCGGGATTGCGGTCGGGACCGATAAGGGCCTGGTCGTGCCGGTGGTGCGCGAGGCCGACCAGCTGTCGATCTCGGGCGTGGAAAAGACCATTGCCGATTTCGGCAAGCGGGCCCGCGACGGTCAGCTGAAAATCGATGAAATGCAGGGCGGCACCTTCACCATTACCAATGGCGGGATCTATGGTTCGCTGATGTCGACCCCGATCCTCAATGCGCCGCAATCGGGCATTCTCGGCATGCACAAGATCCAGGACCGTCCGATGGTGGTTGGCGGCAAGATCGAAGTGCGTCCGATGATGTATCTGGCCTTGAGCTATGACCACCGTATCGTTGACGGCAAGGAGGCTGTGACCTTCCTCGTGCGCGTCAAGGAAGCGCTGGAAGATCCGGCCCGTCTGGTCCTCGATCTTTAATCCGGAGGAGACCTGATGACCACTTCCCCAACTCGTGCTGTCGCCATTGTCACCGGCGGTAGCCGCGGCATTGGCCGGGCCTGTGCGCGTATTCTGGCCTCGCGCGGTTTGGCGGTGGTGGTCAATTACGTCTCCGATGAAAAGGCCGCCAACAGTCTTGTGGCCGAGATTGCTGCGGCCGGTGGCCATGCCATGGCCGTCAGAGGCGATGTCGGTGTCGAGGCGGATGTGCTGGCCCTGTTCAAGGCGGCCGACAACCTCGGCAGGCTCGCTGTGCTGATCAACAATGCCGGTGTCGTCGATGTCGTCGCGCGGGTCGACGAGATCAGCGTTGAACGTCTCAACCGCATGATGACCATCAATATCATCGGCACCTTCATCCCCTCCCGCGAGGCGGTGCGCCGCATGTCGACCAGACATGGCGGCAAAGGCGGGGTGATCGTCAACCTGTCATCGGCTGCGGCCCGTTTGGGCTCACCCGGCATGTATGTCGACTATGCTTCGGCCAAGGGAGCGATAGATACCTTTACCCTCGGTCTGGCGCGCGAAGTGGCGGCGGAAGGCATCCGCGTCAATGCCGTGCGGCCCGGCCTGATCGATACCGATATCCATGCCAGCGGCGGGGTGCCGGACCGGATCGAGAAACTGCGTGACCAAATTCCGCTCAAGCGGGAAGGCAGCGCGGAAGAAGTCGCGCGTGCGGTGTGCTGGCTGGCCTCGGATGAGGCATCCTATGCAACCGGCGCCATTCTGGATGTCTCGGGCGGGCGTTAAGCTGCCACTGTGCGTGAAAGAGGAAGGATACTGCTATGTCTTATGATCTGATTGTCATCGGTACCGGCCCCGGCGGTTATGTGTGTGCCATCCGTGCAGCCCAGCTCGGTCTGAAGACAGCCGTGGTGGAAAAGCGCAAGAGCCATGGCGGCACCTGCCTCAATATCGGCTGTATCCCCTCCAAGGCCCTCCTGCATGCCTCCGATCTGTTCGAGGAAGCCGGCCATGATTTCGGCAATATGGGCATCACGGTGTCAAAGCCGAAACTCGATCTGAAGGCCATGATGGGCCACAAGACCGAAGTGGTCGATGCCAATGTGCAGGGCGTGGCCTTTCTGCTGAAGAAGAACAAGATCGATGCGTTTTTCGGCACCGGCAGCATCGAGGCCGCAGGCCGCGTCAAGGTAACAACCGATGACGGCAGTGCGCAGGTGCTCGAGACCAAAGCGATCGTCATTGCCACGGGTTCCGATGTCGCCAGCCCTCCCGGTGTGTCGGTTCAGTTCGACGAGAAGGTGGTTGTGTCCTCCACCGGCGCGCTGGAGCTTGGCAAGGTCCCCAACAAGCTGGTGGTGATCGGCGCGGGCGTGATCGGACTGGAGCTCGGCTCGGTCTGGCGCCGTCTGGGCGCGCAGGTGACGGTTGTCGAATATCTCGACCGCATCCTGCCCGGCATGGATGCCGAAGTGGCCAAAAGCTTCCAGCGGATCCTGGAAAAGCAAGGGGTGACCTTCCAGCTTTCCTCCAAAGTGACCGCGGTCGAGGCAACCAAATCGGGTGCTTCCGTGACCTTCGAACCGGTGGGCGGTGGTGAAGCCACCGTACTGGCCGGCGACGTGGTGCTGGTGGCCACCGGACGCCGTCCCTATACCGACGGTCTCGGTCTGGAGGCGGTCGGCGTGGCGATGGATCGCGGCCGCATCAATATCGATCACCATTTCCAGACCAATGTTCCCGGCATTTTCGCCATCGGCGATGTGGTGCGCGGCCCGATGCTGGCCCACAAGGCCGAGGACGAGGGCGTCGCTGTTGCAGAATTGCTGGCAGGCAAGGCCGGCCATGTGAATTATGATGTCATTCCGGGCGTGGTCTACACGGCCCCCGAAGTGGCCTCTGTCGGCAAAACCGAGGAAGAACTGAAGGCCGCAGGCATTGCCTACAAGGTCGGCAAGTTCAACTTCACCGCCAATGGCCGCGCCCGTGCGATGCGCAAGACCGACGGCTTCGTCAAAGTGCTGGCCGATGCCGCCACCGACCGCGTGCTCGGCTGCCACATCATCAGCGCCGGGGCCGGCGACATGATCCACGAAGTGGCCGTGCTGATGGAATTCGGGGGCTCCTCGGAAGATCTGGCCCGCACCTGCCATGCCCATCCGACCATGTCGGAAGCGGTCAAGGAAGCCGCCATGGCGGTCGAAAAGCGCGCCATTCACAGCTGATTTTTTAGCTGTTGCGTGCGAGATTGGCAGGGCATGGCCCTGCCATTTTTTGTTGTCGGCGACAGGACAGAAAAACCTGGATGACCGCCCTTGTGATCGTCACCTGCAACATGCACTGTTTCAAACAGGATCCATCGTTCATTGTGTGATAGAATACCTTCAGCACTCCCTCCCAAAATCCGCCACAAAGATCGGCACAGTGCTCCTGATGTTTCGTAAAATTCTTAAACCGCTCTGGGTCCTGCTCGCGCTGCTGTTTCTGCTTGAGGCGTGGCTGTGGGATCTGATTGCGCCACCGGTGGCGCGGCTGGTGGCTTTGATCCCGTGGCAGCGGTTCAAGGCGTGGCTGACCGGACGGATTGCGGCCATGCCTGCCGTATGGGTGCTGGTGCTGTTCGTTCTGCCCGATGCTGTGCTGTTCCCGATCAAGCTCGGTGCGCTCTGGGTCGCCGCCCAAGGCCAGTTTGCCGGCCATGCGCTGATCGGCATGGGGGTGTTTGTCATCGCCAAAATCGCCGGCCTTGCGGTCACTGTTTTCCTGTTCGAGGTCTGCCGCCCAAAGCTGATGGAACTGGCGTGGTTCTGTCGGCTCTATGACTGGGTGCTTCAGGCGCGGGTTTGGGCAGGTGTTCAGGTCGCCCCGATCCGCGAGGAGATCCGGTTGATCGTGGCGCGGGTCAAATTGGCTTTCAGCCCGACCCGTGCCACCGTGATGCGGCTAATCGAACGCATCAGAACCAAAATGCACCATCGCGGACATTGAACAGCCAGTCTTGCATGAAGGCTGTTTTGCGTTTTCTGTGGCCTTGCCAAACTGATATACTAGTTTAATAATAGATGCGTGATCTGATCCTTTCGGCCGGACGAGCATCAACGTGCAAGACAATTCAGGCGACAACCCAGGCGACAATTCCGCCAACCGGATCAAGACCGAACGGCGTGGCCGGCGTGCGCCGATCATGCCGGTGCGGGCAGGTGTCGGGCGGGTGTCGGGCTCCAAGACTGCCTCCGCGATGATTCATGGCAGTCTGCGGATGGATATTATCCGGCTGGTGCGGCGTCCGGGTGATCCGATTTCCGAAAAAGAACTGGCGCAACAATTCGGCGTCAGCCGCACGCCGGTGCGCGAGGCACTGTTGCGGCTGGCCGAGGAACGGCTGGTCGAAATTTTCCCGCAATCGGGCACATTCGTCGCGCGCATTCCGCTGGCCGATCTGCCCGAAGCGATTCTGGTGCGCCGCTCGCTGGAAGTGACGATGGCCGATCTGGCCGCCCAGCGCCGCAAGCCTGAAGGCCTGACGGCGATGGCCAAGGCGATCGAACGGCAGAAGCTGGCGGCCGACCAGCAGGATATGAATGCCTTCCATCAGGGTGATGACGATTTCCATGCGGCGATTGCGCTTACGGCCGATCATCCCGGCGTCTGGGGGCTTGTTCAAAGCGTCAAGACACAGGTCGACCGCTATCGGCGGTTGACGCTGCCGGTGCCCGGCCGGATGAAGGCGGTGATCAGCGACCACGAGCCGATTGATGAGGCCATCCGCAAGGGCCAGCCCGCCGATGCCACGCGCCTGATGGCCGAGCATCTGTCGATGCTGATGCGCTTTGCGGAAATCGGTTTGATCGATCCCGATAATTTTCTTGGTAATTTTGACGATGTGCAGGCATCGGTTCTCGCCAATAACACAGCCTCCTGACCGTCGAATGACTGCCCCTTAAGGATTGAACATGGCCCATCTTCTCCACCCCGACCGCTTGCTGCCCTCGTTGCCCGGCACCCGCGCCATTGCGCGCAGGCTCTATGACGGGATCAAGGATTTGCCGATTGTGTCTCCGCATGGCCATACCGATCCGCGCTGGTATGCCGAGAACGAGGCTTTCCCCGATCCCTCCACGCTGTTTGTGGTGCCGGACCACTATATTTTCCGCATGCTCTACTCCCAGGGCGTCGACCTGCTCGATCTTGGTGTCTCCGCCAGGGACGGCTCGGTGTCCGAGCGCGATACCCGCACCATCTGGCATCGCTTTGCCGCATATTACCACCTGTTTCGCGGCACGCCGACCCGCGTCTGGTGCGATCATGCCTTTTCGACACTGTTCGATCTGGATGTGCCCCTGTCGGGTGCGACGGCCGATCTCTATTTCGACCGGATCAGCGAACGTCTGGCCCAGCCCGCCTATCGGCCGCGCGCGCTGTTCGAGCGGTTCAATATCGAGGTGATTGCCACCACCGAGAGCCCGCTTGATCCGCTGGCCCATCACGCCACCATCCGCGCCAGCGGCTGGTCGGGGCGGGTGGTGACAGCCTATCGACCGGACTCGGTGGTCGATCCCGATTTCGATGGCTTCCGTGACAATCTGGTGGCTTTCGGCACGATCAGCGGGTGCGACACCACCACATGGACCGGCTATCTGGCCGCGCACCGTAACCGCCGCGACTATTTCAAGAGCTTTGGCGCGACCTCGTCCGATCACGGCCATCCGAGTGCCGCGACGGCCGATCTGCCATTGGCCGATGCCGAGGCTCTTTACCAGAAGGTCCGCAAGGGGCCGGTCTCGGCTGCCGAGGCCGAATTGTTCCGTGCGCAAATGCTGACCGAAATGGCCCGCATGAGCCTTGAGGACGGCTTGGTCATGCAGATCCATCCGGGTTCGGTGCGGAACCACAACCGCTTTCTGTTCAACCGTTTCGGCCGCGACATGGGTGCGGATATTCCGAGCCAGACCAATTATGTGCAGGCCCTGAAGCCCTTGCTGGACCGTTTCGGCAATGAAAAGACCCTGACCATCATTTTGTTCACGCTGGATGAAACCGCCTATTCGCGGGAATTGGCGCCTTTGGCGGGGCACTATCCCTGCCTGCGGCTGGGCCCGCCCTGGTGGTTCTTCGATTCCGTGGAAGGCATGAAACGCTTCCGCGAGCAGGCGGTGGAAACCGCAGGCTTCTATAACACCGTCGGCTTCAACGATGATACCCGCGCCTTCCCCTCGATCCCGGCCCGGCATGATGTGGCCCGCCGCGTCGATGCCGGTTTTCTGGCCGAATTGGTGGCCGATCACCGGTTGCGCGAGGACGAGGCGCATGAATTGGCGCATGATCTGACCTATCGTCTGGTCAAAGACGCCTATAAATTGTGACAAGACACAGAGCGGGGAGGGAACAGGATGACACAGGCACAAAGGGAAGCCTCCCTCAGGCAGGCGTGGCGGTGGTTCGGGCCGCATGATCCGGTCAGTCTGGATGACATCCGGCAGGCGGGAGCGACAGAAATCGTCAATGCCCTGCACGAGTTGAAGCCGGGCGAGGTCTGGACCCGCGAGGCTGTTGCCGCGCGCAAGGCACTCATCGAGACCACGCCTGCTGGCCGTTCGCCCTTGCGCTGGACCATCATTGAAAGCATCCCCATCCCCGACGATGTGCGGCGGTTGGGGGCCAAAGCGGAAAGTTCGATTGCCGGTTGGATCAAAAGCATGGAAGCGGTGGCGGCCAACGGCATCCATACGATCTGCTATAATTTCATGCCGGTGGTCGATTGGTGCCGGACCGATCTCGATTGGGTTCTCCCCAACGGCGCGACCTGTCTGCGCTTCGATGCCGACCGTTTTGCGGTGTTCGATCTGTTCATTCTGGAGCGGCAGGGTGCTGAAAAGGACCACGATCCCGCCCGCCAGGCCCGTGCGCGCGCTCTGTTCGAAGCGATGAGCCAGGATGATATCGATTATATGGTCATGGTGATTGCCAGCGCCTTGCCCGGTTCCACCACCGATCCTTTGTCGATCCCGGCCTTCCGCGCGCGGCTCGAGACCTATCGCGAGATCGATGCGCCGCGCTTGCGCCAGCATTTGATCGAATTTCTGCAGGCCGTCACACCCGTGGCCGAAAAGCTGGGTGTGACTCTGACCCTGCATCCCGATGATCCGCCGCGTCCGCTGTTCGGCCTGCCGCGTATTGCTTCTTCCGCCGCCGATTATCAGGCGTTGTTCGATGCCGTGCCGAGCCCCGCCAATGGCATGTGCTTCTGCACTGGCTCTTTGGGCGTGCGGCCCGACAATGATCTGGTCGCAATGGCCCGACACTTCGCCAAGCGTATCCAGTTCGTGCATCTGCGCGCCACCCATCGCGAAGCCGACGGATCGTTCTATGAATCCGACCATCTCGACGGCGATGTCGATATGGTAGGCGTGATCAAGGCTTTGGTCGATGAGAACCGCACCCGTCCGGCCGACCGGAAAATCCCGTTCCGTCCCGATCACGGGCACCGGATGCTGGATGATCTGAAAAAGACCATTACCCCCGGTTATGCCGGGATTGGCCGTCTGAAAGGGCTGGCCGAATTGCGCGGGGTGATCCGTGCCGTGGAACAATTGACATGAGCGCTGTGACACTCTCTCTCGCAACCTTGGGCACACTGCCCGCGGACGTCGAGCGGCCCCGTTATGACCGCGCACAGGTGCGCTGCGGCATCGTGCATCTGGGCTTGGGTGCCTTCCACCGCGCCCATCAGGCCGTCTATACCGAACAGGTTCTGGCCTCCGGCGATCTCGGCTGGGGCATTGTCGGGGCAAGCCTGCGCTCGCCCGACACGCGCGATGCGCTGGCTCCGCAGGACGGGCTCTATACTGTTTCGGTTCGCGGACCGGATGCCCCGCATTATCAGGTGATCGGCGCCATCCAGCACTCGCTGGTGGCCCCCGAAAATCCGCAAGCCCTCATTGCCGCCATGGCGCATGCGGATGTCAAAATCGTCTCTCTGACCGTGACGGAAAAGGGCTATTGTCATGATCCGGCCACCGGTGAATTGAACGAGGCGCATCCCGATATTGTCCATGATCTGGCCCATCCCGAGGCGCCGCGTTCGGCCATCGGCTTTTTGATGGCGGGGCTGCGCCATCGCTATGCCAAGGGCCTGAAGCCGTTTACCGTGCTGACCTGCGACAATCTGCCCGCCAATGGCCATACGGTCGCCAAAGTGCTGCGCCGTTTTGCGCAGTTGAGCGATCCGGCCTTGGCCGACACCATCGCGCAGGAGGTGGCATTTCCCTCGACCATGGTTGACCGGATCGTGCCCTCGACCACCGATGCCGATCGGGCCATTCTGGCCGAAGCGGGGATCATGGATGCTTGGCCGATCATGACCGAGCCGTTTACCCAATGGGTGATCGAGGATCATTTCCCGCTCGGTCGCCCTGATTGGGGCCGGTTCGGTGCGCAATTGGTGGCCGATGTCCTGCCGTTCGAAACCATGAAGCTCCGCATGCTCAACGGAGCCCATTCGACGCTGGCCTATCTGGGTTATCTGTCGGGCTATGAAACCGTGGCCGAGGCCATGGGTGATGCAGCCCTGGCCCGTCTTGTCGAGCGGATCATGAGTGACGATATTCCCCCGACCCTGGTCATTCCGCAGGGCACGGATGTGGCAGGCTATCGCAGGTCTCTGCTGGAGCGCTTCCGCAATCCGGCCCTGCGCCACCGGACGTGGCAGATCGCGATGGATGGCTCGCAAAAACTGCCGCAGCGGCTGCTGGGTCCGGCACGGGATCTGCTGGCCCAGGGCCGGTCGCTGGACCGGATCGCATTGGGTGTGGCGGCATGGATGCGCTATGTGACCGGGGTGGACGAACACGGCCAACCCTTCGACGTGCGCGATCCGCTGGCCCAGGAACTGCGCCAGCGCGCCGATGCCGCGGGCCGCAACAGCGAGGCGCTGGCGCGCTCCTTGCTGTCCATCGAGGCGATTTTCGGCATCGACCTGCCGCAGGATCCGCGCTTTACCGCACACGTCATCAAGGCGCTCGAGAGCCTGTTCACACAGGGTGTGAATGCCACTGTGCAGGCGCAGGCCTGAGTGGCGCAACCATTAAAAAAGCGCACTCGAGGTGCGCTTTTTATTCCTGTTGGCTGATTGCAAGCTGTAAGCTCGAGGCTTACTGGACCTGCAGGTTCACAGCCGACTGACGACCGGTGCGACGATCTGACTCCAGCTCGTAGCCGATCTTCTGTCCGTCCTTCAAGCCGCGCAGACCTGCGCGCTCGACAGCTGAAATGTGCACGAACACATCTTTGCCGCCGTTGTCAGGCTGGATAAATCCGTAGCCCTTTTGCTCGTTGAACCACTTAACGGTGCCCTGTTCCATGGCGCCGACCTTTCTCTCTCAAGTACACTTCAGGTGCAGGGCATTCGCGCCCCTGCGGGTTATTCGATCAAGCAAGAGTCTGAAGCGTGCGCCGTTCGATAAGAAAAGCGGCCCAGCAGTCAAGCCAAGTCGATAAATGAAGTGTAATAGAATTTTTTTTGGCGTGCAAGGTTCGATCATACCATCTCTAAACTATGCAACTTTTGGTTTAGACGCGTGCCAATGCCTGTAATACATCAGCCAACAGGTCTTTGGGATGCTCTAATCCAACCGACAGCCTCACCAACCCTTCGCCGACCCCCATCAACTCTCTCTGCTCGGGTGTAAAGCGCTGATGCGTGGTGGTGGCAGGATGGGTAATCAGGCTTTTGGCATCGCCTAGATTATTGGAGATCTTGACCAGTGACAGCGCATTCATGAAACGGAAGGCCCCTTGCTTGCCCGCATCGATCTCTAGTGCGATCAGACTTGATCCGCCGGCCATTTGTCTGGCAATCAGCTCGGCTTGGGGATGGTCCTTGCGCCCGGGATAGATCAGCTTTTTGATGGCAGGGTGCCCGGCCAGCGCATCGGCCAGTTCCGATGCCGAACGGGTCTGGCGCTCCACCCGCAGCGAGAAGGTTTCGAGACCTTTCAGCATCACCCAGGCATTGAAGGGCGACATGGCCGGTCCGGTCTGGCGCAGCGGTGTTTTGATATAGGTGTCGATGAATTCATTCGAGCCGAGGATGACCCCGCCGAGGCAACGGCCCTGACCGTCGATATGTTTGGTGGCCGAATAGACCACGCAGTCTGCCCCCAAGGCCAGCGGCTTTTGCCATAGGGCGGTGGCAAAGACATTGTCGACCGTCAAGGTCGCGCCCGCTGCATGGGCTATGGTGGCGACGGCTGCGATATCGATGATTTCGAGGCTGGGATTGGAGGGACTTTCCAGAAAAAACGCTTTGGTATTGGGTTTGACGGCGGTTTTCCAGGCGGCCAGATCCCGCCCGTCAACCAGTGTTGTTTCAACCCCGAAACGGGGCAACCATTCTTCGATCACATAACGGCAGGAGCCGAACAGCGCCTGCGCTGCGACCACATGGTCTCCCGCCTTGACCTGTCCCATCAGGCTCAGTGTGACGGCCGCCATGCCGGAGGCGGTGGCGCGGGCTGCTTCCGCCCCTTCCAGCGCCGCCATGCGGGCTTCGAACATGGCCACTGTCGGGTTGGAGAACCGCGCATAGATAAAGCCCGGTTCGGTATCATTGAACCGCGCTTCGCATTGCTCGCCAGACTCATAGACATGGCCCTGGGTCAGGAACAGCGCTTCGGAGGTTTCACCGAAACTGGATCTGTTGGTGCCCTCATGCACCATCATCGTGTCGAGATGCCATGAAGGATTGTGACTTGGTTCCGACATGATGGACTCCTTCGCGCTCGCGATACCGATGCTATTTCCGATTGGCCCATGTCATATCAATATTTAGTTCGTTCTGCAATAAGAACGTTTTTTCCTTTTTAAAGGAATTGATAGTATTGTGCTGCAAACAGCCTAGCCGATGGTGCGGGTGATCACATCCACCCAGTTGCGCCAGCAGATTTTTTCCACGGTGGCCTCGTCAAAGCCTTGGGCGCGCAGAGCCTCGACCAGTCTGGGCAGGCCTGCGACATCTCCCAAAGCGTCAGGGATCACCGCGCCGTCAAAATCCGACCCCAGCCCAACCTTGTCCTCGCCGAGACGTTCGACCAGATAGGCGACATGCCGGACAATAGCCGCCAGCGGTGTGTCGGGTGTGCGCTGTCCGTCTTCGCGCAGGAAAGCGGTCGCATAATTGACGCCGACCAAGCCGCCGCTCTCGCGAATTGCGTCCAGTTGCCGGTCGGTCAGATTGCGTGATTGCGCGGACAGCGCATGCGCATTGGAATGGCTGGCCACCAGCGGTGCGGTGGATAGGGCAGCCACATCCCAGAACCCCTTTTCGTTGAGATGCGACAGATCGATCAGGATCCGCTTGCGGTTGCAATGGCGGATGAGGCTCTTGCCAAGATCGGTGAGGCCTTCGCCGATGTCGGGGGAGCTCGGATAGCGGAAGGGCACGCCATGGGCGAAAATATTGTTGCGGCTCCAGACCGGACCGATCGACCGCAATCCGGCTTCATAGAGAACATCCAGCATCATCAGGTCGGGGTCGATGGCTTCCGCCCCCTCGATATGGAAAATGGCAGCGATTTTTCCTGCGGCAATCGTTTGTGCCAGTTGCGCACCCGAGCGCACAATCACCACGTCGCCAGCCGATTGTTCGGCGATGCGAAGCAAAATCCCCGCCATGGCCAAGGTGACCTCGCAGGCATAGGCGCGGTCGAGCGGGGCGGGCAAAGGCAGGTTGTAGGTGGATGAGGTCATCCTGGCGTCGGCTGCCTCCGCATTCTGTTGTGCAGGCACATAAATGGCAAAAAACCCCCCGGCAAATCCGCCCTTGTGCGCACGCGCGAGATCAAGATGGCCGTGGGGGACAGGGCTGAAAAACAGCTTTTCCGGCTCCGCCACGCCCGATTTGTACAGGCGGAGCAAGCAATCATTATGGCCGTCAAAAATCAGCATGGCTGGCAGGCTCCGGTCGTAAGGGACAAACAAAGGTTATAATCGATCGGGACGATCAATCAGGGTCCATCATGCGCGCCTGATGGGGTTACGGGCAAGCCGACAAAATACCACCTAGAGTTTACATTATAAATAAATGCCCGTTTTGATCGGTTGCGTGACCCCATGCCATCGGGCACGATCGGATCATTGTTATCGTGTCATGTTTTAAAATTGTTCTTTTGATTCTGTTTTGATGGTTTGCGGACGGGTGAAGGTGCCCCTGCAGTGTATCCCGTCGCGGCATGTTTGTGATCCCGTTGGTTTTCACATCGCATTTTTTAAAGATGAATTCACCATGATCAGCAGTGGTACGCGCATTGTGCGCAATACGGTTTGGCACTTGCCAATCGCTTTTACCCATCAGATGGCCTCGCAAGCTGAAAAAAATCCGGCAGCCGGGCCGATGGTTAAGTCCTTTTACCGCTATAGCGAGCAGGAGTTGCGGGCAGAACTGTCTGCGCGTTTGGCAAAATTGTGCAATTACAGCGGGAAGTTATCACGGCGTTGAGAAATTGCCGTTGAGGCTTTGCGATGCATTGGCCTGTTTCATCCTGCCCGATTTTGCAGTATGAAAGTGGCTATGCATACATTCGCTCCCCCAACTGTACGCCGCTGGCCATCCCTGCTCGGGGTGGTTCTGGCCTATGTGCTGGTGGTGCAGGCGCTTGTGGCTCCCTTGCATGCTTTGGCAGGCGTTACACTTGAGGGGGACCGCTCCCTCGCTGTGATCTGTCTGTCACACGAGCATGCCGCTGTCCCTGACGATCTGCCGGCGCCGCCGGCCGTCATGGACTGCTGCGAACAGGGATGCCGTTCGGCCGTCTCCTGGCTTGCCCCTCCTTTGCGCGGGATTGGCTCTGTTCTGCCGGTGGTGCGGGAGATCGGGGCACAACGGCTTGATGCCGGATTGGGCGACGGACTGCCGCCACCCGAGCGATCAAGCGGCCAACGCCACCCGCCCCGCGCCCCGCCTGTTTCCTTTGCTGTGATCTGATCCTCCGGCTTGGTGTTGCAAGCCGCATGTTCCTATTCAATCAAGCAAATGGACCCTATTCATGACTGCCATTCCGACTCTGATCCGCAGCCTGTGTGCTGCCTCTGCTATCCTGTTAACCGCCCATACTGCCGTGCTGGCCCATGCCTCATTGGAGCAGACCAAAGCCAGTGCCAATGACTCCTATAAGGCCGTCATCAAGATCGGTCACGGTTGCGAGCAAACCGCCACGACGCGGCTGAGCGTGACCATCCCGGACGGTGTGATTGCGGTCAAACCGATGCCGAAAGCCGGCTGGACGCTGTCGACCCAGACCAGACCCTATGCCAAACCTTATGATTATTACCACAGTAAGTTGACCGAAGGTGTGCGCGAGATCACCTGGGCAGGCGGCAATCTGCCTGATGCCCATTATGACGAATTCGTTTTCCAGGCCTTTATCGCCAAGGATGTGCCTGCCGACTCACGCTTGTTCTTTCCGGTCGTGCAGTCCTGCGAGAAGGGTCGTCATGATTGGGTCGAGATGCCCGCCGCCAACCAGAATCCGCATGATCTGAAATCCCCCGCTCCCTCTGTGTTGGTGGTGGCCGCACAAGGCTCTGCACCCCAAACCGTCGCAGCAGGTGGATTGGTTGTGACGGCAACACGTTCGCGTGTGACGCCCGCCGGTGCGCCGGTGGCAGGCGGCTATCTGACAATCACCAATGGGGGGCAGCAGCCCGACCGCCTGGTTTCGGCGTCGGTGGAGATTGCTGACCATACCGAAATCCACGAGATGGCCACCAAAGACGGCGTGATGACCATGCGGACATTGCCCGACGGCCTCGTGATCAAGCCGGGCGAGACGGTCGAGTTCAAGCCCGGTTCATTCCATCTGATGTTTTTGAAACCCAAGCGTCCCTTGGTCGAGGGCGAGGTGTTGAAAGGGCAGTTGGTGTTCGAGAAGGCCGGACCGGTGTCAGTCGACTTCAAGGTCGAAGGCATGGGCGGCACCCGCGCGGCTCCCCCCGCGGGTGCAAGTGGTGGCCATGCGGGGCATGTCCACTGACCCTGCTCTGATTTGAACATGGCAGGGGACTTCCCTGCCATGGATCACCAGCTGGCGTCATCCGTTACTGGAACAGTTCCGGAAAGTCGTACTGCTTGAGCAGGACAGTGCCCCAGCGGCCGCGGCCTTTCTCCAGCGCAGCCAGCGTCCGCTTGAGGATCAGTTCCCTGTTGCGTTTGAAAGAGGCAACCATCTGCTCGTCGTGCCGGTAGGATGTGGCCTGGTCGAGGTCTTCCAGCACGCTGCGCGGAACGAAAATGCGGTAGCTGCCACCTGCCCATTCCACCGTAAAGGGCAAAGCCTCTTCCATGGTTTTGTGCGAGGCCAGATCGACCAGCGCGAGCGTGTCGGATGCCACAAGTGCCCGATCACTTGCGATCGCAAGGGATGGTGAAAGAGCCTCGGATTCCGGTGCGGAATTCATCTGTTCTGAAAATGTCATGATGGCTTTGCTTGTCAAATGAGGACAGGACAACGCAGGAACAAAAAACAAGCGACGCCGATGGCTGATCGGCCAATCATAATCAACAAAACGCTGTCAACACTGAACACAGACGGGCGAGCACTCGATGCTCGGCAGGCACCAACAAGCCTGCTTTCAATTCCACAAGTTTACGAATTTAATGTAGCAAAATGCACGCGCCGTGCAAGTTCTTATTCGGGATCGCCCGTTCCCCGCTCTGGACCGGTGGACTTGTGCACACAGGTGCAGTGCAAAACGGCTCTTGATCGCCGGTGCTTTCCGCCTATGGTGAAGCTCAGGCACAAGGTGATATCATGACTGCGTTTTCGGTTCTCGATCTGGTTCCCGTCTCTGAAGGCAAGACCCCGCGGGATGCCCTGCACCAATCACTCGAACTGGCTCGATTGTGCGAAAGCCTCGGCTATCAACGCTATTGGGTGGCCGAGCACCACAATATGGTGGGCATTGCGTCGGCGGCAACCTCTGTGGTGGTTGGCTATCTGGCGGGCGGCACCACGACGATACGGATCGGGGCAGGCGGGATCATGCTGCCCAATCATTCGCCTCTGGTGATCGCCGAACAATTCGGCACACTGGAAGCGCTTTATCCGCAGCGCATCGATCTCGGTTTGGGCCGCGCGCCCGGCACCGACCAGATGACCCTGCGTGCTTTGCGCCGTGATCCCAATGCGGCTGAGGATTTCCCCAATGATGTGCTGGAATTGCAGGCTTTTCTGGGACCCCTGCAACCCGATCAACGCATTCAGGCCGTGCCGGGCACCGATTGCCAGGTGCCTTTATGGATTCTCGGATCTAGTCTTTACGGCTCGCAACTGGCAGCGATGCTCGGCCTGCCCTATGCCTTCGCCTCGCATTTTGCCCCTGACGCGCTGATGCAGGCTCTGCATATCTATCGCGAGACATTCCGCCCCTCGCAGCAACTGGCGCAATCGCATGCGATGGTGGGGGTGAATGTGGTGATCGCCGATACCGACGAGGAAGCTCGTTATCTGTTCACCACGCTGCAGCAGCGCAGCACGAATATGTTGCGCGGCAAGCGCGGCAAATTACCGCCGCCGATCGATGACATCGAGACCTATTGGACGCCTGCGGAAAAAGCCCAGGCCTCGCGCATGCTGGCCTGTTCGTTTGTCGGCTCGCCCGATACCGTGCGCCAAGCCCTGCATGGCTTCGTCGAACATACCGGAGCCGATGAATTGATGGTGGCCTGCGCCCTGTATGACCATGCCGCGCGGAAGGCTTCCTACCGGCATCTGGCCGCGATGCAGGCGGAATTTAGCTGAAATATTGCTGGATACCCTGAGATTATGGCCGTGAAACCACAAACCCCGTCATGGCCTAGCGCTTGGCATCAAAAGGATAGCCAAGTAATTCCTCAAGAATAAACAGAACGAAAAAGGCTAATCCAGTTAGCCCGAAATATTGTGCGAATTCCATGGCCGCTCTCCCCCTAAGTCCACGTGGGTAGGCTAGCAGGATCAGGGCGCATTGCAATCGATGCTTGCAATAAATCTTGATATAATGAGGTGTTTGATACCGTAATGCTATCAGGATCATGAAGGCCGTTCGACTGAATACTCACATAAATATCGATTTTTTTGACAAAGGGGCGCCGAAAAAAGCTTATTAGTCAACAAAAAGCTTATGAATAAGCAAATAAAGGATCGAAAAGACAATCAGGATGCGTAAACGGGTCATGTCATCGTCTCGGCAGATTTTTGCTTTGGTAATGTTTGACGGGCCGCTTGGGAGAGAAGGATTTCTTGAATTCGATCTCCCTTTGCCGCTTGGCCTCGGCGGCTTCGGCCACCAGGCGGGCGGCTTTGCGGCGGTCAAGGACAATCATGACCATCCAGCCGATCAGGCTGAGGAACGGGACCGAGACAATGGTCGAAGCCGCGATGATGCGTTGTGGCCAATCGGGCACCATGATCGGCGCATTTGCAGGCGGATTGCGGCTGAGCGGATCAAATCCTTCCACCCCGCCTTTGCGGACCGAGAACAGATCATTGATGTTCTGGCTTTTGGCGGGGGGCGGCTCGACCTTGGGGGCTTCGGGTTTGCCAGTCTCGGGTTTGTCGGGCTTGTTGGTGCCCAGTTGCCAGCGTATCGCCAGAGCCTCTTCGGGGGTGGCACGGCGTTGGGCCACCACATCATCAGCCAGCCAATAGCCGGTTCCGGCCACCCACAAGACAATAGTCAGGGCCGCGCCGGCTCGCAAAAGCTGGGGCCGGTTGACGGCGGGAGATTGAACAAGAGGCAACTTCACACGAGATACACCTGATAGCAACAATGGACCATTATAAGCATATTTCATGCAAAAGGGAGAGGGAGAAACGCCCATGTCAAAACAAATGGACAGTGGCATGGCGTCGGCAGGCTTTTCCGGGATATGGCGGGATGGGATGCGCTGAGGCTTGGACGCAGCGCGCTTGGGTTGTCATGACATCCATGTCCTGAGTGCTCCTCTTCTTTCTATCCAACTTGCCAATATTTGCCGCCAGATCCATCATGCCGGCTGTGAAGGAATGGAGTATCCCCGATGAATGGCGCCGAGAGTCTTGTCCATACGCTTTTGAAAAGCGGTGTTGATACCTGCTTCACCAATCCCGGTACATCCGAGATGCATTTTGTCGCGGCTCTGGACCGTATTCCCGGCATGAAATGCGTGCTCGGCCTGTTCGAGGGTGTCGTCACAGGTGCGGCAGACGGCTATGGGCGCGTGACCGGCAGACCTGCGGCAACGCTGCTGCATTGCGGGCCGGGGCTGGCCAACGGTTTGGCCAATTTGCACAATGCGCGGCGTGCAGGGTCGCCGATTGTCAATATTGTCGGTGATCAGGCCACCTATCACCGCCCGCTCGATGCGCCTTTGACAGCCGATACGGAGGGTTGGGCGCGCGGTGTGTCATCCTGGGTCCGCACGGCAATGGATGTGCGCACGGTCGGCCAGGATGCCGCGGCGGCCGTGCAGGCCGCCCATGTGGCTCCCGGTCATATTGCCAGTCTGATCCTGCCTTCGGATGTGTCGTGGAACAAGGGCGGCATTGTCGGCGATGCCTTGCCCGTTCCCGCCGTGCCATTGGCCGACTCCTTCGCCATCGAACAGGCTGCACGGATGTTGCGGCAGGGGGGTGCGGACAATGGTCTGATACTGGGCCATGCCGGCTTGACGCAGCAAGGTCTGGCTTTGGCCTACCGGATTTCTGCAGCGACGGGATGTCGCCTGATCGCCCAGGGAGCCAATGGCAAGCTATCGCGCGGCTATGGGCGGGCCCTTGTCGAGCGGGTGCCCTATGTCGTGGACCAGGCGGTTGCCGCGCTGGCAGGTCTCAGGTCGCTGGTGTTGTGCGGCACCTTCAAACCGGTCACATTCTTTGCCTATCCGAACAAGCCGCAGTCGCCGGTCCCGCATGATGCGCAGATCCATGTCATGGCGCGGCAGGAACAGAATATTCTGGAAGCGCTGGCGCGGCTTGCCGATGTGCTGCATGCGCCCAAGATCGACGTGCCATATCACGGCGACAAACTGCCGATCGGCAGCGGCCCGCTCACCTCGGCCTCGGTGGCGGCGACGGTCGCCAGCCTCATGCCTGAAGGCGCGATTGTCTCGGATGAGTCAGTGTCCTTCGGGCGCGATTTTGCCGCCTATAGCAAGGCGGCCGAACCGCATGAATGGTTGAGTGTAACAGGCGGAGCGATCGGCCAGGGGATCCCGGTCTCGATCGGAGCCGCGATCGGTGCGCCAGGACGCCGTGTTATCAATCTGCAAGCCGATGGCTCGGCCATGTATACGGTGCAGGGATTGTGGACGCAGGCCCGCGAGCAACTCGACATCACAACCGTCATCCTGTCCAACCGCAAATACCAGATCCTGATCGGCGAACTGGCCAATGTCGGCGCCAATCCCGGTCGCACGGCTCTGGATATGTTCGACCTCGGCAATCCCGATCTGAACTGGGTGCAGATGGCCCGGTCAATGGGGGTCGAGGCGGCCAGCACCGACAGCACCGAGGGCTTCGCCGATTTGCTGCAAGCCTCGTTGACAAAGCGCGGACCGTTCCTCATCGAATTGATGATCTGACGGTGTTAGGGCCGGACCTCCCCTCAATCGTTACAGCATCACCTCGTATGTGCAATTGACCAGCAGTTCGGAAATCGACGCCGTATTGGGCAATTCGACAATCAGGCCGACCAGTCTGGCCAGATCCTCCGGGCTGGTCATGGCTTCAGGCGGGAGGGTGCTGGCACCAAGCGCCATGTCGGTTTTGACGAAGCCGGGGCAGAGTGCCAAAGCGCGCACCCCGTCATCCCAGGCGGCGGCCCGCACCGCATGCGAGAGGGCCATCAAGGCGAATTTGCTCATCTGGTATCCGACATTGTCATTGCGGACCCGCTTGCCCGACAAGGATGCAATATTGACCACACGCCCGCATCCCGATTGTCGCAAAACCGGCAGAGCGGCCTGGATCAGTCTGAACGGGCCTTTGACATTGACATCCATCATGGCGTCGAGATCGCTCTCCAGCCCGTCGGCCAGACCGACTTTTCGCAAGATGCCGGCAGAATTGACCAGCACATCCAACTGCCCGAATTGCTCCACTGTGGTTTCAAGCCAACGCTGTCCGGCCTGCGGGTCGGTGGCTTCATAGGCAAAGACAGTGATGGCCTCGGCAGTGCCGAAGGTCCTGACCACATCAAAATCCTCGGGCCGTCTGATGCCGAGGCTCAGGGCGTAGCCTTGTCGGGACAGTTGGCGGGCAATGGCCAAACCGATGCCGCGATTGGCCCCTGAAATCATGGCTACACGCTTGGCAGAATTTTGAAGTTGGGTCATGGCAGCGTCCTTGTATCCCGAGAATTGATCGTGAAACCGGGGCCAGTCCCGATTGAGTCTGTCGATGGTAGATTACTTTTGGGCAAACAACGATAGGCGTGTTTTCATGCCATCTGAGTAAGCCGACGGAACGGGATTGATGCCGTAAAATAAGCACTAGCCATATGGTCAAAATGCAGTAGCATCATGCCAGTTCAATCAAAGGTGCGGCTGGCGCAGTGCGCGGGAACGGGCCTGGAACCAAGACAATAAAACAACCAGCACGGTAAAAACCGTGGGGACCATGGAAACGCTTTTGCTGATCGGGGATGGGATATGTTCAAGACATTGGGGTTGATGAAGGGCACGGCCATGGCAGGGGCCGCCTTGGTTTTGGGGCTTGGGTTGACGGGGGCGTTTGCCCAGAACACGGTGAAAATCGGCGCGGTCTATCCGCTCAGCGGCAATGCCGCCAGTGCAGGCGCTTCGGCCAAAGCGGCGATCGAAGTGGCGGTGGATGTGATCAACAATGCCCACCCTGAATTGGGTGATTTGACACTGGCCAAGGATGCCGGACTGCCCAACCTCAACGGTGCGAAAGTCGAAGTGGTGTTCGCGGATAACCAGGGCACACCGGCCGCCGGACAGAACCAGACATTGCGCCTGATTACCGAAGAAAAGGTCCATGCGGTATTGGGGTCATACCAGTCGGGCATTACACTGACGGCCAGCGCGATTGCCGAGAAATACGGCATCCCGTTCCTCTCGCCTGAATCGGTCGCTGCCAACCTGACCGAGCGCGGGTTCAAATGGTTTTTCCGCACAACACCGGTGGCCTCGGATATCGCCAAAATCTACATGGAATTCCTGAAGGAAATGAAGGCGAACGGCACCAAGGTGGACCAGATCGCCATCGTCAACGAGAATACCGAATACGGCACGTCTATCGCCAAAGTGATCCGCGAGGCGGCACAGGCCAACGGCCTCAATATCGGTCTTGAAATTCCCTATTCCGCCAACACCACCGATGTGCAATCGCAGGTGCTGCAGTTGAAGGACAAGAACCCCGATTGCATCATTTTCGTCAGCTATACCTCGGATGCGATTTTGTACATGAAAACCATGCAGGCGCTTGGCTATAAGCCGCCGATCCTGATCGGTGACAATTCCGGTTTTTCCGATGCGGCCTTCCTGAAAAGTGTCGGCCCGATTGCCCAGGGTGCGATCAACCGCTCGGCCTGGAGCGCAGGCAAACCGGGCAGCGTGACAGACCGGCTGAACGAGATGTACAAGAAGAAAACCGGTTATGATCTCGATGACAGCGCGGGTCGCGCCATGCAGGGTTTCTTCACGATGGTGGATGCGATCAACCGTGCCGGCTCGACCGATCCCAACAAGATCCTGACTGCTCTCAAGGCGACCGATCTGAAGCCGAACCAGTTGATGATGGGCTATCGCGGGGTCAAGTTCGACGAGAAAGGCAACAATATTATGGCGTCCGCCCTGCTGATCCAGATCCAGGGCAACGACTATGTGTCGGTTTGGCCGAAACAGTCCGCCACCGCCCCGTTACAGATGCCCTATAAAGGCTGGTAACACCTGTAACCCGCCGTTGCATCCCGTGCCCGAGTGAAGCGTTGGGGATGCAACAGCCCGACCGACGCAAAGGCCGTCGGGCGTGTGGTGCGCGAGCCTCCCTTGTGTGCAAGTCATCGCAAGGCAGGCTGCGTCTAGAATGGATGTCCTGATCCGATGTCGATGTCTCTGCTTCAGGTTCTGATCGGTGGTTTGCTGCTTGGCGCGGTGTATGCCCTGTTTTCGTCGGGGCTGACACTGATCTGGGGCATGATGAACGTGGTCAATTTTGCCCATGGCGATTTTGTCATGATCGCCATGTATGTTGCGTTCATGGTCTGGAAGGTCTTCGGGGGCGGGCCGTTCTTGGCGATGCCGATTGCCGCCATGCTGTTGGCCACGTTGGGGATCATTGCCTATTTCTCGCTGGTCCGCCATGTGATGAAAGGCCCGATGCTGGCGCAAATTCTGGGCACTTTCGGCCTGGCTTTGCTGTTGCGCTATGGCATGTTCTGGACATTCGGAGCCAATTTCCAGTCCTTGCCGGAAAATCTGGTGGGTGGCACCTATGATCTCTGGGGCATCCGCATCCAGGCCTCGCGGCTTTTGGCCGGGACGCTAGCCATTGTGCTGACGATCACCCTGCATCTGATGCTGACCCGCACCTCGCTGGGTTCGAAAATGCTGGCAGTGGCTGAGGATTCGACCGCCGCACAACTGATGGGGATCCGGCCCGACCGGATGCAGGCGATCGCCTGGGGGCTAGCTGCCGGCTTGACCGGTATTGCCGGCGCGCTGATTGCAACCTTCTTCTATATCTCCCCAACGGTCGGTGAAACGCTGGCCATCATTGCCTTTGTGACAGTGTCGCTGGGTGGCTTCGGCTCGATCACCGGTGCTTTGGTCGCTGGTCTGCTGATCGGGGTGATCGAATCCCTGTCGGGCTATCTGATCGGCGCGGTCTACAAGGACATTGTCGTCTATACGATCTTCATTGCGGTGTTGTGGTTCAGACCGCAGGGCTTGATGGGGAAAAACTGATGAAGCGGTCTGTCTGGCTCCTGCTGATTGTAGCGCTGGTGGTGGTCTATCCCCTGCTGTTTACGACGCCCTTCCTGCAAAGGCTCGGGGCTCTTGTGCTGCTCTATGCCATTGCGGCCTCGGCTTGGAATATTGTCGGCGGATATGCAGGACAGGTGTCGGTTGGCCATGTCGTGTTCTTCGGCTGCGGGGCCTATGCTTCGATGGCGTTTTTTACCCATTTCGGCTGGCCTCCGATTGCAGCGGTGCCCGTCGGCATGATGGCCAGCGTGGGGATCGCCGCACTGATCGGGGTGCCGACCCTGCGGCTGTCGGGGCATTATTTTTCGATGGCCACTATTGCCGTGGCCGAACTGGCCCGGCTGATCGTCACCAATGTCGAGGCGCTGGGTGCTGCCGTCGGTCTCAGCGGCCCTGTGATGCCGCGCACGGTGTTCGATCTCTCCTTCACCTCGGCCCTGCCTTACTACTATCTGTTCCTTGTCGTGCTGCTTGCGGTGCTGGGTCTAACATACTGGATGGAAAACAGCCGCATCGGTTTCTACCTGCGCGCCATCAAGGACAACGAGCGCGCCGCCCGCTCGCTGGGCGTGCAGGCCGGCCGCTACAAGCTCTATGCCTACATGATCAGTGCGGGCCTGACCTCGATCGCCGGAACGCTCTATGCCACCATGTATGGCTTTGTCGACCCCGATAGCGGTTTGGGGATCCTGACCTCAGTCAAAATCCTGATCATGGCGGCACTTGGCGGGGCGGGGCTGCTGTTCGGCCCGCTGGTGGGCGCAGCCATTTTGGTGCCTTTGGAAGAAATTTCCAACAACCTGCTCGGCGGCAAGGGCGCCGGCCTGACATTCGTTGTCTATGGCGCGATCATCATGATCATTGCGCGGTTCTACCCCAGTGGACTGCTGAAGCTGGCGCTTGATCGTCTGGCTTCTACCAAACCCGCTTTGTCCGATCAAAAGGTGCGCGATGTTGCTTGAAGCAATCGATGTAACAAAAACCTTCGGCGCGCTCACCGTTGTCAATGCGGTCTCGGTCTCGCTCGGCAAGGGCGATATTCTCGGGCTGATCGGCCCCAATGGCGCCGGCAAATCGACCTTCTTCAATTGCCTGACCGGTGATCTGATGCCGACCTCGGGGCGGGTGATCCTGAACGGGGAAGATGTGTCACTGATGACACCGGAGCAACGGGCCGTGCGCGGACTGGCCCGCAGCTTTCAGGTGCCGCAAACCTTCGAGACGATGAGCGTTCTAGAAAATGTGATGATCGGCGCGTTTCTGCATACATCCGATCCCGCCAAGGCCCGCCGGCGTGCTCTCGACGTTCTCGATCTGGTGGGGCTGGTGGATGTCGCAGCGTCTGTTGCCGGAAGTCTCGGGACGCCGGGTCGCAAGCGGCTGGAAATCGCCCGCGCTTTGGCAACCGATCCGGAAATCTTGTTGCTGGATGAGGCCATGGCAGGACTGACCGCCACCGAAGTGCGGCAGGCCATCGAGCTTGTGCGTAAAATCCACCAGACCGGTATGACTTTGGTGATCGTCGAACACATCATGGAAGTGATCATCTCGCTGGCCCAACAGGTGATCGTCTTCCATCAGGGCCATCAAATCGCCCGCGGCACGCCGCAAGAGGTGACGCGTGATCCTGCCGTTGTCAGTGCCTATCTGGGCAAGCGCGCCGCAGCCGATGCCGCGCGCGGTTTCGCCGGAGATCAGACATGAGCCATTTGGAAACGTCCAAGCCATTGTTGAGTGTCAGCCATCTTGAAGTCAGATATGGTGATCTGATCGGGGTTGCCGATGTCTCGCTCGAGGTCGGACGCGGCCAGATCATTGCCCTGCTGGGCTCGAACGGCGCAGGCAAAACCACAACCCTGAATGCCATTGCCGGATTGATCCCCGCTTCCTCGGGACAGATTGTCTTTGCGGACCGCGATATCACCTATCAGCCCGCTTATGCGATTGTGTCGCAAGGTCTGGCCTTGTCTCCCGAAGGCTGGCGGCTGTTTGTGCAGCAAAGCGTCGAGAATAATCTGATGCTGGGCGCCACCACGGTCGCCGGTGCGGCAAAAAAAGCGGCATTGCTCGACAAAGTCTACGGTATTTTTCCCAAGCTGGCGGAACGGCGCCAGCAACAGGCAGGGACGATGTCGGGCGGCGAACGACAGATGCTTGCGGTCGGCCGCGCCCTGATGAGCGATCCGGAATTGCTGCTGCTGGACGAGCCGAGTCTCGGTCTGGCCCCTGCCATTGTCGAGAGCATGTATGACACCCTGATCAGGCTGAACAAGACCGGCCTCACCATTCTGCTGGCAGAGCAATCGGTCGAATTGGCACTCGAGATTTCCAACCATGCCTATGTGTTGCAAGTCGGGCGCAATGCGATGTCGGGGCCTTCGGCGGACCTTGCCAAAGACCCCAATGTGCAGAAGGTCTATCTCGGCCACTAACTTATCCGCGCATTCTCCAGACGAGGTCCAGGCATGATTGCCACCGCCGCAACACCGCAATGCCTGACAGAGGCCGGTTACCAGATCGAGATTGCCGTGCAGGGATATCCGGGCAAAGCCGTCTGTCACGGTGGTTTGGGCTGGTCGACCATTGCCTTACTCCGCGGCCATGGGCGGGTGGTAATGATCGATACCGGCGCCTTCGGCCAACGCCAATTGGTGCTCGACCGCCTGGCGGCGAATGGTTTGACACCAGCCGATGTAACCGATGTCGTGCTGACCCATTCGCATTGGGACCACTCGGTTAATTGGGTGATGTTTCCCAATGCCTGCGTGCTGATTGGCAGTGACGAACTCGCATGGTCGCTCAAGGAGCCATGGGGCACCACGCCTGTGCCCGAACTCTATGTGCGCGAGCTTGACCGCTCCCCCCAACTCATGCGGATCGGGGCGGGCCAACAGGTTCTGCCGGGTCTTACTGCGCATCATGCTCCCGGCCATACCCCGGGCCATTTGATTTTCGTGCTCGAAGGGGAGAGCCGCGACATCATTTTCACCGGAGACGCTGCCAAAAACCGGGCCGAAATCCTCTCCCGAAGCGCGGATATGACCTATGACCAGACGGTCAGCCGTACCTCCATCGAGATGATCTGGGGGCTGTGGCAGCACAAACCCGGGACTGTTGTGATCCCCGGCCATGACGTGCCGATGGTCCTGCAGGATGGCGAACCGGTCTATATCGCCGATCGCCAGGGCGGCATTGCGGCCTGGTTCGACACCACGCTCGACCAGACGAAAATATTCGATATCACATGACGGGTTGCATTGCCGCGCAATGGGGAGTTTGCCGATGGACAGGCTGAATTTTGCATGTGTCTCGCGCAATTATTTCAACATGCCGATCTGGATTGCAAGCGATGCAGGCCTGTTCGCCGAGGAGGGGCTCGAGGTTGCCATCGACCATATCGAAGGCGTTGACGAGGTCACCGACCGGCTGCGCCAGGGCCGGGCGCACCTCGTCTATGGCATCAGCGAGCATGTCGTACTCGACCATGAAGCGGGCGGGGCGCAACAGATCATCGGCGGCAATGTCAACCGCTTGCCCTTCTCCCTGATCAGCCGCAATTCCATCAGGACCATTGCGGATCTGCGCGGAAAAACCATTGGCGTCTCCTCGATCGAGGCGGGCAGTTCATCATTGATCATCGAATTGCTGAAGCAGGCCGGTCTGTCTTATCCCGAAGATTACCGGATGGATGCCGTCGGCCCTATTCTGGCGCGCTGGGAGCAATTGCAATCGGGCGGCATCGATGCCGGATTGCAGGGCGCACCCCTCAATTATATCGCGATGGACCAGGGCTATCACAGCCTGTGCGAGCCCCGCCACATCATCCCCGATTTCCAATTCACGTCATTGCATGTCAATCACGACTGGGCCGAAGCCCATGAGGCTCAGCTGATCCGTTTCATGCGCGCCTTCATCCGTGCGCATCGGTGGTTTGTCGCCAACAAGGATGGTTCCCGCGCCATCGCCATGGCCCGCACCGGCATCAGCGCCCATTATGCCGACCGTGCGTGGGACGATTATGTGGCCGATGGCATTTTCCCCGCCGATGGCAATGCCAGCACCGCGGCCTTGCAGAGCCTGATCAATATCAGCGGGTTGATCAGGGCGCTTCCCAACCGGATCAAAACCAGTGCCGACGACTATATCAACCGCCGCTACTGGCAGGATGCGCTGGCGAGTCTGGATTGACAAGGGAGACCCATATCGGTGGAGACGTGTTGCAAAGGGGGATGCCCGCCGCACAACTACCCGATATCCACACGTGTGAGGAAAGGGCTCCCCATGGCCCGGGCATTGCAATTTTAGGCAGGGCGGTTTTAGAATGAAAGGTCAGCTGCAGGCTCTTTTTTGGCTGGAAGCGAAGGGACACAATGTATAAAATTGGTCGTGATCGATCATAGGATTTCTTGTTGGACTGATATGCTATGCGGCATTTTGTACGGGTTATCGTTGCCAGTATTTCCATGATATGTTCAGGGCTGCTGCTCGATGCGCAGGCGCAAAACAACAAGCCTGCAACAACCAATCAATGCGATGATCATCTCAAAGTCCATGGATTGCTGAGTCGTGCCTATATCCAGTGCAATTATACTTTTTATAGCAGGGGCTTCACCATTCAGGCCGATGATTGCACCAGGAAATTAGGCGAAAAGGACAGCAAGCAATTGCTGGTGCAAGGCACGACCGCGTTTGACGAACGTGTCAAACAGATGGGGCTGCCAACCTTGTGTGCCAAAATTCTCAAAGATTTTCCATACACTGTGCGCCAATGACAGCGGGCGTCACGGGAGTATTCGGCGTTTCTAGAAGCCGTTGTTCCCGTCTTGCCAGTCAAAGGGTTAAAACCGATGTGCATCAATTTTGCGGCGACCAGAAATGCCGATTGGGTCGTGGGCCAGTTCGGCACAGGCCTGCCTGACGCCGGTCCGGTCGAGGTCTATCCCGGCTTTGACGGCCCGCTTGTTGTCAAAAGCCGCCGGTCAGGCCGGATCGCCTGCGGGTCCGCCCGTTTCGGTCTCATCCCCGCTTGGGCGAAAGATGAAAAGCCCGGCCGCAATACCTATAATGCCCGCAGCGAAACCGCTGCCGTCAAACCCAGCTTCCGCGACCCATGGCGACAAGCCCAATATGGCCTCATGCTGGTCGACCATTTTTATGAGCCAGATTACGAAACGGGCCGCTCGATCCGCTGGAAGATCGGCTTGCCCTGCCAGAGCCCGTTCGGAATAGCCAGCCTGTGGGAGCGCTGGACCTCTCCCGCCACAGGCGAGACCGTCGTCAGCTTCACCATGCTGACCGTCAATGCCGACCGGCATCCGTTGATGAAACGCTTTCATAAGCCGGCGGATGAAAAGCGCACGCCCGTGGTCATCAAACCCGAGCTGCATCAGACCTGGCTTGAGGCCACGCCCGATCAGGCGACGGCGCTGATGCACTGGACCCATATGCCGGACCTTGTCGCCTCGCCCTGTCCTGAACTCCGGCGCCCATCCAGACCACAGTTGGGATTGTGATGGTGACAGAAACCAGTGCGCAAGGGTTTGGCGATGCGGGTCAAGGATTGGGCCGCAACAGTTTTGGCAGCTGGCCATCACTCCTCAGCCCGCTACGAATGGTTGGAGCCATGATTAAAGATCCAGCGTCAGTTGATCCGCTTGCACCACTCTGGCTTTCGCCTTGGGCTTTCTGCCTGTCGCAGCTGTGCCCGCCTTGCGGCTGCCGTGCTTCGTGACAATCTTGCGCGCCGCCTCTTTATGCCCCGCTCCCTTGCGCAAGGCATAGAGCGCATCCTTGGCCGCTTTTGCCGCCGTGGCATGATCGACAATCGGTGGCGGGTAGCGCAACGAGGCTGCGCCCGACCACTTCCAGGGCTCGTGGATGAACGCATCCGGTACGCCTTCAAGCTCCGGGACAAAGCGGCGGACAAAGGCTCCGGTGGGGTCCTGATCCATGCCCTGTTTGACGGGGTTATAGACCCGCATCGTATTGATGCCGGTAGTTCCCGATTGCATCTGCACCTGCGACCAATGGATCCCGGGTTCGTAGTCGACAAATTGCCGCGCCAGATGCAGGCCGCTGGCGCGCCATGGCAGCCATAGGTCGTAACTGGCAAATGACATCAGCATCGCCCGCATGCGGAAATTGATCCAGCCATGCCGGTCGAGCGCGCGCATGCAGGCATCGACAAAGGGAAAGCCTGTTTGCCCGGCGCACCAGGCATCCAGTTTGATTTGATCGGCCACATCGGGCCGGACGCCGTCATAGCCGCGATGGAGATTGTCGAATTCAAGCCGCGGCTCATCCTCCAGCTTCTGCATGAAGTGGCAATGCCAATGCAGCCGACCCATGAAGGAGATCAGCGATGCCCGCCAGCTTTTTGCGGAAGGATCGCCCAGAGGCTTGAGCTCCCGTAGACGGGTCATACTGGCTTGTGCCACCTCGCGCATCGAGAGCGTGCCCCAGGTCAGGTGTGGCGATAGACGCGAACAGGCCTCAAAGGCTGTGACAGGGCTGGACATTCTGAAACGGTAATCGCGTCCGCGTTCACCCAGAAAACCCGCCAGCGTGGCCAGTGCCGCCGTCCGCCCGCCGCGCTGCCTGTCGGGGCAGGGATCGGGTTGCAGGCCCAGCTCGGCGGCAGTCGGAATCGTCTGCGGCCAATCGACACCCAGAGGTTTTAAAGCAATGGGGGGCACGGTGACAGGTTCGGCCATGTCGCTGTCCCAGGCATTGGCCCAGCCATTGCGCGAGGCGAGGCGGCGGATCACGCCGAACTGGCGCGGCTCGTGCCATGTGATGCCTTGTTCCCGCGTCCATGCGGCTACCGCCAGATCGCGCGCATAGGTCCAGCCGTTGCCGGTTTCCTCGTGGCTCCATAAACTGGCGATGCCGTGACGCTGATGGATCTCGCGAAAAATGCCGACTGCATCGCCCGTCATGACGCAGAGGGGCTGTCCAAGCACCGCAAGCTCGCGGCCCAGTTCTTCAAGGCTCTCGGCCGCAAAGGCCCATTGCCGTGCCGAGGCATCGGCTTGCGCCCAAAAATCCGGCTCGACAATATAGAGCGGCAAGACTGGGCCAAGCCTCGCCGCCATCGCCAGGGGCCGGTGATCGGCGATACGCAAGTCGCGCTTGAACCAGACAATGTTGAGCGCTTGGGTCATACCAGCCCCTGCTCCCGCAAAACAGCGGGGATGTGCTCCTTGAACGCAAAGAAACCCTTCTTCGCATGCGGCCAGAATGTGCTGTCCCAGTCGCGGCGCACAGGAACCAAAGTGATGCCCTCCCGCGCCAGCACGGGTGCAACTTGCGCCAGCGCATCGGCAACAGGACCGACCGGCG
>Ga0114963_10000284_pt1 | contig 33421 bp, 19 predicted proteins | sample C_131016_EF_Meta_FD_87019 | JGI IMG/M metagenome (GOLD analysis project Ga0114963, IMG submission 87019) | Freshwater microbial communities from Lake Croche, Canada to study carbon cycling - C_131016_EF_MetaG | ecosystem: Environmental > Aquatic > Freshwater > Lake | place: Lake Croche, Canada... | reverse complement strand
CAGCGAACTTACTCCCAAACAATGCGAATTTGGATTTGCACTCGAAGTATTACATAATGTTTTTGAACATATGTTTCGTCGAAATGGACGAATTCCAGAATTAAGTAACATTGCAGCCGATTATGCAGTTAATCAAATTCTTAAAGATGAAAAAATTGGTGAGGTACCTAGCTTCATTAATATTTTTCAAAATGACAAATATCGAGGCAAAAGCTACGAAGAAATTTATGCCGATCTTTATGAAAAGGCCGACAAGATTGATATTAGTTCGCTAGGCGAATTATTGGACGAACATTTGGACGGAGAAGGTGACGGAGAGAGTAGTGATCAAGATGGCGGAGACAAAGAAGGCAAAGGTCGTCCCAAATTAACTGCTGAAGAAAAAAAACAAATTCGAGACGAAATTAAAGAAGCAATGGTTTCGGCAGCTCAAGCTTCTGGTGCAGGAAAAATTCCAGAAGGCATTAAAAGATTAATCAACGAGTTTACTGAGCCAAAAATGGATTGGCGTCAAGTGTTACGTATGAATATTCAAAGTACTATCAAAAGCAATTTTAGTTTCAGTCGTCCTAATCGAAAAAGTCAACATTGCGGTGCTATATTACCTGGAATGATGAACGAAGAGACTATTGATGTTGCAATTGGTATTGATATGAGCGGTAGTATTTCCAATACTCAAGCCAGAGACTTTATCAGTGAAGTTAAAGGAATCATGGATGAATATACTGATTTTGCAATCAATCTTTGGTGCTTTGATACAGACATTTATAATCACAATAAATTTACTGGTGATAACTCTGATGATATTCTATATTATGAATGTATGGGCGGTGGAGGTACCGACTTTGACGCAAATTGGAGATTTATGAAAGATCATGATATTCAACCCAAAAAGTTTATTATGTTTACAGATGGTTATCCATTTGGTAGTTGGGGCGATGAAGAATATTGTGATACATTGTTTATTATTCACGGTAATGATTCAATCATAGCTCCGTTTGGACAAACTATTCATTACAAATAAGTGGGCAGTAGATGTCTTTGAATAGAGGTGAATTGACTCCGTTGGGGATTTTGGGAATGAGACGACTAACGTTCATTCCTGAGCATTTCTCAAAAATTACGATAAAAAATCTTGATATCAAAATATTGAACCAGTGGATTAACTATAACTTAAATAGTAGGTATGCAATTAAAAAAACTTATGCATTGGACAGTAGTACCAACTACACAGTCCAGGCATTAGAAATTGGAATGGAAGATCCTTCCGAAATTGCTATGTTAATTTTGGGATGCCCTCAATTACACAAAATATAAAGGAAAAAAAATGAACGAAAATACAACAGAAAACACACCAGAAAATACTGCGCCTCAACTCAGTATTCAAGATCTACAAAATCTTCGTACCATTATTGATCTTGCTGTACGTCGCGGAGCCTTTGGTGCATCAGAAGTCAGTTCAGTTGGTCAAGCTTATGATCGACTCAACAGTTTCCTAATTGCAGTGGTTCCGGCGGACAATCAGCCTGCGCAACAATAAGGCACTGTCATGAAACATATAGGAAAAATGAAAAACAACAATGCCAAAATTGTTGTTGTATATAGAACACTGCCTGGAGATCCCAAAAGCGCTCTAGTATTAGGAACAGGCAATTTACAAGATTCGTGGCATGATTCTTTGATGTCTTTGTTGCAAGATGTCAGCGGGCAAGATGCCAACGAACTGGCAGATGTTTTGGCTGTGAGAAAATTTCCTGATGGGCAAAACATGCTGGAAGCACTGCACGTTGGCGGACGATTAAAAAAAGTTCCAACCAGCGGAGTAATAATGACCCCAGGGCCTAATGCATCCATTGCTTTGGACGAATTGAACGAATTGATTGCTAAACAAAAAGGTGTCTCAGTGGATCAATTGGCAGTCACTGACGGAAAAAGATTAGATAAAAAATCTATGCCCAAAGATGACCCAACAAAGACATCCAGTTCTAGTGTAAATACAGTAGAGGAAGTTTTTGCAGAACCTGTTAAAGATGATCCAGTATTGGTCACCGAGGAATTGAGTCCTACCCAAATGCGTTCAAAAGCTGATAAACTGTTTAAAGAAGCACAGTCTTTGAGAAAACAAGCAGATATTATTGATCCTCCCAAAAGTAAAAAGATCAAAGAAGTAGTTACGGATAATGCATGAATAATTCCGAACAAGTCTACTTGGATGCTCTTCGAAATGTTTTAGAAAACGGTGACGATCGCCCAGATCGTACTGGTGTTGGAACTCGAAGTATATTTGGCTTACAGATGCGATTTGATTTAACAGCAGGGTTCCCTGCCGTCACTACAAAAAAACTAGCTTGGCGATCAGTTGTCAGTGAACTACTTTGGTTTATTGAAGGCAGCAACGACGAACGACGGTTAAGAGAAATCCTCCATGGTAGCCGTGATAGCACAAAGACCACCATTTGGACCGATAATGCTGATGCTGATTATTGGATTAAAAAGAAAACAAAACGCAGTGCAGGTGACTTGGGTCGAATTTACGGTGTACAATGGCGTCGTTGGCGCAAGCCCTTGATACGTATCAACAAGGTTGTTTTGCAAAATCACGATCAATTGATTGAATTGATTACAGGTATCAAGGACGATCCATACGGACGCAGGCATATTATTTCAGCATGGAATCCTGGTGAACTTGAACTAATGGCACTACCCCCTTGTCATATCATGAGTCAATTTTATGTTGGTAATGGTAAATTAAGTTGCCACATGTATCAGCGAAGTGCGGATATGTTTTTAGGTGTGCCATTTAATATTGCCAGCTATGCATTATTCACTCATATGATAGCACAAGTTTGCAATTTAGAAGTTGGAGATTTGATCATAAGTTTTGGTGATGCTCACATTTACAATACTCATTTTGATCAAGTTCGTGAACAACTTAAAAGAAAACCAATGTCTTTGCCACAGCTACAGTTGAATCCTTCCATACAAGTTGTTACTGACTTTGAAATGGAAGATATTGAATTGGTTGATTATCAGCACTACGAGGCTATTCCAGCACCCATGGCTGTTTAAACTATCAAAATTTCAATAATTCCAAAGCCTTCTGACTGTGTTCCGAGGGCTTTTCCTATTACAGCTCCAGCAACAACACTAGCAGCAGCAGTTCCATATCCAGGTGTTGAACTGGTCACAATCAAATCACCCTTCTTGACATAGCCAACAACTTTGCACGGTACACGACCCTTTAATGCTATTGCAGGATGGGTTTCATTATTTCCAGCATCTTTGTTCATCAAGTAAGCAGGATTTTTACTTACTACACCTGCTACTCTAGTATCTGCAAATTGTGTGGTCACAGTGACTTCTTTTTCACCACCTATCACCAGCACAGTACCTTCATCGTATGCAGCATCTGCTGCATACCTTTCTGCCAAATCCGCATAAAATGCAGAAGCAGCAGTGACATTTAATACACCGTTAGTGTAATAAAAGGATGAACTGGTTACCAGTGCCACGCTGCCGGTGGTAATGTTTGATAGAGGTATATAATAATTGATATTTGATAAATTTGGATTGGCAACTGACACATTTCTAGCATTTATTGTATCCGCTGCTGTGCCCCAGAGCAAATACCCAGAATTAGTGGTTACAGCTGATACTCCAGTCACTGTGTCAGCATTGGGCAGGGTGATACCTTGATGGATAGTGGTAAATGTGTTAAGAGTGTTACCTGTAATCAAATTAGGATTAGTGGGAACATATGTTTCAAAAGAAAACACAGCAGTTGGCAGTGTTCCTACTATTGATACTATGGAAGGATGTAAAAAATTATCAACTGAGGACGATGTCCTGCCAAAAGTCCATGAGCTGAATTGGCTGCCATTGGCTGGGCCAATAATTACATATGATCCTGCAGATTCTTGATAGGCATATAGTATTCCGTTATCCCAAAACATGTCACCATCAGATGGATTACTCACTGTTGAAGTGGATCCCACTGTGATACTGCCAATTCCTTTGAAATTTTGCCCATCATAGTTCACATACAGTTGATTTTTTTGACTGTTGAACCACAGCTGCCCACGCAACGCATTGGCAAGCACGGTGTTTGATGGTACATTACCATTTCCTGGGGAAGAAAAATTTTCCAATAACTTGATAAAATTTTCTTCTAGGGATTCTCCATACCCAGAAAAATTACGCCCAATAAACGTGAGACTGGTGCTATTATCAATGGTCCCATCTGCCACTGTGAGAAGTTGACTGCCGGTGGTTAAATTTAAGATATAAGGCATGATTAATAAGATGTTAAAGTGATTCTCTTCCAAACGCTGTTGCCTGTGCAAACAAACAAATAGCTTGGGCTGGCAGCCAATTGTCCAGGAATCCCCAAAGAATTAGAAGGGAAACTGTCAGCTACTGAGTTTGCCACTATTCCACCAGTGGCCTGAACATATCCAATAATATTCAAACCTTGCAGTATGGGATAGGCAACAGAGTTGGCCAAGGGGAATGTGTAAGCACTATCATTTGAGCTGGCTATAAAAGAAGTGTTGCTCAAAGCACCAACCACACTACCATAGTTTTGCAGCAGTGTGACCTGCTGAGGCTGCCCCGGGCTATTATTGTCCAGTACAGTATTTGTCGGAGTTATCCATCCAGTCGGAGTCAAGCGAGGATAAGTTGGTACCGACACCAAACCTGATTTTAGATAAAGATTGAGCACATTTTTGGAAAGATCATACCACCAATCACCAACAGCAATACCCCCTGGTAGCCCTAGACTCACAGAAGCTCCGCCTGCATGTAACCACCCACTGTTGGATTCATAACTGGGGTCAAAAATATTTAATCTTTTATTTGTGGTATCATACCACAATTCTCCCAGTAAAGGATTACTGGGTCTAGAATAATCTGGACTAGCAGAATTGGTCAGCAGTGTAACTAAATTTTGATTTTGATAAATGCCATAGCCCTTGTAATCTTTACCTATGAAGGTTACACTACGAGTGGTATCAACACTGTTATCTGCCAATAGAGTTAGTGTACTGCCGTTTCTATATGTTATAGCATATGCCATTATTTAGGTCCCTGTTGTGCTCAAACTTTGCACTCTTATGGTATAATCAATTTGCAACAAACGATTCAAAGACTTTTGAATAGGGTGAAAAATCACATGTGTCAAAAAGGCTCCTGATCCTTGGCCCTGTGAACCGTAGGCTTTGATGCCAATTTCATCAAAAACAAATGATCCATCGCTATTGACTGAATTATCAAATGCCTGCTGCCCCGAAGGCTCACCAAAATCTAATAAACAGCTTATCAAAATATCGCTGTAGTATGCACCTGGCAAATGCCTATATTGAATAAAATTCCTTGCTGGATCAATATTTCCGCTGGCTAAACCATTCACTCCAATCGCATCAACCACTTTGAAATATGTTTGATTGTACAATCCTGCTTCAATACCAGTCACATTTGGTGTTAGATAGGTAACAATTCCTGTGGCATCTACTCGACTGCCGCCATTGCCAAATGCCATCCCCTCAATCATGCCAATGTTTTGATTGCTTAGGCTTTGAGCCATGGCAATGCTAAAATTTTCATAATTGATAGCGTTGGGCTGATCCCTAAATACTTCATTTGATACGGGATCATAAATTTTGATGTGTCCTTTGACAAAAAGGGAGCATAACTCATTGGGTTTTTCTTCATGTGTGTTTATCATTTTTGATCTTTCCATAGTATTATTTATATCATAGTCCACCGCCTGGTTTGGCTATTGTTGATGCAGAACCATAAAAGTAATTGGAAGGAAGAACAGCCGGACCAGACTTCAAGAAAGTTGCAATGGTGCTGGTGCTGTTCAACAGGGATGTAGTGGAATTTATTGAAATGATGTCATTCCATGAAGACCCTAACTGTCTCTTGACTATAGTCAACTGTGTTCCAGAATTAATTTTTACTGTTGCTGTGTTCAAAATCAAATTTTGACTGGCAGTGGTTATTGCAAAGTCGGGCAGCGATCTCTTTAGTCCTGAATAAACATAAAACGGCACAGATGCTATATTATATTGATTCTCAGTGCATACCCAAACTTCATTAGAATCTTCACAAATATAAGCATCTCCTACTGACTGTGTCAATGTGGACAAATAAGACACATTTGAAACTGATCCTTTTATTTGACTCACTAATATACCATCGTAGGACGTGGAGGCATCATGATAAAAATATTGATTTTTATTCAACAACCTGCCACCGTAATAGATTTCAAATTGATCGCTAGCATTGATACTGGAAGTGGATACAGAATAAGCTCTTCCAGTATATGTTGCTATCCCAGTATAGGGGTCATAGGGTAGTGTAGAAACTGTGGTCATTAATTTGATACCATCACATCTCACAGTTGAAGAGGTTATTGGATTGATCCAATTGTATATGGTGGTGGTGCTGATTGCATAAGAATTTTCTAAATTAATACTAGTGTATGTGTTTTGAATCAGTGTTATATCAGAATATGGTGTGGCAGGGGCAGATGAAATTATTTGATTGACCCCTTGATCTAGAACAGTAGTACCAACGTCTGAATATTCAGCTGGGCTGGTCCCCCAAGTGCCCCTACGTAATTGTCCCAGTACATTGTCAATATTTTTAAAAAATTCTATTCTTTCACCCTCTATTAATACTACACCAGGACTATTGGTCGCGGGATCAAACGGGCTTAATACACTGCCGTCAGCCACATATATTTCTGTATCGTACACTGACAACGGTTTTGTCAAGTATGTGGAGTCATCATTGCTCAGTCTAGTAAAATGATGTTTTCCGAGAAAATCTTTGCTGATTCGATAACCCAAAGTTTTTGCTGATTTTCCTGGATCAGCAAAACTTTCTATAAAAACAGTATCTTGGTTAGTTAGATAAAATGCATTACTAAGCAACACAGTCAACTGATCAGGCAGTATTTGATAATCTATACCATTGATCAAAGATATCAAACCAGTTGATGTGGTATTGATTTCTACCCAAAGATACTTTGAATTCAAAATAGGAGCATCCAATTTGTAGGTCCTATTGGGATTTCCCACAAACCTCTTTAATACTATGCCCAAACTGTCCTGTATTGCGAATGTGGTTATCTTTATCGTGGCTGATGTGAGATAGCTGTAATTGGGCGTTAATAAAAGTGTGTTGCCATCGGGGGTGATCATGAAATCATAGTCGTACTTTACAGAACCATCTATAATAGACACTGATCTTCCCACATGATTATAATAGAAAGTTTCAATAACTATTTTGCTGCCAATTACTGGGGCATTGCCAAATGTCGTTTGCCTTGATGTTAACTGAACTGCATTGTTGGTTATAATATAATCTTGATCAATACCAAAATCCAACGGCACGTTGTTTAGATAAACTTGTATATTCGATGCCAGTACTGTATCCACCACAAAGGATGAAGTGGAACCCACTATCAAATATGTGGCAGCATTATAATCACTGTTAGTCACTGAGTAGTACGTTGAATAGGGGGGTCTAAGTCTTACGGGATTTCCCCTGTCTGGTATCAATTCAACTACAACCTGTGAACTAAAAGGAACATCATTTAGGGGATGGTTGACCAAACCAATGCCAGTAGCAAAACCATTTGCATTGTTCACAAAACTAGGAGTGTTGCCTGCTTTATAATTTTGTTCAACAATTTTATTGAAATTGGGGTTACTTGAATTAAAAAACCAAGATTGAATCAAATGTGTTCCTGTGGTCAAATTGTATACATCCACTGCAACTCTACTGTCTCTACTACTGACAGTGTTTAAATTATAAAAAGTAGATGTCAAAGAAGTTGTGGTATTGATTGGAGTACCATCCACTGTCACATAGGCACTGTTTACTGCATTAAAGTTGACCATACCTATCAATCTAGTGGATGTGTTGGTGGCAGTGACCAATACAGGTAATATTTCTGTGTCAAGTATTCCCAAACCAGTCTTGTCTGAATCCCCAACTCCAATGATTGAGTAGCCCAATATCCCATCTGTTTTCTGAGCAGGAATGAGCAGAGTCTCATTGGGCCAGTTAATGGAAAACTGCGTTGATGTGGTAAAATACTTGTCTGAATAAACATAGTCAAGCAAGCGTCCGTTAAGTGAGACTATCATGCTGTCAATGGTCGGTGGCATTACTGATAAACTCAATACTTGAGTTTGTGTTGATTTGGCTATATTCGCACTGGAGTTAAAGATTGACGGAGTTTGATATGCTGCTTTGGTGTACACATTTATGGCTATGGAATCAGCTGAGAACCCTGGCACCTGTTCTTCCAAAGATTGACTGGGCGTAGCCGGCAAAATTTTCCAATTTGATCCATCAAATATAATTTGATCCCCTGAAACAAATCTATTGGCAAATGTACCAAGTGCAAAATTGCCTGCTTTTTCTACCACATAGAGATCACCCAAACTGCCTTGATCATATTGAAGAGGAGGTGTGTTTGTGGATGCATCCCATGCTCCATAATTGGTTACTTTGCCCAATAGAGATTTGGGTATTTTGGAGTTTTCAGAAATGTTGCCACCACCAATTACTATATCATTAGGGCTTGCACCAAGAGCATTTATCAAACCACTACCATTCCATGTGGGGTAATCAGAGTCACTTGGATTAAAGATGCTATCTGCTAAAATACCAGAATTCACATTTCCAAATCCTAGACCTTCATACTGTCCACCTATAATTTTTCTTGACTCTGCGGTGCCAGACATGAGTTGAGAAAGTATTTTGTTTGGCATGCCTTCAAATGGGTGATAAAAATTCTTTATCCTTTCCACTGCTGACATTAATTCTGTGCTTTTTTGATAGGTAATACTGATATTGAATTTTATATTTGGTGCCAAATTGTTGGGAGTAGATCCCAACAACAATTTAAGATAACTGTATTTTTTTGTATAGCCATTGTAAGATTTACTGTCATATGATATGGTATATAATGATTGAAATACTGGAATATCATCAATTGTGACAGAAATTTTTGATTTATCAGGTTGAGCCAACCAACTGAGTTGATAGCTATTCAAATTGGCGGTTCCAACAAAGTTGTCAGTCACTGTTAGACTGCCAATATCATCTCTTGTTGAAATCCTGTCAAATTTAATTGAACTAGTAACTGATCTCCAAGGCACAGTTATCAACTTGATTTTGGGAGGTAATCCTAACCCTGCAGTGATTATTTGGCCAGTGTCAGGCACGTAAGCCTCGGGATACACAAATTCACTAAGTGGAATAGGAGTTGGTACAAATTGACTGCTGGTTGTGCTATAAACAAAAGGATGATCAAAATCTAATATTGTGGTATTAGAATTTTCATCATTTTTAAATGCAGCTGAAAATCTTCTCACTTGAGTATGGTATGGTTTAACTTCATTGATGTAATTTTCATAATATGCAGTGTCTTGCAATTTGTAAATGGGTGTTTGTGTCAATGTTCCTATAAAATTGACCACATCTACCAAAGAAGTTTTGAACGCCCAATCCACAAATTTTTGTTCCGAAAGTGCATATTTGATAGATTTAAAAAATAACAAATTCCAATTGATTTTTAAATCATTTATGAAAATATCGTTCTTTAACGCTTTGAGTATGTAGGCAATTTCTATGCCGGGGCTTTGATCAAATAATAATTGATTAAAGGCTGCATTCTTATCCCAACCGTATGGAAGATCCCATAAACTATCTTTGAACTGTATGGTGCCGTTTTGTATGTATAACACATCATAGCTATTGCCAAAAGTACCAATACCGCCATTGCTGGTGGGAGTTAATATAATATAATTACCATCTCCTCTATTTCTAATTTTTACATATTGACCAAAACTCACGACTAGCTCTGAAATCTCGTAGACATCGTTGACAATAAAGTTTATTTCTTTGTACTTGTTGTATAATGGCGATTCCCAATCAACATATGTCCAATAAAGATTGGTATTGAAACTCTGAGTTTGAATTTTGTTCCATACGGTGCCATCATACTGATACACTGCCCAGCCATTATTTGAACTAGAATCAACCAGCACTGTTGCAGTGGTTGTTTGATTGACATCAATTTTTACAATCAATGTATCATCTTCTATAATTATCCAAGACGATGTTGTGGGTTGAGGTGGAAGCTCTTGTGTTTGCAAATTGGAAAAGTTATAATTGCCAACAATTTGATGATCTATCAGCACTGTGTTGACAAACTCTATGGCATTTCGAAGAGCTGCAGATCGATTAGAAAATAATGTTTGTTGTGGTCTAATGCCAATCCCAAATTTTGATCTATCAGATAGAGATGTATCGGGTACAGGATTGCCCAGCTCATCATGTCCAATGAGACTATCAATTAATTTTTTTTCTATCAGTGCCGGGATTGTGCTTTTGTCAGATCCTTCGGCCACCAGCTGCCATTGCACATGCAATGGAGTTTTATTATTTGATTTATCAATTGTTAGATTTAAACTGATTTGATCTTCTCGCAACCTATCAGCAAAATTGGATATGGTTAGAGAGCTGGTAGATATAAAAGCAACATGCTGTATACCTGCCAATGTGGGGTTGGCTATATAACTGGCCACAGAAAATGCGCTGATTTTTCTGCTGTTGATGTTGGGCAGTGTGACTTTATTTTTTACCCAGTAGTAATAAAGATTACTAAAGCTGTTGGTTATATTGTCGTATATTTGTTTAACTGATATAGTACTGTTATCTACATACTTGGGCTGACCACTCACACCCTTTGACAAACCTGCAGGAGTATCTGCTTGCACACTCCATTCGCTGGGTAATAAACTGGTACCTACCCATTCGTACACATCTATGCCTGCTCCTGGAAATAGTTTGCCCCAATTATTTTTTCTATATTCCAGTTCTCCCTGCTCATACCAAATATATTTGGCGTTACTCAAATCCCACCACAGCTGTCCCACTTGTTGATCAATCCAACTGTTATTGGTATCAACATTGACCCCCATGCCACCTATGCTGTATATAGCTGGGTCACTGGCTGTTTTGTATGCCAACTCTTCATCTGCAATTCCTAGAATCTTGCCCTTTATTGGATCAACATAATCATAGTAGGTCAGTATGCTATCGCGAGATGTATCAATCAATTTTATCTGTTTTACAGAAGATGCATCTACCAAGTTTTCCTGCGTTCTATGTTTTTGCCAACCATTTGTGCTTTTATCAATTTGAGAAAATTTATAGACACTGCCAGTGCTTTGATTCACTGTACTTGGAGCGCCAACAAATATAACCGTTTCATCAATTGACACCGCAGCACCAAAATTGGTCAATGATGAAATAGATTCAGTCAATTCATTGACTTCTTGACTAAACACAAATCTTGAATTTTTTCTTGTGTATAGGTATGTAGTTCCTGAATAATCTTCAGATTCAAAAAATCTTGTTGAATCCAAGTCAAATGTTGTTATTGTATCAAAGGTTGTCAGCACTGTAGTATTTGTGCCCAACGACGAAACTATCAGTTTGTTTGATAATGTGTTTATATCCAACGCCATACCAAAATACATTTTGCTATCAGTCACCACATTGGACAATATTTGATTCAATACATACAAGTTGTTGGTAATGGTATAAATTGCCACCGCACCTCTACTATTATTTGGATTCAATGTGTTAGGTGCAGCAATGGCTAGATATGATGCATCTGAACTCATGGCCATAGCCAAACCAAAATGCCCATTGTCCCCAAATGGACTGTATATAGTTTGAGCCACTGTTGACCCTGACACTGTATACAGCGCAGCAACATGACCAATATCATATGCGAATGATGTAGCACTATTGGCTACTACAAAATTTATATTTTTTAAATTGTTATAAGGAGCACTAATGGCTATGTGGGTTGCATCATCTGATCCCACAATCGCATAACCCCAATTGGCATTGGCACTTAGAGACTCTACCGAATTAACCGCTATGGGCTGACTCACAGTAACACCACTCACTTGATTTGCTGTTACAATATAAGAATATGCGGCATTATTTACAGGAGCTCCCACGATGACTTTTTTGGTGTTTGTGTTTCTTTGAACAAAGATACTAGACCCAAACTGATTGGATGCTCCGCCAACTGGATTGTTAATAGTGCTTTCAACAGTTGCTTGATAGGCATTATTGATGCTGATGATCAAAACACTACCGTCTTGGGAATAAGATCCCGGAGCACCAGCAAACACTAGTCCAAAATTAGATTGAGTTGGGTATGGGGTATCATCATAGATTATGGAACTACCCAATCTATTATCATTGCCTGCTGTATTTGGCATGGAGTAAAAAATAATTTCTTCCAAAGTTGAGCTTCTATATACAAACAGACCCCCAGATTGTCCGCTACTGGTATATAGAGGACTACCCACTGCCAAAATGTCGCTGCCTTTTCTTGCACTAATGCTATATCCGTGGCCTTCTGATAGAGCAGAGTGTGTTCCAACAATAATTTGATTGGAATAATTTAAAACTTTCTTGTACACTGCCCAACCATTGTTATCAGTGTCATTTCCCGAGTCTGCCCAAATCAAGGTGCCAACATCATAAGAATACAATTCATTGTCTGATGGCATGGAGTCAAAGTTTAAAAATCGCATGGATTGAAATGCAAATAAAAATCCAGGATAATTTACATCTTGAGAATTGGTAAACAATTTGCTGTTGTCAATAGTGAACTGATTGGAAGAAACTATTGATTGTATCACGTATACTCCGTTTATCAAATCACTTATGCCTGTTATAGAAATAATTTGCCCAGTAATCAACCCATGAGGCCTGGTTGTACTAACTGTTAGACTACTGAACACGATGTCTGCCGTAACATCAACAATGTCAGCACTGATCAAATAGTAGCGTAACACATCCCAATCCCCATTGGGCTTGAATCCTAACCAGATTGTGGTTCCTTGCAGCAAGTTACTATTATTTGCAATATCCAACAAACTGTTTTGATTGTAAGCAGTAGCGTCAACATCGTCCAGCCTCACATAGCCAGCGCTAATCAATTGAAATATATTTGTTGATGTTGTAGTGCTTAAAACAGGGATATCTCCTATTTTTGGACTTAGAGTTAATTTTTTGCTGTCAATATAATAAACTGTGGTATTTTTTACATTGCTGAATTCAGAAGAAAAAGTCAAAATTTGCGGATTATTTAATAAAGCACCTTCCAATAACGGAAATTCATATTCCTCCAAAGATGTAAATCCACCATACTGACCCACTCTCAACGCCCAATCCTCATACAATTCAATATCACCAATAGAATTTCTTGCAAAGGCCTTTGACAATTTCCTCACTGCATTAAATGTGCCTTTTTCCTTGATATAGCCTTGATAAAATTTATATTGAGATATAGGGTTGGGAATAATATTGCTGAAATACTTTCTTTTAGCATATCCAGTCAAATTCTGTGCTGATTTTTGCTGACCCGAATCAAAGTTGTCAATGTCCAAACTGTAAAAATCATTGAATTGAGTTATTTTATAATCAAAATTTGGTAAAAGCCCCGAGGTGGGTTTTTTATTTAATTTTTTCCATTTGGTAAAATCAAACGTGGATGATCTGCTGATATTTCTAATTGCACTGTAATACAAATTATTGTAAATGACAATGCTGCTGGCAAGATATGTGTTATTGGGTGCCCATTCAACAGTTTTGGCAGCATCATAAACAAATCCTGGAGAAAATACATTTCCATCCCAGTTGGCTGTTTTGAATCCCACCAACTTCATGCGATTTTGTCTATCACCAGTTTTTACATCATATACAATGTCTCCAAAAATTGTTTTATTTTTAAACACAATACCGTGCTCTTTTTGTATGGAATTCAGTCTAGCAAAATAGATACCATCATCAGTGTTTATAGTTTTTACGTTAAAAATTCCATTTTGTCTTGTTATGAACAAATTGTTTTTGTTAAAAGGCGTTCCGTCTGCTTTGGTCAAACTGTAATCATAAAAACCATTATAAATGTTATCTACTATGGATTCAAAAAATTGATAACTGAGTTGATCTGCAAAAGGGCTTAGAGTAATTATACTGTCATTGATCCAATTTTGGGTGGTCCAAAATAAAAATTCTTTGGCCGTCAAATTCCAATCTACCACCTGTTGCAAATCAGAATTGAACTGATTGAAAACAAATCCTTGATCAGTCAACCATTTGCCATAACCAATTATCAAATCATAAATTTCCTGCACGCTGTCAAAAGCATGACCATAGGGCACTTGGTAAGCAGTGGGTTCAAAACTTGCAACTTGATAAACTGTTGCACCACCAACTGTGGGCAGTGCAGACAATTTAACATACATGGTTTGATCAAAAGTTGATCCTGACTGATGGGAATTTTTTACTCTATAAAAATTTCCAGAATAGTAAACTATTTGATCTTTTTTATAAAATACACCAGATGGTGCAGCTTGAGCAGTGGTCAAATCTATAGATTTTAAATTTTTAGTTGAAGTTGCCGACTGAGATGGTGCCCAATCAACATATTCACTGCTTACCCCCCCAATAGTAATGGAGGGCGTTGATGAATTTCTAACTGCAGGGTAATATGTAAAATATGGATTGTCTCTATCATATCCTTTGACAATGTACCTGCTGCCATCTTTTTGTATGATTAACCCCGAGATACCCACGCTTTTTATTGGGTTACTGACTTTTAGTATCAACCTGTAATCATCGTCAGGCAATGATGCACCCGGGGCATTGGTGGTGGGTTCGTAAGCATCTATAACAATTTGTATATTATTTTTATTCAAGAAACCGCCCACTTTGTAAAACAGATTGAAACTGCAATATGTTAAGTCGTTTTTTAGATTTTCAAGATAATTTAGATCTCTTTGCTGCCCTATTTCACTCACTGCCACACTGTATCCACTGATATTTGCTATTTCATTTTTGCCATGTATAGGTACATTGTTCAATTGCAAAAATGCCTCATTGGGTTTATATAGCCACTGACCAAGAATGTTTTGATACATGTTGGCTGGGTCGTACATTCTAGAGGCATAAGTAGCTGGTTTGGTTACGGCCAGCATTTTTTGTACAGAAAATGCCCAATTGCTGCTGCGCCGCCAAGCTGTTTCAGCAGGGCCCTGTTCGCCAACTGCCCAACTTGATTGTTTGCCAAGATTGACTGCTATGCCCAATGTTTCAGGATCAAGCAAATTGCCATAGTCATCCACTGGGATGTAACTGACTAGAGACGACCTAACATACAATTCACGAATCTTTGGTCCATTGATTGGATCATTCACTTTTCCCTGTGCTAGATCAGACCATAACAAACTATTGCCGTAGGTATAAGGAGCTACGCCATATTGAGAATCCCACCAAGATGGTTTCATGGTTAATCCCAGCATTTCCCAAGGATCAGTATGTGGTCTATCTGTGCCATAAACATACTTGTAAATTGCTCTCCAGGAGCCGGTGATACTGGTATTGTCTATTACAGCATATTTCCAAGTGAATGGGTCAGTTTCGTCATAGACGTCATTTGTTGTGTAATCAATGCCATAATTTATAGCCCATTTGATAAAATCTTTTTCCAAAATAGCTGTGATTTCAGAATAAGAATACTCACTAGTATTTGATAAATCTCTATCATAATTAGGGTCAACTGCGTGAATATCAAATAAATCATCTTGATAAAAAGTTTTTAAATTGTTATAAATTCTTAATTCATATTCCAAAATAATTTCATCTCGAAAATCGTTGAAAGCAACAGTGATGCTGCCATCATGACCTTGTATCACAGCAGTTGGATTAACATATGAATCATCAATATAAATTTTTGGTAAAAAACTGGGATACAGCCCCAATTTTGTAGGAGTTGATGGAATATAACTGCGTTTAGTATCATTGTAATAATTGATTTTTATTTTATCTGCAACAGCCAAGGGTCGCAAAAACAAAACATAAGGCTCAATATCGTCAAATTTATAATCAATTTCATGCACCATCTGTTTACCATTTAGATAAACCAAAACACTGTTTGTGGAATAAACTTTTAAAGAAAATTCTTTAGGTATGGAATATAACAGATTGTCGATGTTAGTAACAATGTGGTCAATGGTGATTTTATTATCACCATGAGGCACCATGTCAGATAGATAATATGAATTTTTTGTGTTTTTACCTAAATTAATTTTTTTTATGATTTGATCCAATGCCAATGCTGGGTCATTGGGCTTTGTGGTCAAGATTATATTGTTTATTAGACTCAATTTGAAATAATCATAATCAACTGATAGTTTGGTCATTGCATCAACGACACTGTGCTGCTTTTTGCCCAAAAACATCATGGCAAAGCTGATTGGATTATCATTGGCTACCAATCTGGTTCCAAATGGTGTTTTTTGATCTTTTAAATCTCCTGCCACTAGAATATCAAAATCTTTGTTTAAAGGATTATTGGTCAAACTTATAGGAACATCATAGTAGCCAAATGCGTCGTTGAAATTTACCTCATAGGTTCTCGGTGTCTGCCAAATATTAAACAACGTGCCATCTATTTTGAGATAAGTTTGATTGGAATTTATTGAATAGCTGGTGTTTCCCATTGTTGCTACATTGATAGTAGAATTGGCATAATAATTTTCAAATAAAATACTGGCATAAACATTGTTGTTGAGATAGTTCAATCTCAATCCCAAGATTTTATCTATAGGATTGGTATTGCTAAGACTGTATCCAAAAATCTTACTGCCTTTGAAGTCTGATAGATAATGTTTCCTATCATTGTAACTGATGCCATCACGGTCAAATAGATCAAATAACGGTCCCTCATTGATTGTTTTATGCTGTTGAGCATACTCCCAATTATCACCATTAAAATACCAACTGGTACCGCCATATTCAACACCTCTTTTGATCAAAACAGATTGATTTTTCTCTGCAATTTGATGAATCAAAGTCACATTAGTAGTAGTGCTACCTCCCAATTGATATAGGTACACGGTGTATATTTTATTTCTTATCTCAGGATTGGGGTCAGCGGCAAAAATTACTCTATTACCGTATTCCAATTTGACGCCGTCAATCAACAGCTCACTTTGAGCAAATGTTCTCAAAGTCACATCAAGACCTTCAACAGTTTGTAAAACGCTGAACACATCTGTTATTCTAAAGTCTATTAGATCAACAGCCGGTACTGCCTCAGATCCAAAATTATACAATTTGATATTGGCGTTAAATTCAATGATGGGTCTATTGGCGCGATTGGAAATAGGAGTAATAACTTCTTTGTTGTTCAATTTGGAGCTGACAATAATGGTGTCCAAACTGACCCATCTATTGTATCTAGACCAAGGATTGCGATCTTTACTGGCTCTATTAATAGTGATGTATTCAGGAATTTTTGGATAATTGCTGACAGCATCAAATCCCACACTGTCATATGCTGTTGAGTCATAAAAATCAACAGTTGGGGTGGCTATATCTTCTGGAGTCAAAAGATCATTTAGTGGCACCAATGATATTGAAGTACCAGTACCCTCTACAAAAAATTCTTTAAACTTATATTTGTCATCAATACCCAATCCTGAAAATGTGACCAGCATGCCATTTAATAGTGTGACTGTCTGTGAGTTCACAGTGACAGTTGCTGCGGACTGTCCCACAATACTTGTGTCAATATCCAAATCAACTTGATCAATGTCCACCAAAAACGATCCATCTGGTAACCAATAGTAATTTTGGTAATTGTTGAATTTGTCTAAATCAATGTGTGGGTAGTAGCTGTACACTGTGCTTCTAAACAGTCTATCAACATTGACAGTGTCACTGCCATTGTTTGATAATTCATTGAACAAATCATCAATTGTGGTCACTGTTTGTATTGTATCTGCTATATCATAAGTCACCAAAGCTGGCTCCAATTGATATGCTTGTCTTAGAACAGTGGGCTCCACAACGTACAAGTCATCAGATGAATAGTTAGGTGTGGATGTCGACCCAATATAGGCATTGATCCGTGATATTTGTGTGGGCTGAATCAATTGATCTATAGTGCTTGATAAAAATTTGGAATTTTTATCAGTTTGAAAATAAACTGGTAATAGATTGACTGATTGAATTGTTGAAGTTGACATTTAGTATGTTCCCATTTCCAGTTGGGCCGGCGTAACAGCAGAAATTACTTTGATGTTGTTAGTAGTTGCGCCGCTGATAAAAATTTCAGTTGATTGGCATGCTACTTCTTGTAAATTTCCAAAATTTGTGGATAAAGGTACCAATAGGAAATTGGTGATATCTGGTGTCAATAAATTCATAATGTAGGCGGATAGCTCGCTGAAGTGAAAGAATTGTCCAAAATCCCAGTTTTCCAAAGCAAAAAATTGATTTATTGCATCCAGTACTTTGGATTTGATTGCATTGTCACTAATAGTACTGGTAGGACTTCTGACCACTTTGAAAGTGGCTTGTAAATTTGGGTCAGCATATTCGCCAAATAGTATCTTATAAGATGCAGGCTGATATATGATTTGATCACTGATTGCTTTTATAGCATCCAAATCTGCACTATAAGTGTTTTCCAAACTTTGAGTAGTGGGGGGCAAGGGTTTGCTACCACTTCCAGTCAACAACCAATTTCTAAATTTTAAATCGTAATCTTTGGTCAAAACATATATGTCAATGATGTTGCTTTTGGCAGGGTCTATTCTAGTGTTACCAGAAGGATTATGCTCATATTGAAACTTCAATCCAGATCTACCTACATAAGATTTGCCATTTATATCAATAACGGTAGGATTGGTTCCCACGATGTTGTCAAAGGATTCAGGATCAATGGTGATTTTTTGATTTCCCACTATTGAATTATTAGAATAAAATCCCACAAAAATCAAAGACGGATCCACATAACCATCTGACTGAGTGGATGTACCGGTGATTTGCCAAACATAGTCTCTTTGTAGGGGATAGTTAGAATTTGGTTTGGCATTGATGGATAGCACTGATATTTTATCTTTGACTATGGTATTGGTTACATAATCGTAGTTGTTATTTGTATCATCTAAATAAAAACCAGTTTGCTTTTCACTTTTAAACACATATTGTGTCAGTTTATTAGTGACTTTGTATGTTTTTTCACCTTGAAAATCAAATAACACCAGCCAGCTAGAATCTTTGTTGGCATTGGAGTTGTCACCTTCGTAATCCAACATGACTGATAGCCCCACATTGGATAAATCAAAATTTTTATTCAAATTTCCACTAAAAATTATTTTCCAGCTTCTCAGTGTTGAATCAAATCTCAACCCAAAAGACTGATAGCTCAAACATAAATTTATTATGTTGGATTGAAAATTGTAATCAAGAGTAGTGACAAATGGCGGAACTATTTCAACTATTGCTGATCTATCTGGAATAGTGTTAGTGAGTATTATGGGGCCAGTTCCATCATCCAAAGCACCAGTTCCGTTATTATCACCAGTACCAATCACCTGTTGCACGTTAGACCAAAAGTATAAACTGGCATTCAAAGATGACAGCGTCAGTGTTCCGTCAGGCAAAAAATATTGATCCCTGCCAAAGGCATCTTTGGGTGCTTTGAATTTTATCAAAGATCCAGCTTGTACATAATACAAGGGGTTGTTTACCAAATCGGCAGGTTCTTGTCGAACACCAATAGGTCTAAGATAATAATCTTGTGAATTTGGATTCAATAATGGTGCTTGAAAATATCCTCTACTTTGTCCCACAACAGGACTACCCACCTGTACCCAGGTTATTTTTGCACTGTCTGGCTCTACCAATATAGGTCTATAAGTTCTATAATTGTCCAAGTAAAAAGATTGAATTTCTGGGGAGGACAGTACCTTGGGCAATAGGTAAGTTTTTATCATTTCCCAAATGTTATTTTGATTATAAAAACTAAAGGTATAATCCGCACTGGATGCGGACTTGGCAATAATGCCATCATCACAAAAAATATTAGTTTTGCTATATTTTCCACTGACATCGCTGAGCTCAAAGTATTTGCTGATGCCGCTACTCACCCTGTTCACACTCTTGATCTTGAGCACGTTGGTGGTATATGTCAAAGGTGCAATGCTGTAATCTTCAGCTGTGATCATTCTATTTTGAGTATAAAAGGCCTGCGGAGCATTTTTTTGAATTGATGTGTTTGACTCAGATGCAGCACTGTTGGTCACTGTGTATTCCAAACTCAAAATCATGGTCAAAATTTGACTGATTCCCGACTTATCAATATAAGGAACTGCTACTGATATTCCAGACATTTGATCTGGAGATATATTGTATGACAATCCGTTGCTTTGACGATAAAACAATTGAAATTGGCCGTTGGGCAGTTTGCCAAATACCCCATCAGAAAAATTCAAATCAATTTGATCCCTGTCTCTGGTGCTGATGCTGTAGATATTTCGGCGAGACTTGTTCAAACTGTTGTATATAACATTATTGCCGCTGGTTGCAGGCACCTGATCCCACAAAGATGTATAGTTTCCAGAAGTATCCAACTCCCACAACCAACTGTCAGAATTGTTGATATTGTTGACATTGATTCCTATAATTTCATTAGGTACAGGATTGACTATTCCAAAATTGCTGATACCAAGAGTACCTTGTTTGAAAAGGGTAAAAAATCCTGTGCCTGCACTGCCTGATCCTTGATTGTCATTTTGGTACAGTATTTTGAAAGCATTTCCTGGTTTTGGAGGATCTTCATAGATATAATTTTTTCCTGAAAATGTGGAAGATACTATTTCAAAATGCATGCTAGTACCATTGATATTTTGATCAAAGGCATAGACTGGCACATCCACATTTGAACTATTAATTATATATTGTTGAGTTTCAACCCCATTCAAAACATCGCTGTCGTAAGGCATTCCAAACGACAAGTCACCTGACATGGCATTGTCTATAATACTGATAAATTGTGTGTACCAATTGATATTAGTTGAATCATTCCAAACAATTGTGCTTCCTGACAAATTGTTGCCTGTTTGATCATAAACATTGGCAGTTGTGCTTACTGCTGATAATTTCAAAAGTCCACTGGCAGGGACATTGCGTTTGGGCACATAGCTGACTAGCTGTGCCAATCTCAAAATGCTGTCTCTACGCTGTGCAGTTTCTAAAAAATTTTCTCTAGCATTTAGATCAATACGAAAACTTAAATTTTGACCTACATAAGCAATCAAATCCACCAATGCAATGTATTCGCTGCTTTCAATAAAATCGTTGAAATCTTCAGGATAATTTTCTTGAAGATACGAAATAAGTATCCTACGCAGTGTATCAAAGTCATAGCTTTGAAATTCGGCGTTTTGATAAGACTGATATATTTTTTTCCAATCTTCGGTAACAAGTAATTTTGAATTAGTGGCTGGTATAGACATAGGTTTTCATTGTATGTCGTATTTATAGCAGAGGTAAACTGGGTATATTATTGTACAATCAATCCTGATTCTTGATTGAAACTCAATTTCAAAGTGGCCGTTTGATCTGTATCCACTACCTGCACTGTGATCTCGATCAAATATCCCCCTTGATCTTCATTGATGTTTATTTGTATTGGGACTATTCTTGGATCACTGTTGCATATTGATGATATATCCTGTGATAGTAATTCATAGACTTCATCGGTCATTGGTTCCATAATGATATCCCAAATAATTGTGCCAAATGTGGGATTCATCAATCTTTCACCTTTTCGAATCCTAAATTGATTGATCAAATCTTGTCTAATAATATCTATATCATACAATTTGCTGTTGATGTTGGATATATCAACGCTAGAAAATCCCTTGTAAAATTGACTGGTTTTGGGATTTTGCTCATAAACTGATGCAGCGTTGGAAATTTCTAAAGTTTTGTATGGCATAGTGATATATTTATCAGTCTATCCTACCTGTTCTTATTGGGTTGCCTTGAGAATCTTTTATTATTTGTCCAGACCCTGATCTCAAAACATCCTGTTGCGGCTTTAATTGTTCCAAAAAGTATTCATAGAAACTGGTCTTTTTAGCCAATATGTCAGGAGTATTGTATCCTACTGCTTTCAGTGATGATGAAAAGTATCCATCATCTGCTTGAGAGATTTTGACCCTATCCAACAAGTATATCACGCTGACTTGGGCAGCCACGATCAGAGTATTCAAAGCGTCCGGTTCATCTAATAATGTAGTGGGCTTAGGAACAAACCCGTTGGCGTACATAAGCTGACTATATCGAGCATAATTGCTACGTCCTGTTAATTGAATAAATCCTCTTCCAACATATTTAGATCCATCACCTGGCTGTGTATTACCAAGTCGTTTTCCAATAGGGCTTTGATATCCATATAAAAGCTCTGGTAATGAATTATTTGGATTTCCAGCATACTGTTGGGCCAAGGTGGGATTATCTTTAAATATTGACGGGAATACTTGAATCAATCTATCTGCTTTATAATTAAAGTTTTCAGTTTCAATTCTCCACAAACTTTCACCACCAGTAATACCCAACAAGCTGGCAATAGCGTTGATTTCAGTCATGCCCAACTGTTCAGCTGCTTTTTTGAGTGCCGCTTGACCTTTGATGCCAGATTGGGCAGCTTGTTCGGCTTTGATCTTGTCCTGCTCGCTAACACTGGGCAAGAAACTACTTGAAGGAGTAGTGTTAGCAGACTGTCCAGCAAATGTTGGGGAAGACCCAGTGCCCGCAACTACATATTTTGGAGTGCTACCAAACACTGATTTTGGTTCTCCAATATTTCCTGGTATAGTAGTACCAATAGTAGCATCTGTATTCGCTAGATTGAATTGATCAGGGTTAACATTTTCGTGTTGTGCCCAAGGCTCATGACTGGGAATCCTTGACATTATAGATGTGAGATTAGGTGCTGAATAAAAATTATTATTCCACTCACCTGGCGAATTTTGAGGTACAGAGAAAAAATTTAAAGGCGCCGGGGTGTCAACTGTAAATGGTATTGCAGTTGACGGACTAGTTGCAGGGGTTCCATTCATGTCAATGATGGTAGACGATGCAGTTATAGATTCGCCGGCACTCAAAGCCAAATCAGTATTTGATTTTATTGCCACTCTATTTTCAGAAATAACATTTAATTGGTCTATTGAACTGATGTTAGCTGTGCCGCCAATCAAAATATTGGAATCGCCAGTTACAGCCACACCAAAATTTTCCCCCACTGCAATCTTGGTTTCTGTATCTGATGTAAAATTGATATCTTTGAAAGATCTTACTTTTATTCCATCTGCCAGCAAATTGAAATTTTTCCCTGCATTAACGTTGACATCTCCAGAACCAGTAGCTATATTGAATTTCCTACCTGCTTCCAGATTGAAATCTCTATCAGCTCTAAGATTGAAGTCCCCTTGAGTATGAATGCTCACCGAGTCTGCTGCATAAATGTCCACCTTGCCCATGCTGGTCAACTCTATCCATGATGTGCCTGCAGAATTGGCTATGTAAATCAAATCAGCTGAATTGTGCAACAGTATCTGATGCCCTGTTCTTGTTCTTATTCTAACTAACTCATTTTGACCGTTAATATCACCATCGTCCATTACAAAAGTGCTGCCACCTAATCTACTTACAGGCGCTAAAAAATCTTTCCTTGTTTTGCTGATTGCCTTTTTGGGTCCGTTGGGATCCAAAGGTCCAGGTGTACTTATACCAAACACTGAACTGGGAGTTTCACGCCTAGCACTGCTGGAGGTGACCCCGCGTATAGTGTCCATTAATAGACCTTGCTCTAAAAGTCTATCTGCAAAAGGATGCACGGGCTTTAATTTTTTATCAATGTTGGGATTTCTACTGTTTGTTCTTTCCACAGTTGATTTGTTGTATTCTGCTACTGGCAAATAAGTGGACTGTCCGTATTTTTTCAATTGAGCGGATGTCATACTGGAATCCAAACTGGCTGCAATGCCTGGTACCATGTGATTTTGATAAGTGTCACCCACGCAGCCAATCCAATAGCATTGGTTGGGATCTTGGTTGACAAATATGATCAATACCCTACAGCCTATATCAGGCGGGATCATCCAAAAACCATAACTTTTTTGCACATCATTGAAGCTGGACGGGTTGGTTCCTTCAAATCTTACAGATGTGGCTCCTTGAAAAGGACTGATATAGTTGGCTATATAAGTTTCATTTTGATTGGTTCTGGAATTCATCAAACCATCAACCACAACCACTTCCAGTCGACCCATTTTCAAAGGATCTAAATGATTGGTTATTTCGGCTATATATGGTCCAGTGCCTGTGGGTTTGGATTTGGGGGCTCTGTGATCAAATGGCATGCGACTCTTTCAACTGTAGTTATTGTTATTTAAGGCATTCAACAGCGGACTGATTTCATTTACAGACTTGCTGCCGTATTGATTGATTACTGATTTTGTCAAATTGTTGTCTGATATTTTATTTTGTCCTTCAACTGACAGGGCATTTCCAGAAATTTTACCATAAAGATCAAATGAGGATATTTCTTTGGATGCTCTGATATAATTGTCAATTTGAGGAAATTGCGGCTGTGCATTATTGGTATCAACCAACACATTGTTGAACCCAGGATTTCTTATACCAGTTGCTGGTTGCGGAATAGGCGGCAATTTGGACAATCCGTCTGCAGTGAGTCCGTCTAAACTTACACCTTGATTGGAGGCAGTTTTTAAATTTACATTTGGCGGAATTACTTCTGACAACCCGTTAAGTTTGGACAATACTGTACTGTCTACACCGCCAGAAAGTTTACTGATTTGAGATGGTCTTACCCCAAAAAGAGAAGACAATGACAAGTTGCCATGTATGGTTTGATTGATTTTATCACCAATATTGCCTAACAAATTGGCAACGCCGGATTGTGCAGCATTGTTCAAAGAATTTGCATTCAAAACATTTTTTAAATCATATTGATTATTGATCAAATTGCCAGTCATGGACTTGAGGATGGAATTGGAATTTGGATAAACAGAGTTCAAGGACACCGCGGCGCTCTCGACCAATGCTGCCTGTGATAAATTTTTTGTTTGTGATTGCACTAGACCAGCAGCAGACGCTCTGATGCCTGATGCCAGTTGATTTGCTCCATTGGGTATTATGCCATACACTGCGGTTGGCAGATTGGCTGCAGGATTCACGGCACCCAACACTTGATTGTTGTTGCCACCCAGTCCCCCTAGATTTTCTGTGCCTGCATTTGATATCACATTGGACAGGTTCAGTGATGTGGCTCTAACCCCTTGTGATCCATCATTAGTTGTGATCAACTGATTTGCAGGTGGCGGGCCCGAACTGACTGAAACTACATCTTCTGGTTTGGGATAGGAGCCATAGATAGCTGACGGCAGATCAGGTACTTGACTGCTATCCAATGCTTGGCCAGGAACTCTAAGAATTTTCAAAGTTTGTTTGAACAAGCCATCTCTGAAGGAGCTTTTGCATTCTATCACTTGATACAGTCCACTTATTGGGATGGGACTGTTGCTAAAGGCCATGAACCCAGATTTGTCAATGTCTGATGGATTGTTAAATGCCAAAGATATCAATAACCTTCCTGCCCTCAAAGACGCTTCACCATCATTGGCCAGTTGACCTATTTTGCTGCCTTTGTTCAAACTGTTACCTGACCCTGCTGCTGTCACGTAATATGGATCTCCCAAAATATTTAAATCTCCAGATATGAGTCCAACTGAATTTGTGATTTTTTCATGCATCAGTTTGACCATGCTGGTCCATGGTTGAGAATCTGGCACTGCACTGTTGATGGTGTCGTTGGGTTTGGCTGATCCCGCGTTGGCAGTTGCATAAATTGGTGTTATGCCTACAGTGTTCCTATCAGCTTTGGAGTCGTTTTTATCAGTTTTAATTATGTTGTTGGTGCCACCTGCTTTGGCAGCTGATGCACTGGGGTCAACTTGATTATTGCCCAAAGCTTTGGGTACTTCTTCAAAAAACAAATTGTTGAGATTAATTTTGAAATCCAAAATATCAACATTTAATCCTGTATAAAAATATCTATACTTGCGTAGAGCCAGTTTTTGTAATTTGTTGGTATCAATGATTTGATTGGAAGCACCTGGTATTGCCGAGTTGTAAAGTACTTTGTAGGGTTCAACTAAGTACACATATATGCAATAGGGACGGTTGGTATCAACATTCATGGTGCCTTCTTTGATCAGCACTTTGGGTGTTATTACAAAATGATTTATGAACCCGTTGGCATCCACTACCTGATCGGCTCCTGCGTTGCCATCCTGTAGAGATTTTATAATTTTCTTCAAATAGTTGCTGTCACGTATCACAGTTTGAATAATGTCCGTTATTGACTGGTTGGTATCAAAATTGGCAGTATGTTCGTAGCTGCTTGTGCTTGAAGATGGATATTCATCATAATAGCTATTATAAAAATTGTTTGGACTGTTGCCAACATCTCTCATTTTGGCATTGACATTGGCTGAATCAGAATCATCCCAGAATTTGGCCGAAGCTATTTCGTTATCATCATTGGGTATGATAACACCATTTTTGTCATATTTTGGAAACAATATAGCGTAACTGTCAAAATTTTGATTGGCATTGTTTGATGATGCCTTTGCATCTTCTGCAGCTTGATCGTTCAGCCCCTTGATAAAATTTTGCAAAAACTGTTTGACAGTGTTTCCTGAACCAGACATTTTGGTCTTGATAGTAGCCACTGATGAGCTCGCAGCCCTATCGCTGACCGGGCAGGCTAATACCTTGTATAGAGTTCCTGCTTCAGTCACAGACACTTGGATGCCAGTAATCCTCATGTAAAACACTCTTGAAGACATGGGTATAGGTTCAGGCAACGGAGTAGAGCCCTTGTCAGGATATCCCATGAAATCCAAAATTAACACATAATCTGCGGCAATGTAGTCATTGAAGCCGGTAGACAATGCTGCCACTTGGAGTGCTTCTATGAATCCATTCAAACTATAAGGCTCTATGACATCAAATGCAATGTTTACGGGAAGAGATGCTACACCATCCTTGAAGGCCATTACAGTATCAATCATAACGTTGTCTATGAACAAATCAAATCTGCCAGGACTATTCTTGTTGAATCCTGTAACAGTGTCTTTAACATAGGTGCTGGATCTTTGTTGGTTGCTTTTCTGTGTTTTTTTGGCACTATTTTCCTTGGTTGAATCCACAGATCTTTGATTGGATTCATTACTCAAATTACTAGTGGGCATTACAGGCTTTCCCTTACTGGATGCTACGACGTATTTGGGGTTTCTAGCATCAAACAGTTCAGGTTGGTTAGACTGTTGTTGAGTCACTGCTGCCAAGGTAAAATTGTAAGTTATTGATCTATAACTGTTTAAAACATTGACGTCTACCTGATTGACAAAGTCGTTGCTCACATTGGAATTGCCTTGCTCAGTATTGTTAATTTTGGTTTTTCTTTGAGCAGAACTGTCGCTGTCAACTTCTGTATACTGAAGATTGGGCCTAATCCCGCTAAAGGGACTGCGCTTGGGTGCAATTGTTTCCCCTGCCATATTAAACTCCCAAATCAGTTTTGATAGAACTCAACTTGGGCAAATATATTTTTACACCTGCCTTCATGTCGTATACTGGATCCTGTATCACTGCCGGATTTCTCGCAGCAAACACCCACCACAGTTCCACAGTTTGATAAAGATCATATGACAGTAGATCAGGTCTGTGTTCATATGTTTTGACTATGGTGTAAAGTATATCGTCAGCATGTGCTGTTATTGATCTAAAATTGATCACATCCAAATGACCATATGTTTGATTGGTGGTAAAATAAGGACTGAGATTTGAGTAATTGGCCATTATAGTAACCCTGAACTTCTTTGTGTTTTGTTTTTGATCCAATCTGGCACTGTAGCATCTAGCATTTCCTGCCTGCTGTACATGGGCTTGCATTCCAAAACAATATTTGATTTGACTGGTACCGCAGCTTCACCATAAAAAGAATCTTTAAGATAAAAATAATCAGTTTCTGAACCTAGATCATTTTTAAAAGTGGTCACAGCCACAGGCACATTTTCAAACATGAAAGTGCCATATGCAAACAGTCTACAAACAGGTGGCGGACTGCCCCTCAAGGGATCACTGGCTCCAAATCTACCTTTGGTCAAACCTCGTAGCAAGTGAACTGTTGCAAGGTAGTTCACAGCATCTGCTACAGATTGCACAGTGAACACGCCGGTTATACTGATGTCACTGACAGCACTGTACTTGTAAAAACTAATTGCATAGTTGCTATGCAGTGGCGATTGTGTGTTATAGTCTGCTTTATGATTAAATTGTATTTGGGGTGTATAGGGAAAAATTATGCCTCTTAGATTTGATAAAGCAGAGTTGTAGCCAGATGTCAATTGAGAAAAGTAGGACTGTGGTACTAGGATTTTGGTTCTCAAATCCTTTTGACCATTTCTCTTGATGCTGTTGACATCAATGGCGGGATAGGATTTTCTATCACCACCGTTCAAATTTTGAGCAGGTCTAGTACTGCCAACTTTTGCGTCCAATCTCCTAGGATCAGTGGCAGCAAAGTTGCTGGTTGATTGACCTGCTCCTGCTGTAGATGTGGGCCCAACAATGTCGGTTTTTGACATAAATATTTTTTCCTTATATGCTATTTAACTTGATAAATAAACTGCTAATATAATAAAATAGTTGACATTAATCATGCCTATGTTACACTACTACATAAGGAAAATAATAATTATATGACAGCTGCATACGTATCCACTAGTGGTAGAAAAGTAAAATATCTCAACAACAAAGATTTATTATCAGAAATTCATCACAGCAAACGCTCCTACTCCAGTTTTTTAAACTCAAGCTATCATCAGCATGATTTGATCATAAACAACTTGAGCGAAATTGACGACGAAGCCATAATCAAGGCAAAAACACAAAGAGCAAAGCGGTTGGGTTTGGAAATATTTGGATTGGCTAGAAAAAACGGGGATAAAAAAATAAAGTTATCTGAATGTATACCCCATATTGATACCATAGATCAACCACATCTTGTGTTTAGATTGATGACTTATGAACATATACCACTTGCTCCTGGTAGAAAAAAAACATTAAAAAGTACCGCAGACAATCACGAAAAACTGAACTTTCCTCCATTTCAACACTGGAAATTCAACGATCAAGATCAATTGATATGCGTGGGTAAAAGCCACTGGATAGGCCCAATCAAAAGCGGGAAATTCAGCAAGGACCATGGTAGGATCACAGAAAATCTTGGCAAGATGTTTATCAAACTCAGCGAAAGATATGCTCAACGCAGCAACTGGCGGGGCTATACCTATATTGAAGAAATGAAGGGGCAGGCTATCTTGCAATTGAGCCAAATTGGTCTTCAATTTGATGAAAGCAAGAGTGAAAATCCCTTTGCCTATTACACTGCTGCGGTGACCAATTCTTTCACTAGAATATTGAACATGGAAAAGAAAAATCAAAATATTCGCGATGATCTTTTGGAAGAGGCAGGTTTGACTCCCAGTATGACACGACAAAACAGTCAAGAATATGCGGAAGAAATTGCTAGACAGGCAGAACTATACAAAAACATGCGCATGCCAAAAAGTGACGAAGATCTCGTAGAGGAAGAAGGTTCTGAAAATATTTAATTTGACTTTGGTCACAGTATCTGCTATGCTTTAAAATAAGGATTATTGGCATGAGCTTATTTAAAAAAGTAGCAGTATTCACAGATCTTCATGTTGGGCTAAAGTCTAACTCTACTACACATTTAAGAGATTGTGAAGAATTTGTGGATTGGTTTATCAGTCAAGCCAAAGAATCAGGTTGTGATACTGGCATCTTCATGGGAGACTGGAGTCACAACAGAAACAGTTTGAATCTTTTTACCCTTAACACCTCCATAATACTATTGGAAAAGTTAGGTGCAGCTTTTGATCAGTTTTTTTGGTTTCCAGGCAACCACGATTTATTTTACAAAGACAAGCGTGACATTCATTCCAGTGCTTTTGGTCGGCACATTCCAGGAGTCACTGTTGTAGATAGTGTTACAACTCTTGATGATGTCACCCTAGTCCCGTGGTTAGTTGGCGATGAATGGAAAACCATTAGTCAAATTAAAAGCAAATATATGTTTGGACACTTTGAGTTGCCATTATTCTATATGAATGCTATGGTACAAATGCCAGATCACGGAGAATTGCAGGTGGATCACTTCTATCATCAAGACTATGTGTTCAGCGGACATTTCCATAAACGTCAAAGTAGAAGTAAGGTACACTACATTGGTAATGCATTTCCTCATAATTTTGCCGACTCGTGGGATGATGACCGAGGCATGATGGTATTGGAATGGGGAGGTGAACCCACATATATTAATTGGCCTGATTGTCCAAAATATAGAACACTGCCGTTGAGCAGGTTGATTGATGAAAAAGATGCATTGATGAAATCAAAAATGCATTTGAGAGTAAATTTGGATATTGACATTACCTTTGAAGAAGCTAATTTTATCAAAGAAGAATTCACAGAAAAGTATGATATACGTGAAATTAGTTTGATACAGGATAAAACCAATTTGGAAGGCACTGTGGATGAAAGTCCAGATGGTCTATTCAGTAGCGTGGATCAAATTGTAACTGAGGGATTGGTTAATCTTGAAAATGGACAATTTGATAATTCTGTTTTGCTTCAACTTTATAACGATCTATGACATTTAAAATCAGTAATCTGACAGTACGCAATTTCATGAGCGTGGGTAACGTATCACAGGCAGTTGCATTTGATAAAGAAAATTTAACTCTAGTATTAGGATCCAATCTTGATCTTGGAGGGGAAGACACTGGTTCAAGAAACGGTACTGGTAAGACCACTATTGTGAACGCATTGAGTTATGCTCTTTATGGACAGGCATTGACTAACATCCGTAAAGAAAACTTAATCAACAAGATCAACGGCAAGGGTATGTTGGTCACTGTGGAATTTGAAAAAGACAACAATGTCTACAGAATTGAAAGGGGAAGAAAACCCAATATTTTAAAACTATTTGTCAACGACAGTCAGATCAAAACTGACGAGTCAGAAGACGATAGTCAAGGAGATAGCAGAGAAACACAAAAAGCCATTGAGCAAATGTTGCAGATAAGCCATACCATGTTCAAGCATCTAGTTGCTCTTAACACTTATACAGAACCGTTTCTGTCTATGAAAACATCGGATCAACGGGAGGTTATTGAACAATTACTGGGCATTACTCTACTGAGTGAAAAAGCCGAACTGCTTAAAATTGATCTTAAAGAAACCAAAGACAGCATTGTCACAGAAACTGCCAATATTGAAGCAATCAAACGAGCTAATGACAACGTACAAAAAAGCATCGACAGTTTGATCAGCAAAAGTAGCGCATGGGCCAACAAAAAAGAAAGTGATGTTGCAGCACTGTTAAAGAACATCCAAACATTGACTGAAGTTGGCATTGAGGAAGAATTGGCCGCACATGCTGAATTGAAAATATGGGATGAAAACAATTCCATGTTGACTGGTCTTAGAAAACAAAAAGCCACATTGGAAAGTGCAGCAATACAAGCTGAAAAAACGTTGACCAAATACCTTCAAGATTTAGAAAAATTAAACAGCAAAACGTGTCCTGCGTGTGAACAAGATTTGCTTGATCACAAACATGAAGAAATGAATAATACAGCTAAAAAACATCACGACGATGCTGTTATATACAAGGACAAAATTACTAAAGATCTTGCTGAAGTCAACGAAGCTATTGGACTAATTGGCGAACAGCCGCGTCGCCCTATTACTTTTTACGAAAGCGAAAAAGAAGCCTTAGGTCATAAAAATAATTTAGATAGCTTGGAAAAGAATCTAATGGAGCGGGCAGACAGTAATAATCCCTATGAAGAACAAGTTGAAGAATTAAGGAAAAGTGCCTTGCAGTCTGTAGATTGGACTTTGGTAAATGAATTAAGTAAACTGAGAGATCATCAAGATTACCTTTTGAAATTATTGACTAACAAAGACAGCTTTATTCGAAAGAAAATCATTGATCAAAATTTAAGCTATCTTAACAAAAGATTGAGTTATTACATTGACAAATTGGGGTTGCCACATCAAGTAGTGTTTCAAAATGATTTAAACGTGCAAATTACTCAACTGGGTCAAGAACTTGATTTTGATAATTTATCTAGGGGTGAGCGAAATCGTTTGATACTATCCATGAGTTTTGCATTTCGAGATGTGTGGGAAGGGCTATATCAAAGCATCAATTTATTGTTTATTGATGAACTGATAGATTCAGGCATGGACAGCGCTGGTGTTGAAAACTCTTTGGCAGTTTTAAAGAAGATGTCCAGGGAAAGAAATAAAAATATCTACCTAATCAGTCACAAAGATGAATTGATCAGTAGAGTTAATAATATCCTAAGAGTAGTGAAGGAAGGTGGTTTTACCACCTATTCCAATAGTTCTGATTATGTTGAATGAGCCATTAGAAAAATATAAGAAACTGTACTCAGAATCTTTACAGGCCTTTTTAGATCTGCATAATTATCATTATGAATTCCTAGAATTTAAAAGGCTCAGGAATAAACCAGGAAAGAACCTACGAAATCAGTTAAGGAAATTAAAAAAATTATATTTTGACATGATCAAAATATGCATGGAAGCAGAAAAACTTCAAAGAGAAATTTCTCCACCCCCGTTAGGAGCTCCTGTTAGAAATCATGAGGCTTGGTTAAAAAAACAAGCAAGAGTGGGTCCTGGCAAAAGAGGAAGACCCAGAAAAGAAGTAACTAAAAGGCCTAGGGTTGAAGAAAGAAGTAGAGTAAGAGGAAGGCCTAGAAAACAGGCAATTGGCGTAGATGTTTCCACAGAACAACAAAACATAACAAAGGAAAATACAAATGAATAACACCATAGACCAACTAAAAACACAATACGAAGACTTTTTGAAAGAAGACACAAAATTCACAGAAGGTAATGCCGCAGCAGGAACCCGTGCTCGTAAAGCATTGGCTGAAATGAGCAAGTTGATCAAAGCACGTCGAAACGAAATCACTGCTGAAAAGAATGCACGGGCCGAAGCCAAAAAGGTCAACAAATAAATCATGTCATGGTACTATCAAGGTACCTTGGTTGAACAACTGCCAGAAGATTGCGTTGGTTATGTTTATTGTATAACAAATATAACAAACAATAGAAAATACATTGGCAAAAAACTAGCAAAGTTTGCAAAAACCAGCTATAAGACAGTAAAACTCAAGAATGGCACCAAAAAGAAAAAGCGAGTCCGCGGTAAAATTGATTCGGACTGGCAAGAATATTGGGGTAGTAGCCCCAATCTTCAGGCAGATATAGACACATTAGGCAAAGAAAATTT
>Ga0114963_10000283_pt1 | contig 33423 bp, 23 predicted proteins | sample C_131016_EF_Meta_FD_87019 | JGI IMG/M metagenome (GOLD analysis project Ga0114963, IMG submission 87019) | Freshwater microbial communities from Lake Croche, Canada to study carbon cycling - C_131016_EF_MetaG | ecosystem: Environmental > Aquatic > Freshwater > Lake | place: Lake Croche, Canada... | reverse complement strand
CTTGGATTCGTGATCAAATGGACCTGAAAAGGTTTATGATTACACAAGTTGGTGGAGTAGGAGAGATTAAAGAGGTGGTGCAGGGATATGCCGTTCCTGTCACCGTGTCATATGTCGCCGAGGAGTCTTGGTCGCTCCAGCCGTATGCGCCGCGATTAAAGCGGATCGTCCTAAAGGCGTCGGAATTATTCATGTGTTGAAATAACGCTGGGCAGGGTGTTTATTTTACATTTCTCGTTTTCTATACTGGTGATTAACGACCAACCGAACACAGCTTTACGCTACGGAGAGCTTTAATTATGGCTTACGTCAAACCGCAGGTTCTTGTTTTTCAAGAATTCACGATCGTTCCGACCGAGATCACTGAGCCGCTTCGCGCGCACATCTCTGGCCCGAACGCCATGTTGCACCGCTATGGCGTGGCCGCTGAAAAAGCGCTCTGCCGTATTGGTACTTATAAGCCAAACGAAGACAAGTGCTACCTGTGGCCGCAACGCACGCCCGGTGGCGTTGTCGATAAGCCGTACGTAAAGCTGTTCGTAGACGACGCGTTGCTCAACTATTACGAGCAGCTTATCGGCAGCACGCAGACTATAACCAAAGCTGTGCTGAACCGCACGAACTGGATTGAGTCAGTTGCAGGTGCTGGCGTGGGCGCGCACGCCGTGTACTACAAATCAAATGGCGCTTTGCAAAGCCGCAGCGCGGCGTTCAAAGACCGTGACGTTAAAGTTGGCGACGTTGTGTACCTGCGTGCGGTAGATGACGCCTGCGTTGAAACCACTCTGTGGACAGAGGTTGCCGGTTTTGCCAGCGAGATGATCGAGTCAACTATTGCTAACGCCACAGCTGATGAGCTCAACGCGGCAGCGCTTACGGCGTCAACAGCGTTTGCCAAAGTCGGCAGTGTAACAAATGCCGTAGATATTCTTTCAGTAAACGGGGCGCTTTACACCGGCGTGAAGGACGGCGTATTGCGTGAAATCTACACGCTCGAAGTTATCGCTAATCCCGTGCCCGGCTGCACAAACGCCGTTATTCGCGTACGCTCAAACAGCAAGCTCGACGACGTTGCCGCGGTTACGCCGGGTAACTTCGGCGACGATGTTGTTATCGGCACGCGTGGCTTAAAGGTTACGTTTACGCGCGGTACAAGTACTGACACGTTTATTGTTGGACAGAAGTGGACTGTCACTGTTCAGCAGGCCTTTACTCCAGCAGTTGCCATTTCAAGCAACGGCGCCAGCAGCAACCCGACGCGGTATGGTGGCGATGTAAACGATACATACATCATCGAATGCGTCGTGGGCGGCGATATTGACGGAACTCCGAACTATCCGCAAGTTGTTGTGCGCACGGCCAAGGGTCGTGACCACATGGGTCCGTTTATCGTCGACGTGTCTGGTCGCACCTCAAGCAGCTTCTTCTCAATTGGTTCGCAGGGTGTTGCGGTAGCTTTTGCCGCGCCCACGAGCGGCTCTGTGACTCAACTGCGCAAGGGAGACAAGTGGTATATCGGCGTAACCGCTGAACGGGCTGGTGCTGCGAACAAGCTCATCCTCCGCCACGACCTTCCGGCAGCTATGCGAGGAACTGAAGGTTCTCCCAAACTGCTCGATATTAAGCTTTATATCAAGTCTGATATTGAGGTTTCCCGCAACCGCCTTAGTGCCCCGCCAGCCGTTAACTACGCACTGGAAGAGACGCAGATTTGCGTTAAAGCCGGCATTACTGCTTATCACCCAGAGTGGAAAGCCGCTGGTGTGGAGTTACCGCTTCCTGTCACGGCGGGCACGTTATACGTAGAGTACCGCGAGTGGCTGTCCGATCTGTGCGACGAAATAAACGCTATGGCCTCAGTAGGCGAACTTGACGCCATCCCGGGCCAGCTTGATCCGGACAACCCGTTGAAGTGGGGCGTTTACAAAGCTCTCAGCAACAGCAACGGCACGGTTGTTAAGTACACCGCCGTCTCGGATCCTCGCAATCTTGACAAGTGGCAGGATGTTATCGAGCGCCTCGTCGGTCGCGACGATCTCTATAACGTTGTACCGCTTACGTTTGACAAGCGCGTCCATGATTTGTATTCGGCGTACATTGTCGACGAGTCGAACGAGATTGCTAACAACTGGAAGGCCGGTTTCTTCGGCATTCCAAGCCGCTCAAGCAAACTCCTCATTGGTGAGGGTGCCGAGATCGGAGAAGTTGCTGGCAAGCTAATCACTGGACCTGTTTTGGCGACTACTGCCGATAATGCTGAGGCTACTGGCACGCAGTACACGCTACTTCGCGTTTCAGGCACTAGCTACTTTATTACAAACAACGTGCAGCCAGGCGATATTGTTCGCTACAACTACGCTGTAGACGGCTTCGGCGCCGAGCGCTACGAAGAATATGTTGTAGACGAAGTGCTATCAGAGAATACGCTGGTGCTGTACTCCGGTACTGACACAGCTATCACAGTTCCGCAGCGAGTTGAGATTTGGCACAACATGGCGCGTTCTGAAATGGCTACAGACATTGCCCGCCGCGCTGGTGTTCTGTCAAATCGCCGTGTTTGCGCCGTGTGGCCTGACCAAGTTGGTTCGGCAGGTACGCTGCAGCCTGGTTTCTTCTTGGCTGCTGCGCTTGCGGGTCTGGCGTCGGGCGTTGTTCCGCACCAAGGCCTGACACAGGTCGAGGTCGCTGGGTTTGACGATTACAGCCGCTCTTACAAGCTGTTTAACGAAACGCAGCTGAACGAGATGGCTGAAGCCGGCGTCTGGATTGTGACACAGGCTCGAGACGGGACGCCGTACACTCGGCACGCTGTCACGACCGACAACCTTGACCTGAATCGTCGTGAAGAGATGATTCGCCGCAACGTTGACTCGATGTCTTACCTGTTCCTGCGTCGTCTCCGCCCGTATATTGGTCGGACAAACGCTACGCCAGGTATGGTTGAACTGCTAATTAATCGCGTGAACGGGATCATTAGTTTCCTCAAGTCGAATGGCTACACACAAGAGCTAGGTTCCCAGCTGATCGACGGGCAGATCCGGATTTTACGCATACATCCGCTGCTTAAAGACCGTATTGAGATTGTGCTAGATCTCACGGTACCCGCACCGCTGAATAACATCGAGCTGCACCTGGTGGTATAGTAAAAATCAACAACGGAGTAGACTATGGCTAATATTTTTGAAAATAACGATCAGCAAATTGGCGGCGCGTTTACGGCCGAAAATTGCACGCTTGATCTGGGTGTAGAAAAAGCGATTGTGCAGCGCGTGCAATTTAGCATTGAGCGGCCGATCAACTTTATTTACGAGATCGGGCAAAGTGGCGCAAATAAGTCGGCCAACGTTTATTACGTGGGTGGTCGACGACGCGGTCAGGCTACGTTTGAGCGCGTTGTGGGCGGATCTGGTACGTTTGCGAAGTTTGTAACTCAATACGGCCCTCTTTGCGATAAAGACCAGAACGATGTCGCAAAAAACATTGTTTTAACGGCTAAAGGCGGCTGTAATATTGGCGGAGTCGCTGGCGGCGCCACAATTACATACACGCTTAAAACACCAAGAATTACAGCGTTGAGCGGTAGCGTAAGCGCGCAAGACATCGTGATCACCGAGTCTGTTACAATGGTATTTCTTGACCTTGAATATGGCGAAAGAGATGCAAACGGCGCGCCGGTAGGCGGCAATGGTGCTGTTCGGCCCGGTCCCGGCGGCGCGATAGCTTAATTTGCACAATAACGTATTCACTGTGCGTATTTAACCTATTAAGCAGCGGTTGCGCAAAACGCAGCCGCTGCTTATGGTATTGGGTGGTAACACCCGGGGCTTTATTGCCCATAACCTCACCTTTGGTGGTTTACAATGGCAGACGGCGCCAGCCAGGTCTATACGCACCCACATACCGGCGCGGCCACATACAACGACCAGACGCAATTATTTCGTCATCTAACCGACGCGTTGTTGCTTTCTAGCAACACATCAACTAGCGACGTTGGCGCTAATTTAAGACCGTCTGCGGATCCGTATACGCGCTATGTCGCGTATTCGACCAGTCTTAATAGAGATGGGCACATTCTTATTGGGCAAGTAATCGACGGCTCTTCGACTGCGAACGCGTACATCGTCGAACTGGAGCGCGAAAATTACGCCGTAGTGGCAGAAGCGCTGTCGCAAACTAGCCAGTCAGTTATAGGCGCTACAGCATTTAGTTCTTTTGTGCCCGGAACACGAGTACTTGTGTTCCGCCACCCGGCTATGCCGCAAGCGTTTATTATCGGCGCTATTCCAGCGCCTGCCGATACCGGCGCCGAATCGATGCATGATGTTATCAGCCAGACTACCCGGCACAGGGTCGACGAGGCTGACATGCGGTATTTAAAAATGACCGATGGCGGCGGTCTAATGAACTTCAGCGCTTGGCAGCCGTTTGACGCTACTATGTCTAGCGACTGGGGAGCCATCACCACAACCGGGCTCGGTGTTTCTCTTGACGATTTTATGGTCAAGATGTCCGTAAATGAGTTCACAGGCGTATTTGGCTTTTATCACGATTCGCTGCTGCGCGTGGCTGGCTATAACATGCAGACATGGACAGCGGGCCATGAACGTGATGCTTACATGGATCAGGCGGAGTATAACGACACGCAAGGTTATACGCCCTATCCGTGGGAGCATATGGGCGCATTAAAACCCGGGCAGGATATCGTAAAAGAATACTCTGGCGAGGCAATACGACAAGCAAGCGGTTACCCGTACTACGGGCACTGGGAAAATAAATACGATAATCAACAGCCGTTTCACCGCACGCAGAAGTTTTACGGATATTACGGCCAAGGCGAGCGTACTGTTGTCTGCGCGCCTCCTGCTGACGCATCTTGGTGGACGTATAAGTTAGAGAGTGATGGGAAGCCGCCTGCGCCGTTTGAGTCTACGGTAGAAAACGAATTAAGTATTAGTTTGCCGGATGGCGGCGGCTCTGATAAAGAAACAACGCATGAAGAGCAGCCGCCAATTGGGCTCTCTGAGGATAACACTGGTTTAGACGGACGCAGGTTTATTGCATCGGCGAAAGGTATATCGCTCGTAAAGCGTTTGTTGCTGCCAGTGCCGTCAAGACTCCGGCGCCCAGAGGACGGCAATGGCGATACCGAAAAAAATTACAAGTTTGCCGGTAAATATGGCGGTGGCGATGAGCACAAGATTACAGGCGACCTTGAAGCATCTGACAAGTATCCAAATTTACAACGCGCGGCTGGCGTATTAGATCTCCACGGCTATTTATTCAACTACGCTGGTTTACACCCGTTTCATTGGCATGCACAAGATTACAAAACATGGGAACAGAGCGAGTTACAGCACGCCCAATATAACAGCGTCGTGCCCGAGTATTCGACGCTTAAGGGTTCAATGTATTTAAATGAACACGGCGCGCAGCAAATTCAAGTCGATCACAGATATAACACACAAAAGTTCTACGCTAGTGAATCATTTATTACGCTGCTAGAAGATGGCGGCATTGTTATTGGTGATGGATACGGCGCCGAGATCAAGATGACTGCCGGCACTGTGACTATATCTGCGCCTGGCGATGTGTGGCTTAAACCGGGCAAGAATGCGCAGATCTGGGCCGGGCGCGATTGCATTGTGCGCGCAAATAACACAGTAGATATTTCCTCTACAGAAGAAAACGTACGCGTAAAAGCTGAGCAGAATGTCATGGTTCTCGCCGGCAACGACACGTCCACAAAACTAGGCGGCGTGTTGATTGAAAGCCGAGCAAAAGCTGCTATTTACAACTTCGACGAGCCGGGAGATTCTGTTGTGTTCGGGGGAGTTGTTCTGCGGGCCAAGAAGGCAGAAGTTGTTGCGCACGCCAAACACATTTACATGCGCACTGTTGGCGGGTTTGAGGGTACAGATGACCCGCCGGGCGTGATTACATTAGACGCTAGTCGCGGGCAAGGTACGCTCATGACTAAGTCGAAATCTATTGTGCACTACATCGATGACCCGTTTGGTCAGATATTCCACACGTTCCGCATACAGCCCGATTCTGATGCGCGTGTAGTAAGCGCTTTTGGAAAAGCGGGCACGTTTTTAAACGGTGGCATATTTACAGATGGGCCGCTCCTCGCCGACGGCAAAAAAGAAGGCTACTCGTTTATGGCGAGAAATAACATTTTGATTAACAAGGGGCACATCTTTACCAGAAAGGGCGGCCCGTGCAGCGTGTGCGCTGGTAAGTGCGTAAGCGACATAGATGAAGCGGTTACTAAAATACACGATTTGATTAATGAAGAAATGCCGCAAGACATGGAAATGCTAGACGATACAGCATTTGACCCGCTTTGGTACAACGACGGCCGCGCGGGAAATAAAGAAGTAATCCGCAAGCTGGAGTTTAGCTTTAGAAAAGATGACGATTACCACGTGGAAGGATTTGAACTGTTTGAAGACAGGTGGCAACAACTTGCAAGATTATCTGGGCAGGATATGGATACATGGGACGAGAAGCCTGTTGAGGTCGATGGTGGGCGGTTAACATGGCCGTTTCCTGGCAAAGCCAAGCTTGTCGATGAGAATGTTTTTGTAACCCAAGATTTCACGATTGTCGAGGACGCTGGCGGCGGATTGCGAGACAAAGACAGAGGAAGCGGCGGCGGCGGTTTGGCTGGGCCTTACAGCTCACCAAAATTTGGCGAACCGCAAAGAAAGACGATTGTCGAGAATTACAAGATCATTAAACCGTAAGGTGGTACATGGACGTAATTGATACTGGCAGCTATGTGTCGGAATTCACTAAGCGCACACTGCAGCAGTTTGGTTGGGAGAGCGGCGACCCGCTGCCGGCGAGTTTTGGCGAAATGCTATCGGCCGTGCGCGAACGTACACCTCCAACTAAAACAACTGGATTGATTGTCGACATCAATCTTATGGGCGATGACGACATTGCAGCGATTAAAGAAGCTCTTGCTGCGGCAAAAGTTGCGGCAGCGGATGCGCAAAAACGTCAGCGAATAGACGCGGCTACGGCAGGATTTTCAGAAAGCGCCAGAGCTGTTTACAGCAAAATTATTGAAGAGGAGTCGCAGCAGCCGCAGATTATTGACGATCGTGACACTGCTGCGCATAGTCCCGACCCGCAGCCTGTTCAACCGCAACCCGTCGCGCCTGCGCCTACGCCCGTAACGCCCGCACTCCCTGAAATAACCGCAGCGTCAGAACCAGCAGCGGCGGTTATTTGCCCGCGCTGCGCTTGGAACATGCGACAAGAGTATGACGTACCGATAACAGATTTTGATAAAGAGGCGTTTGTCGCAATTACACTAGGCGGAGAGCGATTTAAAAAAACGTTTTCGCTGCTGAAAGATAAATATTCAATTACGCTACGCAGCTTATTAGCAGAAGAAAATACCATCATCCACCACCAACTACTGCTGGACCAGAAAAATGGAGACTTCCTTAGTGACACAGAATGGTACTTAAGGCTATTCGAATACAGACTGGCGTGCTCCATCTCACAGATCGAAATACAGGGACAACTTTCCAGACCTATTCCAGAGCTGTCAGAAGTTAGCGGAATGCGGCTGCCGAATAAAAATGACAACGAACAGCAATCAGCGCTGTTGCGGCTGCGCGAGTATGTGCTAAATGATCAGCTTAAAAGCGAATTAACGCGCAGGCTTGTCAGCACGCAATTCCGGCAGTTTCAGCGGTTATACGAGTCGCTGGAGGCCATGGCGCTAGAGCCAAATTTTTGGTGAGGGATCGGATAGCGGCGTACATGGTGCGCGCCGCTGCGACGGGCGCTTTTAATTACGAACGCGCCGATCCCTATAACAAACAATGGCGCCTCAGGCATGTCCTGGTTATCCGCGAAGTTGCGCGCGCCAACGACGAGCACTTATTGCGAGACGCCCACCAGCATTGGCTGTCTTATGTTTCTCACCCGCAATTAGAGCCGGATAGCTGGAAAAACGTAAAACAAAAGGCGGCTGAAACGTTGACCGAGCTGGCAAATTCGATTTACGGCGGAAATACAGCTAATAAGAATGAAACTAAGTCCGCAGAGGATACAATATACGCTAAGTACGGCGATTTAATTGATAGCTATCGCGCGTTGGTTGCTCAAGAAAACGCGCAAAAAAAGGCTGACTAATGGCTGACCCAATAAGCGACTTAATACGACAGCTAGGCTCTGGGTCGCCCATTATTGGCGCCCCCGGGCCTAATTATGGCGTAGTCAATACAGGCGATCCTGCCATAGATTTGGTGCTATCAAAACTCCTAATGGGTATGATTGGCCCAGGAAAATTCTTGCCGCAACAGTTTCCGGCTCAAAATCTGCTGGACCAGGCGATTTCAGCTAAGTATTCAAGCTCGACATTGGCTATGACTAACCGCCTACGTGGCGACGGGTTCACGGCTGGTACAGACAACGCAGAAATCTTTGAGCGTTTGAAGGGCTTACGTAGCCGGTTTGATAAAACGGCGCTTACGCCGCTGGGCGAGGCACAACTGCGTAATTCGGCCCAGTATGTAAACAATGATTTAAGTCAAGCACTGCTTAACGCAACAGTTGGCCCGCAAGTAATGGAGGATCTATTTTTCGGGCAGCGCGGTAGTCGCGAAATGCTTGGACGGTCCGTCGCAAATATCGGTTTTTATCGCCCAGACGCCGCTACCGGCAGGGCGCGCATGACGGAACAATCACTTGAAACGTTTACCAATCAGATCTATAGCAATTTATACGGGCCTGACGCGGACCTTAACGACATCTCTGGGTTTTCAGCTGGGCGCACTGGCACAATTATGACAGATCTGGCGCGGCGGGGATTGTTGCCGGCCAGCATTAGCAGATTAACGCCAGAAGAGCGGCGCAGAAGCATTAGCGACAACGCTGCCGATATCGGAAAACTTAAGCTGTCGCCTGATATTGCAAAAGCGCTAAATGACGACAAGTCACTTGATGAAATAGCGAAAATGGAGGGCGGGGCAGACGCTATTCGCAAAATTGACGCCACGCGAGTATCCAATTCGTTAAAAGAGTACTCCAAAGCTATTTCAACAGTGCGGGAAATTTTCGGCGACAACGGCATAAGTAACGCGCCGATGGGCCAGCTTTTAGCAGCAATGGAAGCGCTTACGCAGAATTCCATGGGCAGTATGGGGCCCGGCAAGCTTGAAAATTTGATGCGGCGGACGCAAATGGCCGCCAGAGACTCTGGCGTGAGTTTAGAGGGCCTGCTCGGCCTTACAGCACGTGCCGGAGCCGTGGCTGATCAAAATGGCTTAGCACGCGACTACGCGCCTGACGCCGTGGTATCCGCCATGGAACGCGTAAACGCGCTGCGGGATAACGGCGGGTTTATGCCCGGGTTTGGTCGTATGGATCCCGATAAGGCCGCAATAGCTTTTGCAGAACAAAACGCTCAGGCGGACGCGTCACCGGTTGCAAGACTTGTGTCTGTAGCCAAGCGTGCCATTAAAGAAAATTTGCTCAATCCGGCTGTCAAAGGTGGCGATGACCAGTTAAAAGCGCTTGTAAACGCCATCGGTTCTGGGCAGACGATGATGTATGACCCAAAGACAAATAAGCAAATAAATATCTATGAAGAGCTAGGCAAAAATCCCGACGCGTTCTTAAAGCCGATGTTCGACGCGGCCGGCATCACGCCAGAACTCGCAAGCTCGTTGTACAACTCGCCCGGCACAGCTGAATATTTAGGCGAAATGCCTGGGCGACAATTTCATTTAGTACAGCCAGCTGAAATAAAAACAAGACTCGGCGAACAGATAGCGGCGTCGGACCGTTTTGGCGCCGCTATGCTTAACACAACCGATGACGCCACACGAGAAAAATTAAACGCCGAACTCAGCCACGTATTTGCAAAAACAGCAATTAACGTAGTTAGTACGCAAATGAAGCCCGAGGAGCGAATTGACGCTTACCAAAACGCTCTGCGAAATGTGTTTATTCGTCAGGCTTTTGAAGGCAAGCATGTAGCACCTGGCGACATAAAAGCCGCAACCGAATACGCCAACAACGAAATGGGGCGAATTTTTGGCGGCGAGGCTGGAGTAAGGCAATTTATTGGCGCTCGTGCCGGTGAACTTGACGAGCATCTAAACGGTTTATTTCCTGGTTTAACGCTGGCTAACGCGCAGCAATCCTTCGCAGACAAAATCACTGATGCATCGGCGAGGATTCATCGGGAAAATATGTCTCGAATAAACCTGTTTGACAGTATGCGTGGACCTGGCAGCAATCCATACCAAAGACTATCCGACTATATCGTAAGCGGAGAAGGTAGCGCTGTAGACGCAATACTTGGCACCGTCGATAAGGGGGAAGTTATAGCCAAGGTTAAAAGTAACATGCGCGCTGGCGCCGCAGAAAAATTCGACGCGTTGTATAAGGCACGTGTCGACGAAAGAAATGCGCTTTACGTTGATACGCCGGAAGAGCGAGACAGAGTTCTGCAAGCTGCGGCGAACGGTGAGCTGGATGACGTAAAAGATCAATTTAAAGGCACCGCCGTGCAAGATCAAATTAGCGGCAAAGACACGTATCTTACAAATGAGCAAATTGCCGCCGCCATCAAAACGCACATCGGTAACGAAGATAACTCAACGGCGTACGTGGACGCCAAAGAGCTGTACGAGCAAAAAGGATTCAAAGGAGAATTTAAAGCTACCCCAGAGCAATTAAAACAACTGGCCGCAATTCCAGGAATACATGACGAGCTTGGTATGCCAATTACGCCTACCACACTGACACAGAACGAGCTTGAAGCGTTTCTCAATACTGGGCGCGCCTTTAATCTTAATAGCGCCACACACGGCCGCGCTGAAATGATCAAACGCAGCGACGCTTTTAAACGCTATACAAGCAGCCATAAAGATGGCACATATCGGGCGCAAGACATTTTGGAAATGGTTGGCGTGCGAGATGATATTGCTGAAAACGAAGAAATTAATAAAACGCTGACAGAGTTCCTATCAAAAGGAGAAGATGCGCAATCAGCGGCTCTTTACGACCAACTAGTTGCCAGCGGCGCTACGCACGAGCAAGCGGAAGAAATAATCAGCGCCGGGAGTTTTTCTTACGCTCTTGGCGGTGCAGGTGGCCTTGACTCAGTTAACGCTGCCAATGTCAGCGAGTACAACACGATGACAAGTCGCTCAATGGCGGTGCTCAAAGCTGCCGAAGACGGCATGATAGACAAAAAAGCGCGTGTAGTGGAATTAGCCACACTGCACGCCCAAGGCAAACTCACCGAAGAAAAAGACAAGAAAGAGTATAACGAAACATTTAACGACACCGCCAAATTGAGCACTGAGTTAAGTAATGCTGCTAATCGGCTACCTGGAAATAAATTTGGCGCAGCTGGCGACGATAAAAAACAAGCTGGCGCAAGCAGCGATATCGCTAAAAGAATTTTGCTTGACGCGCAAGAACGAGAAAAAGCGATGAGCCCATTCGACCTTAGCGCAGCAGTTGGCAGCGTAGGCGGCGGTTTAGCTTCAGTCGGAACCAACATAGCGACAGCCATAAAAGAAGCGTTCAGCGGCGAAATAACAATTCAAACCGCAAAAATAGAAAACCTAGAAATCACGCTTGGCGATATTGCGGCAAGCATTGCGTCCAACATAACAACTGTCGCGTCACCGCAGTCGCGCGACGGGGCAATAAGCGGCACATTACAGCTTGTTGGCGACTTAAAAACTGTGATTTTGAATATCATGAAAGACGCTAACAAACCGATTGAGCACCCGACTCAGCCGGTTGGCGCAGGTGTCCGGCCCACATAACCGCAACAGGCGTAGTTTTATGGCATCAATATTTACACCGTGCGAATTAGGCGTTCTGCGTATAAACAATGATTGCGCCAAACCAAAACGCGCGGTCATCGCGGTGGATGATTTTTTAATTGAGCTGCCTATAACAGGCTTCACGCTAGATTTGGGCACTAACCATCAATTCTTACACACCCTTGACGAGTTTATTTACGTGTACGCGTTCGGCGATCGCGTTGGCGAGTTGACCTTAAGCGGCGTTGCGTTTTTTAACGATGTAAGCGATGAAAGCGGTTGCGCCGATTTGTCCGAGAAGCTTGGTCCAAATCAGTTGCTACAGCACTATCTGGCTAAACGCATCGGCCGCGGGTCAGGTAAAGGCGGACCCGGCTCTACTTTGATTCTTATAGACGCCGCAACCAAAACTGACGTGCTTACCGGGTTTTTAACCGGCATGCGTATGGACGTGCCAGATCCTCGGCTGCCTATCGTGCAATGGGTTTTACGTTACAACGTAATAATTAACGACAGCGGAACCGGTGCCGGGGCCGCTGCCACACCGGTACGAACGGGGCAGCCGGTTCAGCAAGTTTTCCAAACAGTGTAAAACCATACGCAGTAAAAACACACTAACTCAGGTTGCGGTTCAATGATAAATCACGCACGCACGTTATTACTAAACGTAGAACCGCGCACGTACAACACGGACATGCTCGGCGAGGAGTTTATTCCGCAGTTTTCGTCCATTAAGCTTCCAACGTACTTGGAACGAGCGCATAAAATCATATTCGGCACAGATCCTGATAAAGTGTTCTTAAACTTCCGCGTGTATGAGCTGCTAAGTTTGATGCACAGAACAGAACTATCGGAATTCGTATACGCGCTAGATCCGCGTGTGACATATTCCGTTACTGGGTTATCTGACTTTTTTCTTGGTAGCGCTAACGCAGAAATAGAAAAAATAACCGGCGTTGTTCGATCAAACATTCATTTAAGCGGCGCAGCTGTTGCTGACAATAGTTTGGGGCGGGCTTATTATGAGTACGTTATTCGCGTAGTGAACGATACAGCGCGTACGGCCATTGCGGAAATTGCCCCAGTCACAGGCGCCACAACAAACAACACATTGCGGTGGGCGTCCGCAATGCCGTTAGTGTTTAAAATGCAACGACCTGTTATGTTCGCGCAAACTGAAGAGTTAATAGGCTTGTCTGAGCCGTCGCCACTTCAAGAGACCGGGCTGCAATTTCAATTGTCACTCGGACAAGTTAATGTCGACCTGCTCGCGACTGAAGACACTATTAATTTTGAAACAGAGTCGTTGTTTAAGCCTAGCAATATCGCAGTAGAGTACAGGCCGAAGCCGCAAACAATGCGCATGCCGATACTAAATTTGACGGCAGCTCAGCAAGTTATTTCTGCGTGGCGACTTAAAGTGTTTGTAAAACCGGACAGCGCTATATCTTCTTGCTTGCCGAGACTTGAGCTCTTAGGCGAACCGTTCTATTTACAATTATTTGGGGTCGGTGATTCCACGGAGCCTTACACAACGTTCAAGAATATCTGGTTAGATCACCCGAATCCCGCATACCGGTTAGCAGCTTTTGCTCTTGCGATGGTATACCGAACAGAGGAAGTAAGGAACGATAGAAATGGCTAAGAGTTCGCAAACATTTGCCACAGCGCTGTTTAAAGTGTGGGCGGAAATAACCCCAGCAGCGGGCGGCGCAGCTATTAAAATCGGCGACGAAACAAACGGCGGCGATATTGTTTCGATATCGGCTACGTTTGCGTTGAATACAATTCCGACAGCTACGCTTGTGTTGGCAACTGGATACAACGCGGCAACACTAAAACCGGCGACAATTCACACCATTAAAGATCAACTACGTCCGCGTGACAAAGTAACAGTCTATGTTCGCGTTATTGCCGGAGCCGCTGGTGATGCCGCAAAAGTAAAACCCGGCAAATACAAAATTTTTGACGGCTATTTAGCTGGTATTGGTTACCAACGGTCACATAATCACGCAAATTACGTGCTGCATTTAATCCACTGGCTTGATGATCTTAACAACTCTACGGCGGTGTGCGGCGACTGCCTACCGGGCGCGCCAGCAGATTACGCACGCGCGGCACTGGTTACAGCGGCTGGTCGCACGTCAGCGTTGGGCCCGGCGCCAAGTATATCTAGAGATCTCGCCAGCGCGCGTAATTTACGCGAGGATTTATGGGAAAAAACAATAAAACCAATTTGCTACGAGGTTGCGGGTTTTGCCGGAGATTTGTCGCAAAAAATAGTGCGAGCAAAAACACATAATGCGGCAGCCAGAAAAGCGCTGGATAGAATGCCGGGCAACGGCGGCCCCGATGGTAAAGTTAATTATTACAAACCGCTCAAGTTTCGCGCGCCGAATAGCGGAGCGTTTAACATTGACAACTCTTTAGCAAATTATTTTAGAGCCGTATTTGCCGACTCAACCGCGCAAAATAGTTTCTGGGCTAAGATTATTACGTCGATGGCCTCTGAGTTTATGTTTGCCATTTCGCCCGCTGTCGATTGGGCGTTACCTATTCCTTTCTGCGCGGGTGTCCGATGGAAACCTGGCGCGCCTGTTATAGAGGCGTCTGATTATTCTTACGCCAACTTTACTACAAACATGGCCCAAATGATTGAAGCTGTACATATCGTGTACACTGTTGGTAGTTATGCCAACGTAAAGTTTGAAAACGGCCAACGTACGCAAGATCCACCCAACAGTTATTTTTACCCTTACGCGTCCTGGCCGAAAATTGCAGAATCGGCAGCAACGCCATACGACGGGTTAAAATTATTTAAAACGCCGCCGGGTTGGTTAAGTCACGCCGCTGGCGCCGGGTTGTCAGCGTGGAGCTCCGTTCAAGGCGCAGGCCAAACCGCCACACCTGCTGCGGCTTCAAACAAACGAGCCGCTAAAGTTACTCCCACGCCCGAAGCATATAAAGCTGCTACAAACATCACAAGCGATTTTGCAAAGCACTGGTATCTAACAGAAGTGCTGCAACAACGCGTGGGTGAGCTGTCCGGGCCGGTACGATTTGATATTGCGCCTGGCAGCATTGTGAAAATTATTGCACCAGACAGCGATAGAATAACTGCAACAGAAAATGAGCATGTTATAGCGTCGGTGATATCTGTGTCATACGTAATCAATTCCGAACGCGCGACAGCTGGTACATCTTTTACCATAGCGCATACAAAAACTCCCGCAGAGGCAGATACAAAGTCAAATTACAGTACAGGTAAACCACCGCTTTACGGCGCCGACGACGATACAGACGATACCGTAACGTTTTACTCAGCACCTCTCGCAGAACAGCAGCCATGACAAAACCAAAAAGCATGCCGTCAATACTTGGCGACGTCACGCCGCCGTTTTCACAACAAACGCACACAGGCGTTGCTGATGATTTTGCGACTATGCACCAGCAGTGGCAAAAGAATCAAACACCAGAGATGAACACGCAGATGTTAGCGAAAATACAACCGACTATTGATACAGCGGTTTCAAGCTATGTAGGCCCCTCTGCGTCCTCGGCTATGAAAACGCGCGCAAAGTTAATGGCGCTAAAAGCACTGCAGAATTTTGATCCCGCAAAAGGTAATGTGCGGACGCATCTATTATCTCAAATGCAAAGTTTACGCAGGATGGCTGCGCACGAGCAAAACATCATCAGCATTCCAGAGCAGGTCGGCCTAGATTATCAAAAGCTCACAGAAGCGGAACGCGCTATGCAAGACCGGCTAAGTCGTGATCCTACAGATAACGAACTAGCCGACGAGCTAGGTTTATCTGTGCGACGTATCGGCAAGATCCGTTCTTTTCATCAACCTCTCGCCGAGGGTACTACAGTTAACGAGAATTCAGAAGAACACGCAGATGGCGGCGACATGGCCAGCAAGATTCCCGGACAAACAAGCGCGCAAGACGCGTGGATTAATTTTGTGCACGGCGACCTCACACCGACAAATCAGCTCATAATGGACATGCTGTTAGGCCGAAACGGACGAAGAAAATCTAGCGTTCAAGATATTGCGCGTAAGCTAAATATTACACCTGGCGCAGTCAGCCAGCGGGCAGCCAAAATTCAAGAACTTCTAAACAAGAACGCGCTGTAGGAGTAATAACATGGCACACGGCATACCACGCGGAAGAATTACAACACAGTTTGAAGCACGCGTATTTGATTTAGAAACAAAAGCACGTAAACAAAGCGAACAGTTTCGTAACAATAACGGCCCTAGGCCGTGGCATACTCCAATTGATATGGAGAACAAAAATCTTTTGGACGTGCCAAATTTGCACGAACCGTCGTGGAACCGTGACGAGGCTAATCAGATATACGCGCAAGATGTGTTGACTGCAGATAAAGACAAAGTAGGCACAGCCGGCGATATTGCTGGCATGAAAAAGCAAATTGTATTTATGGCCACTGAGGAGCGAGCGTGGCGGTTACGGCATGCCAGCGCAATTCGCTGCGCAGCATTGGCGCACGGCCGGCTAGCCGGTCACGGAGAAGCTAACGTTGGCGTATTTTCAATGGTTAAAAACGTTGTTGATAATCACATTCAAGCCGGAAACGATTCCACAGGTCGCTCCGGTGAAGGGCAAATCTCCGGTGAAGGGCAAATGGTGGTATAAATGGCGATATACGATAACCGAGTATACGATTTTCTAGCGCTGCAAAATGTAAAACAGTCCGGCGAGACGCAGCTCGGGCTCGAGTTATTTACAGCAGCTAATTCTGGATTAATCTGCATAGGTGTACAAAAACTAGCCCAGCGATGGTTGCTAGAGTTTTTAACAGAAACTGGCTCTATGGTCGGGTTGCCCACCCGCGGCACCAATTTTATGACGCTTGTAAGGCAGGGTAGGTTGCGCACGACTGCCGCAATAACAGCCCAATTTCACTTCGCTGCCCATGTTGCGCGCTTAACCCTATCGGCCGAAGAAAATGATACGTGGCCAGACGACGAACGCATTGCCGAAGTAAAGTTACAGTCGATCGCATTTTTGCCCGGATACGCTAAATTATATGTACTTGTCGCGAGTCGGGCAGGCGATACCCGCGAAATAATCATGCCAGTTTCTACCCTACCTAAAAATTTAATGTGACGTATGAGCCTGCAAATAACCAATTTTGACGAACTTGACACCACACGCGTGCAAGAGCTTCTCGCGTTATTTTCCGGCTGGATGCAAGAAAAGCATCCGGAAGTGGAATTGTCTCGCGGCGTATTTCATGACCTTGTGCTTTATTTTAATAGCGTGTTAAACGCCGCGTTGCGCGAGAATATCAATCGCGTAATGCAGAGCAACAGTTTGTTGGCTATAACACAAAATCCGACGTTGGCGGATCCGACAATAGTGGATCAAGTGCTTTCCAATTTTAACGTCACGCGCGAAACCGGCGAGACAGCTGTCGGGGAGGCGATGATCGTTGTCAAACAGAATATTACCACACAAATCAGCTCCACAATTCGTTTCACTGCTGGCGGCGTGTCTTTTTTTCCGTCTGCTACTTTTGTAGGTGTGCCAAAAGATTCTGCTGATTCGTCGCTAACAAATGCGCGCGTCATGGTTGAAGCGCAAAATGGCGCGTACGTGTTTAAAATTCCTGTTGTTGCATACTTTGCAGGCGCCTCCGGCAACATTACAAAAGGTACAACGCTAGTACCAGACGTGGCGCCTAGCAACGTAAGCGCCATATTCGCCGCGGTCGATTTTATTAAAGGCGCAGATCCAATTACAAACGTCGAATACATTGCAAAATTATCGACGGGGTTAGCAGCAAAAACAATCGGCGGGCGCAAATCATTTAACGCTCTTATTCGAACACAACCTGAATTCAAATTAACTCGGCATATTTCGGTGGTAGGTTTTGGTGACCCGGAACAGCTGCGAGACCAGCGCGGGTTGTTCCCTGTTTCCGGCGGCGGTCGTGTAGACATTTATGTGCAGACACACGACATTGCGCAGCGGACTGATCACATTGTTACGGCTAGATACATAGGCCCGTCAGACACAGAAGTGGCAGCTGCGGGAACAGTATGGGAGATCGCAATTAGTCGCGACCTGTATCCTGGTTTTTATAGCGTTGCGCGTGTAGCGAAGATTCCAACAAATGCCGCCTACGCAGCCGCCCCACGAGAATACACAATTACGAAAAGCACGCCTGCGTTGTTTTGGAATAACGGGGAATACAAACCCGACATAGCAAACATATTTGAGGCTGCGTTTACGCGATACAAGACAGAAATTATTCGGTTTGTTGACGACGATAAAAAAAGCTCCGAAGTCAATGTGGGCGACACTGCTGGTTATTTGCTTACGACTGTCGGCATGCCGCTTATTGGCCAAATGCAAGATTTTCTGTCAGGTAATGATGTGCGCTGCCGAACTGCTGACGTTGTAGTGCGCGCAGCAGTGCCATGCTTTACGTCAATTAGTTTCAAAGTACGGCGCTCGGCGAATGAAACTGATCCAGATTTTGCATCAATGAAAAAAGATATCGTGGCGGCAGTCGCCAAACTAGGTTTTTCCGGAGAGCTGTCAGCGTCGACTATTACGACAGCAGCCTCGGCATATTTAACAGGACAGCAATCTATAAACGCGATAGATATCTTCGGCAAATTGCTGCGGCCTAGTGGCGACGTAGTTTATTTGCGCGATCCGGAGCGTATTACAGTACCAAACGATCCGGCAAACATGGTTAGCGCTAAAACTGTTGTGTTTCTTACATCTGTAGATGATATAGCAATAACGCCTGAACTCGTTGCGAGCTACGGCGACTAACAAACAAAAGCTATGCAAACGTTTACTTACCCGCAATCGGATCTAGATCGCAGCAAAGCGCTTCTACGCGTTCTAGGTAGCTACTGGGCAACCACGTTTCAAGCGAAAGACCAAATGGCGTCTTATGTTCAGGCAATAGCTGAAGGCGCTAAACAAAATCAGCTTAACCTGCTTGAGACTGTAGCCGCGATCAGTCGATTTGATATTCCAGTATTTCACACTGAAAACTGGTATCCGATTACGTTGCACAAAAAGCAATTAAATATCACAGCAGCTAACATTTACAAATTTGACCAGAACGCCATAACGTTCGATAACGACGGGATCGCCATATTTGACGGCGTGGCTCTGACGGATTTTTACACGTTTCCCGTGACTGCCGAACTCGTCGACGCCGGTCATATTTTTGACCGCCTGTTGTTTCCGACCGTGGACCTTATATCCGGCGTAGATTTTAAAATAGATCGCGCTAACTCGGCGATACTTTTTACACGCAACCCGTTCGATATCGCCACAGTACCGCGCACGCCTGTCTACGACGCCGATAACACGCTGGTAGATGAGGTGATAATACTGTGGGCGTTTCGCGCTAATTTAGACTATCAATACGTTTTCAAGCAATTTTCATACGCTATTAATGTACAGCTTGAGAGCAGCGAGAACGCAAAGCGACTTGTTAACGCTATTTTTGACGGGCTAGTAGCTGGTGGCGCAACAGTTAGCGTATTGAACGCTGCGCTATCCGCCATATTTGACGTACCGCTGGTGTTAGAAGACGGCGAGATTGTTGAGGTGCTAGCGAATGACCGACATGGCGCGTTTATTGCTACGAATAAAAACGTATACAGATGCGCAGCTGGCGCTACACCGGTTGTAGCAGTTGATCAAGTGCTGCGCGCAGGCGATAAACTCGTTGATACGTTCAGCATTATAGAGTTAAACCGCGGCGAGCTTCCTGATGATTTTGCCGCGTTAGCAATTGACAAAAATTTCACAACTGCTTGCTTTTACGGCGACTTAATTTTTGAAAACAAAGAAGTGCCGTTGCGGGTAAATTCTGATCATCCTAGCCAATACACTTACGTCGATTTTCCGCTGGGCGGCTTTCCGGCTGACGTCGCGCAGTTTTTTGACTCGGTGCATGCGCGAGGAATTAAATCAATTGCGCCGCCGCCGGACGTATGTACAGTACCCGACGCCCAAAAGTACGGAACGCTGGCGCATCTACTCGACCTGCGCAAAACGCCAGACAGTGAACCCAAAGCGGAAGATCTCCCAACTACGATAAACCCGCTGCAATTTCTAGTTAAAAACGTATTGCGTAACCACGTAATTATTGTAACTGTAAAGATCTCGGGGCTGGGGAAAAACCACTTAAATCTGTACAATATTCGGCATGTGAGGCAATTATTGCCGCCTTATGCCGGCATGTTCATAGTGTATACTTTAGACGGCCTCCGCGAGGGCATAAACGGCGAAAACACCTTAACTGAAGACCTCTCGTTGTTTAAAGGAATCAACCCGGTAGTAGAAAGAATACCGGTGCAGTTCGTACGCGACAAAGGCGTAATAATCAGGTCCATATCCGGTACGTGCGAATAGGAAATAGCATGCCCAGCGACATAATTAATTCTGGCGTCCGCGGCCACGTAACTGTGTGGCAAGTTGACGAAAAAACTGGGCTAAAAGTGCCAGTTACCGAGCAGGCAAACCAGATTCAGGTTAGCTGGGGGCATATCGCTGCGAAACAAATTGGTTTTCGCAGTCAGCCGGACAGGGATAGTTTTGTTATTTCCGGCATGTACTTCGAGTATGAGAACCAAGCCGACCCCACGAGGTACGTGTCAACAGCCGAATTCCCCAGAACATTAGGGCTTGAATATTACTCAAGCTTAGCGCTGAGTGGTACGCGCGATTATTTACGCGTGCCGATGCGCTTAGAGCCCGCATTAAGCATTTCACCGACTAGTGTTGGCGCTAACATACTGAGCGTATCTTCGCTTAGCAACCAGTTAACATTTTTTGCGCAAACGTCTGGCACATCTGGCGTAAACGGCAAACCATTTAGCCACACCGTAAACAGCAAAGTATTTGCTGCCTCGCTTGTAGCAATACCGAGATTTGAAGACCGCACACGTGACGTACTGTTTGCCAGGATTCTTTTTGATCTTGGTAATCAGACTAGCAAAGAGGCGTCTGCGCAAATCGGCATTACGTGGGATATCGCATTTGAATAAGCAACGCGCTCTGGAGGACAAGGATGTCCAACAATTGGTTATACAACATTCGGCATGTCGTTGCCGGCGAACCCGTACAAGCCAGCATCGTCAACAGGCCAAGCCAGTCGCTTGAGGACCGCACAAATTACCTCAAAGATCGCCTAGATGCCGCAGCTCTTGGGCGCGCAATTTTTGACGCTGACGCCACAATTGCGGAAGACGTGGAAGAAGGCGACGCCGTATTCTGGAATTCCACAACCAAACGCTACGAGCGCGCGGTTGCTGCTGTTGAAAATGATGAGACAACGCAGACGTTAGTTATTCAGCCGTCTGCAGATTGTATGGGGCTGCTGTACGCAAAAAAATCTCCCACCTTGGGCGATGTCGTATTGCGCGGCATAGTTAAGATCCCGAATTTAACAAATGCAATCGTGGGCGCCGATCCCGAACTCGCTGGCCGCTATTATCTGTCGTCTGAGCTGCCTGGCAAACTAGTAAAGCAGCGTCCGCCTGTCACAGTGTCTGTGTGCTACGTTCAGGGCGTAAAAGGCGGCTGCGACCCAAATCCGTGGGTTGTCGTGATGCCGCAGGTACGCGACTTCCTAGAAAGTCACGTACATTATCGATTTGAGCTTGTGCCGCGCATTGCAGGCGCAGGCACTGTTGTGAATAATCGGCATGTAATTGATGTACCTGACGTAGCCATGCAAGGATGGTTGCCAGCAAATCACCCGATATTCCGCCGCAACTCAGCAGACCCGACGACTAGTTACGCGCCAGCCGGGGCTGTATTTGGTTACAACATTAAAGCGCATGCAGCGGTCGCACGCGTATGGCCGCCTGTACCAGTTCAAGCTGTAGCAATGCTCTGGGACAAAGGCATTGGGCGCTTAGGCGCCACTGAGCTGCCGCTAGGCAGAGACGGTCTAGCCGTCTGCGATAATAACGGTATTTGGTGGATGAGCGACTGTGTTGGTGACGTGCCGTTTACAACTGGCACTGTAACTGCACCCGCGGCCGGCATCGTACCGCCAGAATGCCCACGTGACGAAAGAATGCGTGTAATTGTAGTGTTCCTGCGCATGTTGTTCGGTAACAACCGCAACGTTGTCACTAGCCTAATTGCCGCGCCCAACAGCCCAATTACCGTCATGAACTGTGACGGTTTTCCAGCCAAAACAGGCGACCTTGAGATAGATTTAGATTTAAAGCTTGCCGTGGATCCTGTGTTAGTTGATGGCGGAATAGCATTAAAACGCATAGACACTGGAAACAAATTCAGGCAGGGCTGGGTGACCGAAGGTGTTGTAAGCGCGTCGCCTGGGGTCATTGACGTGCAGGGTTATTCAACAGGCGTGAATACGTCTCGCGAGTTGACCACAGACGAAAAAATTTCTTTTGGTTTTGATGCCGGCGCTGCAGTATTTGCACAACGCGGGCTTGTAAAAATTACGTTTAACGACAGGCTGGTTGAGCGTGAAATAGCGCCACAAATTATACGCTTGAGTGACGTGGTAGAGCGGTTATACCGTGACGTCCCATATTTAGGCTTTGTGCCCGGTCAAGAATCACTTGTCCGCGTCCGATTTATTGTGCCAGCCGCCGGATTAGGCGCAGGTTTGAAAATGCATATTCGCGCGCAGTTGCTCGGATTGGCAACAGACACGTTACCTTTGTTCACTGTAACGTATCGCAAGCTCCCAAGACCTGCTGCCGGGCTGCAACAAGCGTTAATAAGCGCAGATGCGCCCGCCATTGCGTTTCCGTCAAACGTAGCAATTACTGCTAATCATGTCGTTGAGATCGAAAGCGCACAGTTTAACGTAAGTCCTGGTGATACTGTATTAGTTACTATTCAACGCTCGCTCTTAGGCGGTAATCCGGACACATACAGCGGCGAAATTGGTTTATTGCGGCTATCCGGAATAATTACGAATAGCGGAACGTAATATGCCAATTGGAAATTGGAATTTACAGTGGCTGAATCACAACTCGCAACGTTCGTACCCGATTACTGAACGCGCGAGCAAGAGTGATAGTACAGGCACAGTTAGGCTACCTGACAGTTTTATACTTGCGCTGTATTTCCCATTGCATATTAGTTTAAATGTGCAAGTTGATCATTTTTATGTAAGCACGCTTCTTATATCGCCGATTGGTTACGCTATTGGTTTGAGTTATAACGACGCAGAAAACGATACAAATACGCTCGCAGCGAACGCGATAATAGCAAAAGAAACTCACACCGCGAACGCTACATACGCGCTTTCCGGAATAGACGATTTTGCTGATTCTGTAGGTCACGTAGTTATCGGCGACGTAAAAGAAATAGAAGACCTACCTCCAGGTCTGTACACGTTTAATTTTGACGGAACCGCGCTTGAAGCTGACGCCATACGACCAATGGTTCGTAGCGTATCGGCGCTGCGTGTTGTCAATGGCGTAGAAACAAGCGATCTGCTGTATGGCGACATTGAAATAGTTGCCGGCACAAACATGCAAATAGACCCGGGAATTAATCCGGTATCTGGCAACCCGCGCCTTATATTCAACGCTATATCTGGATTGAATTTAAACGAAACGTGCACGTGCAATACGCACACTGACGGCAAGTGCATTAAATGCATAAACGGTATTTGCTCAGATGACGGATCTTTTAGTCTAGTAGGAAACGAGTGCGTCAAAATTGAACAGACACCTGGCATAAACGGCAGCCTTAAATTTTCTGACACATGCGCTCAACCATGTTGCGGCTGCGCTGAGCTAGACGCCATCAAAACGCAAATAGACCGTTTTGACGACGGTGTAAATACCTTACAAAATTTCGTGACGCGCCTAAGTTCTGAAGTCACGCAAATGAGTCTTGTTGTCCTTGGTAGCCGGCTTGGCGACGCCGGGTGCAGCACATGTGGGTAAACAATGAGCTGCACCGATTTTTCTTATTCGCCTGACGGCCGCCGCGGTATTGGTGTAAATCAACCGCAGGGTGGAATGGACTACCCGCTAGTCGCGCCGTCTGCAGATGTCCAATATCTGCTTGCAGATTTTCATATAGCTTACAACGACTTGCGACAAAGTATGCAGCACCCATTAAGTATTAAATGGCTATATGGGTTAGGTTGCGAAAACACCGCCGCCCCAAGTTGGGCGCCTACGCCCACGCACGCAGCAGATATTTTAGTCGTAGACGCAACTGGCGTTACCGTATTCGACTCCACAATTGCGAGCACGTTTAATACATGGTGCTGGGGTTTAAAGAAAACAGCCAACTGCCCAAGCAGCCACGCGTATCAGGTCTACGAGTGGTCAGACGCAAAAACAACATGCCAACTCATCGCGCATAAAACTTGGCCGCTACGGTCTGATGGAAGCGATGCAGATACACCGAGGAATTACCCACAACACTTGGCGCCAGCGTCAGCGATACTCGACGAGCGCGCCGTTTACAAAAAACCAAAATACGTTACGTCTTTTATTCTCACAAGAAAAAACAGACCCGCGGTAACGATAGTCGAGCCTACTGCAGAACTTGTGGCCGGCTATAACATGCAAATGCCGACTGAATCAAATTTTGCCCGTGGGTTTCGGCGTACAAACAGCGTGACGTTTGCGGCAATGCCGGGTGCGGGTTTAGGTAAATTTGTCGACTGTGGTGATGATGGCGTTGTTATAACAAGCTTAAACGGGCTTCCAGGTCCTAATGTAATTCTCGACGGGCACGATTGTCTATGGGCGCGACCTTTACTGTCTTCGATACCCGACTCGTCAGGGGTACGAATAGACCCGCACCCGAGTCAGCAAATAGGCAGTGATTGCAAAACGCCGTGTTGTACGTGCGACGACTACGCCGATATAGCACGATACATGAATAACACTCGAGATAGATACAAAAATATCGGTTTGCGGGCGAATACTGTGCTCGGCGCGCACGCTGATAACATCGACCGCTGGGTAACACAAAGACAGTGTCGGCAAGGAAAACCTATAAAAGTTTGTATGACGCCGCAGCGTTGTCCTGTAATAGACGTAGTCGTACAGTATTGCAACATGTGTGAAAAATGCGTGCAAAATGCTGTATTAAATTTGACGTTTAGTGCGGGAGAAAATACAGCAATTTTGACTTGCGGTTACACGACAGTTTCGAATAATCGTATATCAAATGGGCAGTATAGATTAAACGGAAGTTGGCCTAATTTTACTGCGCCGCTTGGCAATGTAGATGCTGGAAATTCCGTGTCTGTGTCGTTCCGCCTTGAATTTGACCAACCTGTTCCAACAACTGTGCAATTAACAGCAACCGGCACTAACGATAAAGGCGCGATTCAAGCAGGTTGCGCTGACTCCACGCCGCAGTACACCGCAGTAGCTTTTAGCGCACTACGGTGCGACGAAACTGGCGCAACACCTAAAATTTGTGAGTAATCATGCCAGTTCGCAATCAAAATTGGTACGACTTACAAGCTGGCCGCAGGTATCCGCTTGATGACCGCAGTTCGGGCTTAGATAACGCTGGAAATTTAATTCGAGACAGCATATTACTCGACTGTCACATCAAATTTCCGCAATCGCTTGGTGATGAAGCGTATGTTCAAGCGATAACTGTGTCGCCAACGCTGGTAAGCATGCTTATTGGCGTCGCTGACGGTGTTAACACGACAACAGTTGCGGCAATTAGCCTGCCTAAGCCTATAACGACAAATAAAAATTACCCTATCACGCCTATTGCCGCTGGCGTAGCTGGCTGGGTCGTTTTTGGCGCCGGCATAGACTCGCCATTTGTTGCTCGGTACGACCAACCGGAGCAGTCTCGCATTCTTCCGCGGTGCGCACGCGCCTACGCGAAGCTACCTGTCCAAACAATTAGAAAAATTGGGCTAAGCACCGCGCTTTCTGGCGTAGTCAATATTGAGGTCATAGCGCCAATTACCGTAGAGCAAAAAAAGTTGACAATAAACGGCAAATTGGTAAACGCGCTCGAGTTTTCACTAGCGCAGACATTTGCAAGCACATCTGACAACCCTTTAGAGTATTTTTTAAGTCCGTGCGGACAACGCCCAGAAAGCGGCACATGCCCGGCGCCACCAATAGAAACAATAAATGACATTGACCCAGACTGCGACGGTAATATCAACATTATTACCGAAGGTATGTCTCTGTATAAATTTGAAAATTGCGGCGGTTTAGGTATTGATTTACCTATCGGGTTAATTGACGCTTGCAATAAACCTAGATACAAGCCGCCGCGAAAACCTGCCGATACCTGCGAACCTTCCAGCAGTAGTTCAGCTAGCGCGACTTTCAGTAGTAGCTCAAGCAGCAGCTATACGTCGGCAACGAGTTCTACGCCACTAGTGCCGCCGTTTTTTGACACATTCTCGGGCAACTTGACAGAGCTGTTAACTGTCCGCCACGGTCGCTTTATCTCTAAAACAGCGCCGGCGCCAGTTCCCGGTCAAACAAGTTAGAGTAAAAAATGGCCGACGAGCTGTTCTACATATTAGCAGAAAATGGCGATGTAATAACCGCCCAAAGCGGCGATACGCTTATATGGGCCACGCCTCCGCCCGCCCCCAGCAGCTCATCTTCGTCTAGTAGCTCGTCGTCCTCTAGCCAATCATCTTCTAGCAGTTCATCTTCTAGCCCGTCTTCGAGTAGCTCAAGCAGTTCTTCTCGCAGCAGCTCTAGCTCGTCTAGCTTTACCAGAAGCTCGTCTAGCAGCTCTAGTAGCAGCTCATCGTCATCTTTATCGAGTAGCTCGTCATCGTCGTCGAGCAGTTCGTCGTCATCTTTATCAAGTAGTTCGTCATCGTCGTCTTCTTCTCGCTCTAGCTCGAGCAGCTCATCATCGTCGTCTTCTCGCTCTAGCTCGAGCAGTTCGTCGTCATCTTTATCAAGTAGTTCGTCATCGTCGTCGAGCAGTTCGTCGTCGTCTTCTCGCTCTAGCTCGAGCAGTTCGTCGTCATCTTTATCAAGTAGTTCGTCGTCATCGCGGTCGAGTAGTTCGTCGTCATCTTTATCTAGTAGCTCGTCGTCATCGTCGTCGCGGTCTTCCAGCAGCTCATCGTCGCAATCGTCGTCAAGCAGTTCAAGTTATACGCTTGAGGAATCACAGTGCCTGCTGGCTATGCACATGAACGGCGTAGACGGCGCCAAGACATTTTATGACGAGTCTGTATACAACAATTACGTGACGGCGCTTGGAGCGGCCCGGTTAAGCGCGACACAGAAACGTTTCGGAAGTACGAGCGCTTATTTTGACGGCACTGCTGGCTCATGCTTGCGAATACTGACGCCGGCTACGCAAAATTTAGCGCCCACTAATAATGCCGATTTTACCGTTGAGGCGTGGATATATCCGCAAAAAGCAGATTGCGTATTAATCGGTAATTATTGGATGCCCGGTAGTTGGTTTATAGGCTTAACCGGCGGAAAAATTGAATTTACGATAAGCGGCGCAACTACAGTTAAAGTAACAGCTGCCGCAACTTTAACATTAAACACATGGACGCATGTCGCAGTTTGCCGCTCAAACGGCGTAATTCGCATTTTCTACAACGGTAACGTTACCGCCAGCACCGCGATAAACAACAGGACGTTCTATACAAACCCAGGTGGTCTCGGGATCGGTGCGCTGTTTAGGCCTACGGGCACAACAACGACCGGAGCGGTTTTCCAAGGGTACATAGACGAACTGCGGCTAACGCGTGTAGCGTTATATGCGCAAGGTTTTTCGCTTAGCAATCAACCGTTCACGGACTGCCGACTTGGCGTCATTAATTTTGACTCTTCAAGCTCAAGCTCTTCGAGCTCTTTGATTCCTGGCGTAAGCTCTTCAAGCAGTTCGAGCAGCTTGAGTAGATCTAGCAGTTCTAGTTCCAGTTATTTTTTCGTTATTAGCTCCAGTTCCAGCTCTAGCCGAAGCAGCTCAAGCAGCTCGTCAAGCTCGTCAAGTCTGTCTAAAAGCTCAAGCTCTTCAAGCAGCTCAAGTCTTAGCTTAAGTTCTAGCTCAAGTTCAAGTAACAGCAAGTCAAGCAGCTCTAGCCTGTCAAGCAGCTCGAGTCGTTCGCGAAGTTCTAGCAGCAGCCCGAGTTCAAGTTCAAGTTCAAGTATGTCGCGCAGTTCTAGCTCAAGCGGCCCGCCCGACCGCAGTGGCGGCGGCCTATTTATTCAAGATAGCAGCTCGAGTAGCTCTTCGCGCAGTAGCTCTAGCTCATCTAGTGCGCTTATTGTCGCGTCTAGCAGTTCTTCTCGCGGTCCTTGCCCTTATGTGGAGTGCGGCGCCGCAACTCCGCCGCTAGCCTACGCAGATTGCGGGTTAATACCATCCGAGCCCGGTTTCACATATGTAATGGATTGCGATACATGCAAATGCGTAAAGGTGCCGATCTCATCAAGCAGCTCAAGCAGTTCGTCAAACAGCTCTAGCAGCAGCAGTAGCAGCCGTAGTCTAGTAACACAACCGCTACTCGCAACAGACAACATATTCAGTACAAATATCGCGACAATTAATTATCAGTTTGGGCCCGCAGCATACGGCCGACGTATTTTAGTTGATTTTAAGATCGAGCCGGGTACAAAAAACAACGCTGGTTTAATTCTTAACTACACGGGACCGGAAATAAACGGCGGCCTAGAGAAATATTTTGCGGTGATGGTAAATGTAGATGGCGGCACCTTTTCTCTTTTGCGATATACAGGAACAGGTTTTATTGCTGAATATGTCACGACATTTAACGCTGCATCGTTCACGTTCGATTTTGCGCGTTGGTATCGTTTATCTGTGCTGCCAATTTTAGTTCCTGAGCGGAATGAAGTGTCAATGGCGTGCGCTTTAGAAAAAATTGACACAGGGCAACGTATTACATTTAGCGCGACTGCCACGAATTACGGAGCGGTAATAGGCACGCTTGGGCTGTTCTCTGATCGCTCTTACGCTTATTTTGACAATCTAACAATCGAGTAATGCTATGTCAGGCGCGCGTATAATTTTTCCCGAGTTTCGTGACGAGCAAAGCGATTCGCGCTACCCGTTTGCGGACACCGCAACACTAACCTCGACTAATGGCGTAGTCATACCGCGCGACTTATTTTTTGACGCTGCGCTGTACGTAATCAATGCGACAACGCCGCTATACATTTCAAGCATTTCTGTAGGTGCTGTTGTAACCATAACTATAGGCGACGCTGCAGAATTAAATGCCGCTACTGCGCAATATAACCCGCTATCGCCACCAGATAACGGCGCGCTTGACTTAATAGACAGTAATAACCGGCCTGTGGGGATCCTTGTAGGCAACAAAGACAATCTATCGGCTATAGGTGGCTGGGAACCAATAACGCACAAATTCACAAAGACAGCTACAGAATTTGTGTCGGGCGTGGTTGTACCTGCTAAAGAGCCCGGCGTACGTGCTTTAACCGCTACAGATACCGCAGCGTTTTTAACTGGAGACGTGTGGCTGGTTGGCCGTCGCGGTATTATGTTGCGTGAAACAGCGCCAAATACAATACGCGTAGATATTGTCGGTGTGCCGCTATTTAAACGTGAGGATTGCTTTAAACAAGAATCATCTGCTAGCAGCTCACAACCAGTTGCGCCGTTTCCTCCCAAACAGTTTTTACGCACAATAAATGGCTGCGGACCAGATAAATTCGGCAACTTCACTATCGCAGCTTTGACAAAATCTGCGTCAGATACCACGTTACGAATCTATGTCGAGGACTCCGTGTTAAAAATAGCCGCTGTCGGTACAAAGGTAATTTAAATGCCACGCGCAGGATTTTTAAACGACAACGAATATCGGCAGTATCCATTTATGCCGAATCCTAGTAGCTCGCTTCGCGATTCCGTAGTTGCGGATTGCGGATTCATTATGGGCATAGATAGCGAATTTGATCCAAAATTACATTACGTGTATCTAGCTAAAATAAGCACTGCTCGCGATGGTGCGGCGGTGACATTTGAATTTCGGACTACGGCGCCAGCCGCAGCAAATTACCCGCTCGTGTTTACACGCGAAATCAACGCGGATGAGTGGACGGAAGAATACGCAGAAGCCGATCCCGGCCCCGCGGAATGCGCTATAGAGCCCATGTGGGAAGGGTTTTTAGTGTCAGGCGTGACTGCTTCTGCTTTTGAGCAATTAGGCGGCGGCAATGAAGTCATTTTTGCGCCTGATGTGGCTGTAGTTGAGCCGGCTCGTATTCAAACTTTAGCTAAAAGCTTTTTACGTTCAATAAGTGTTGGTAATTACGCCAGGTTTGTACTCCCGCCGCAAGCATGCAGTCCCGATACTGTTATCGAGCCAATCGACTCCAATTACATAATTCCAAACGGTACATGCCTCCGCGGTGACGTTAAATTTGAACCCGGGCACCATTGCGCTATTACGCAGCAAACATTTAACAATACGATAGTTATAGCCGCCGCAATTGACGGAAATCCAAATGATCCGCTTGCTTATGAATTGTGTGAAAATGGCGGTGAAATTAAACTTTACCCAGATGAAAGTAAACCGTTACTGGTAGACGGAAAAACAGAACGCAGCAAATTTTTCAGCGGCGGTCTTGCCTGCGATCAGACAATTACTGGCATAAATGGTTTAGGCGGGCCTACGGTTAAAATTGTAGGCGGCCCAGGAATCAAAATAGGTGTACCAGAACCGCTCATTCCGAACACGTTAAAACTTCAGATAATCGACAACATCATCACTAAAACTTGTTAAAGCGCAGCTATGCCTGATCCACTATTTAAAACACCCTGCGCTGACTTTGTTCCCGTTGTCGACTTTAAATTTGTCGATGAGTGCGTAATACCGCCGCCCCCGCCGCCAATTTACGATTGCGGTGGCCCGACCTGCCCGCCTGTAGAAATTCCGCCATTTTGCCCGGACATCACCGGCGGGCCTGTTAAGGTTACTGTGCGTACGGTCAAAGCAGGCTGCAGCACGACTCCAAACGGCGGTGGAACATTCAACGTACGCAAAACAGAAAACTGCGAATTCGATATCGGCTTGGATCTGACTATTCCGGTTATTACGCCGCCATGCCCCGTGATAGAGGGCGGCACGGTTAACGTTACAGCAACTTACGGAAAGTGCGACACGACGCCTGACAGCAAAATACGCGTTAAGCCGCGCCCAAATGATCCGTGCGGAGACGGTGCGTGTGAATTTGATATCGATCTGGATATCAATATAAACATCCCGACACCGCCATGTCCGAAAATTAACGGCGGCGGAATAACAGTAACCAGCAAATACGGCCAGTGCGGCGGTAAGCCCGGCGGAGAAATTAAAGTTACGCCTAGAACTGTTTTAGACAAATGCGGAAATGCAGAATGCGAATTTGATATTAGCGCGGATATTAATGTTGTAGTGCCGTTCCCGGGATGCGTGCAATTCAGCAAAAACGTCGGGACAGCCAAGACGCCGAGTTTCGATATCAAACCGATTTTCACGCCAGATTGTGGAGATGACGGTATTCCGTGCACATATGTCGTAGACATTAAATTTCCAGAAGTGCCGCCGGTGCCTTGCCCAGAAATCACAGGCGGCAATATTTCAGTAGCGTTTAGCCAGTCAAATCAGGCGTATGGCAGTATAAATGTACGGCCAGTAAAGCCAGTAAATCCGGACGACATTTGCTCATTTGAAGTAACGGGGCAATTAGTTATTCCGAACCCGCCGCCCGTATACCCGCCAAATAATCCCGGCGGTGGCGGAAGCAATAGACCGTGTATTCCAAAATACTCTGGCGGCGCCATCAAAATTACTGGCAACTGCGGCGGCTCCGGCAAAATAAAAGTAGGCATCAGTCAAGCACAAAAAAATCAGACTGATCCGTATTGCGTTTACTGCAACGCAATGGTCCCTGTTAATAACACGGCCGGAAGTTGTTTAGTGACGACGCAAACAGGCTTCGCCGGCGAACTGTTTAAACAAGATTGCTATACATTTGGTGTACATTCAAGCGTACAAGATTGTGAAGATTGCAGACGGCTCGGCGGCGCGTTTGAATGTTTTCCACAAAGTAACAATTGCGGCGGCTACAAACCTGGCTATTTAGGCGGCGGCGGAACAGCGCTAGCCATAACCGGTGACGACGCTAGCGCTGTAGTTATTCCGGTCGAATGGGAATGCCAAGAATACGCCTGCGAAAATTTTTCCGACCAAGGCGATCCTGAAGCGGCATGCGCGGCACTAGGCGGCACGCTGCGAATTGGCCCGTGCTCAGGCGGCGGTGGTGTATCGCAGTCGTCGTGCCAAGACCTAGAGATCACCGCAGAAATTACGTTAGACGGTGATTGCGGCGGCAGTAGTAGCGCCACGGCAGCTGGCTGCGGCCCGCTACCAGAAGGCGGAGACGTTACAGTTAATGGTAAGTCTGCCGGTAAGCTTGTAGTAAAAGAATACAAAGCAGGCTCTTCTCCGCCGTCACCGCCGCCTGTAGATCCAAAAACAGTTGGCTGGTGTTTAATACCGGAAGGACCTTTTGGCGGATGTTCTCGATACGACAAAGCGCACTGCGACGAAATGGGTGGAAAGTTTTACCCAGACGCAAACGGCGGTTGCGAAGATACGGTGTCATCTACAACATCTAGTTCCGCTCCATGCTACACCATTACCGCCGAACTAAACATTCCTGGCGTTAACATGGAGGGCTCGAGTTCCAGTAGCGGCAACGGCGGTGGAGGTAGCGGCGGATGCGTACCAAAAGGCGGCAGAATAAAAGCTGACGGCGAGGATGTCGGCAGCATTAATATCGACAAAGAAGACACACCAGACATAAATGACGTTGGTTCTTGTCGCATACGCGGCGACTGCTTAAGCGGTTACGCGCGCGGAAAGTGCGAAGAAGAAGGCGGGCAGTGGTTTTCCAGCGGCGACTGCTCAGAGTCTGCGCCATGCTACAAAATCACCGCCGACATTAATTTAAAAGACGCGCTTAAAGAGCTAAAATTTGAAGCAGGTGAGCAAAATTACACAAAAGCTGATTGCGATACTGAACCGTCTGTGTCTGTAGAGATTAAACGCGGAGATGATGGTATATACAAAATTAACACCACATTGACGTTCCCAGATTTAAAGAAATGCTGCTGCTCTATTAAAGAAGATGCTGAAGTTGAAAACCCAGGCGTCTTTCAGTCATAAGGTAAATCATGAGCTCGTCTACCATCAAGTTTAAAGTAACGTACCCGGAATCGGTGCTGGTACCAGACGGTATCGATTCGGCGCTGTTGCGATTTAAGCTACTAGATGATGATAGAAAGCCAAAAGGTGACGTATTATTTGCGCAATTTAACACTGGCTCGCTTACGCCTGGAGAGGAGACAAAGTCTTTAGGGTTTAGTTACACAGTACAACCCGCCGATATAACTAAAACAGGCGTAGTTCTGCTGTCGTTGAGCGGAGTAGCTATGATCGGCGCTAACGGGCAAGGCGTCGTGCCGTTTGTGCCAAAAAAAGTGTCGTTGTGCATTAACGACCCAAGTTGCATACCATCATCTTCTTCAAAAAGCAGCTCTTCTTCCTCAAGCAGTAACAGCAGCAGCAGTGGCGTGAGTAGCAGCAG
>Ga0114963_10000280_pt1 | contig 33522 bp, 34 predicted proteins | sample C_131016_EF_Meta_FD_87019 | JGI IMG/M metagenome (GOLD analysis project Ga0114963, IMG submission 87019) | Freshwater microbial communities from Lake Croche, Canada to study carbon cycling - C_131016_EF_MetaG | ecosystem: Environmental > Aquatic > Freshwater > Lake | place: Lake Croche, Canada... | reverse complement strand
TCCGGCCTCACCCTGCACATCCGCCAGCTGGAGGGCGTTAATTCCCACCACATTGTGGAAGCCTGCTTCAAGGCGTTTGCCCGCGCCCTGCGGCTGGCGGTGGAAATCGACCCGCGCCGGGCCGGCGCCATTCCCAGCAGTAAGGGGGTACTGGAGCAGGCGGGGGGGTGAGCCATATCTACGCCTATGGGCAGGAACGGGACCAGGTTTTGCGGTTATTTGCCAGCGCTATTGGGCTTTGGCCCCAACTGCAGGCAGATTTCGACCGCTTCGGGGCCTGGTTGCACGATTTGAATGGCCCCACCCCACTGGGCCCCTCTGCTTAACATTCCGTTACGAATAAGCCCCGCCATGACCCTCGCCCCCAGCCCAGCCCCTGCGCCCACCTTTGATCGGGCTGAATGGGCCGGCGCCTTCCAAAACGTGGAGCGGGAGCTCAGCCAGGAGCCGCTCACGGCAGCACGGGGCAGCATTCCGCCGGAGCTAAGCGGCACGCTCTATCGCAATGGCCCCGGCCGCCTGGAGCGTGGCGGCCACTGGCTGCACCACCCCTTTGATGGCGATGGCTTGATCTGTGCCCTGCGCTTTGGGGCCGGGGCCGCCAGCTTCAGCAACCGCTTTGTGCGCACCGAGGGCTGGCTGGCGGAGGAGGCCGCCGGCCGGGTGCTGTACCGGGGCGTGTTTGGCAGCCAAAAGCCCGGCGGCCCCCTGGCCAATGCCTTTGACCTGCGGCTCAAGAATGTGGCCAACACCCAGGTGGTGCAGCTCGGCGATCAGCTGCTGGCCCTCTGGGAGGCCAGCTCCCCCCACGCCCTCGACCCCACCAGCCTCGAAACCCGGGGCCTGAGCCTGCTCGATGGGGTGCTAAAGCCCGGCGAGGCCTTCAGTGCCCACCCCCGCTTTGACCCCGGCCACCACGGGGCCCCCCGCCTGGTCAACTTTGGGGTGAAAACCGGACCCCGCAGCAGCGTCCGGCTGATGGAATTCGCCACGGTTGATGATCCCGAGCGGGGAATTCAGGCCGGCCAACTGCTGCACGAGCGCCGCGACAGCTTCTCCGGCTTCGCCTTCCTCCACGACTTCGCCATCACCCCCAACTGGGCGGTGTTCCTGCAAAACGCCATCGCCTTCAACCCCCTGCCCTATCTGCTGGGCCAAAGGGGCGCCGCCCAGTGTTTGCAATCAAAACCAGACGGCCAGGCCCAGTTTTGGCTGGTGCCCAGGGCCAGCGGCAGCTACGCCGGCCAGGAACCACGGATTATTGCCGCCCCCGCCGGTTTTGTGTTCCACCACCTCAACGCCTACGAAGAAGGCGATGAACTGGTGCTGGAAAGCATCCACTACGCCGATTTCCCCTCGATTGGCCCCGATGTGGACTTCCGAGCGGTGGACTTCGAAAAACTGCCCGTGGGCCAGTTGAAAAGCAGCCGCATCAACCTCCGCACCAACACTGCCGAAACGGCACTACTAAGCGAACGCTGCTGCGAATTCGCCATGGTTAACCCCAGCAAACAGGGTCTCAAGGCGCGCTTCGGCTGGATGGCCGTGGCCGAACGGCCCGAGGGCAACGATCCGCTGCAGGCGCTCAAAAAACTTGATCTGCAAAGCGGCGAAGAAAAGATTTGGAGTGCCGCACCCCACGGGTTCGTGAGTGAACCCGTGTTTGTGCCCCGGCCTGGGGCGTCGGCGGAAGACGACGGCTGGCTGCTTTGCCTGGTGTGGAATGGCAGCCGCGGGGCCAGCGACCTGGTGATCCTCAACGGCCACGACCTGAGCGAACAGGCAGTGCTGGAACTACCCCTCGCCATCCCCCACGGTTTGCATGGCAGCTGGGTGGCGGCCTCAGCCCAATAACGCCTGCAGCTGGGGCAGCAACAGGGCAAAGGCGCGGCCGCGGTGGCCGATCTCGCCCTTGGTGTCTTTGTCCATCTCGGCAAAGCTGAGCCCCAGCTCCGGCACCCAAAACACCGGGTCGTAGCCGAAACCAGCCGCGCCGCGGGGGGCCCCCAGGATCACGCCTGGGCAGAGTCCCTCCACCGTGAGCAGCGTTTTGCCAGTGGGATCGGCCAGGGCCAAGGCCGCCACAAATTCGGCGCTGCGGTCGAGCGTTGCGTTGAGGGCCTGGGCCGCCGCCAACTCCTGGAGCAGCCGGGCGATCCGCTCTTCATCGGTGGTGGCGTAGCGGGCTGAATGGATGCCCGGGGCACCACCCAGGGCCGCAACACTCAGCCCGGAGTCATCGGCCAGGGCCCAGCAGCCCGTGGCCAGGGCCACGGCTTCAGCCTTGAGCCGGGCATTTTCGACAAATGTTTGCCCCGTTTCCTCCACCTCGAAGCCGGCGGGCTGGGGCAGCACTGCCAAGGGCAGCTGGGCCAGCAGCCGCTGGAACTCCTGCAACTTGCCGGCATTGCCGGTGGCGATCACGAGCCGATCGAAAATGGGAGTCATCACGTTGTTAACCAAACTCGAAACAGGAGCTGAATGGGGCACTAACTAACAGGTTCAGCAATATTTTCATAACATTCAGAGCTGCCCGCGGAATTGCTGAAGCGTAAGCCCCAGCATCGCGGGCAATGGCGCCCATGGTGATCGCGTTAATCTGAAAAATACAAACGGCTTCTTTCTGACTGATCCCTGGAATTTGGGCCATCAGATAGCCATCTAATCAATCAAGCTAATCAGCATTAGCCTGATTTAGTCCTATCGAGTACTTAACTTCCCAGCTCGAAATATCACGCCAATCACCCCTGGCCGGCATCACAAGTTGGGCGGAATCAAAGCTGATTTGAGCGGGAAGGATCGGAGTAATTTCCTGCACCAATTCAGCTCGGTCAATGGCAGTGGCTCGGTTAATGGCAGGGCTGCGATCGCTGTATAACAAGCTGATATGCGGGCCCACCTTGGCTGGGCGCGAGCTATTAATGGCCGAGGCCGCTCGCTCAAATAGCCGCTGGCTGTTGTTGTCAATCAGCCGGATGAAGAAGAACGTGAAGAAGTCGTCGGTATGACCGAATCCCTCAACGCCTAACCAAACAGGAGCAAGCCCCCGGCAAAACCCAGCCATCGCCGTTTTTAAGGCCGGCAGCCCCGCCGCCCACTCCCCCGAACAAAGGGTGAGGTGGGGTCCAAAGGGGGGAGCGTTGAAGCGCACGGCCAAATCCCCCACGGTGGCCCCCAGCTGGCCGCACAGGTCCCCCGACGGAATCAACCACACGGCATAGGGAAAAGAATTCACGCCGCTACGGCTAAATCTCCAGCCCTAAACCGTCTCAGCAAACTGGCGGGCCCAGGCCAGCACCGCCGCCACCCGCTCCGGATCCGGCCCTTCGCAGTAAAGCCGCAGCAACGGTTCGGTGCCGGAGAAGCGCAGCATCAACCAATGGCTGGGGCCCAGGCGCAATTTCAGCCCATCGGTGCGGATAAGTTCCTGCACGGCAACGCCCGCCACCTCCTGGGGGGGGGCGTCCAGCAGCAATTGTTCGAGGCGGCTGCGGCTGGCCATGTCGCGCAGGCGCAGGTCGAGGCGGTCGTAGTGGCTGGCCCCACCGCAGCGGGCCTGCAGGGCATCGAGCCTGGCCCCCAGGGGCTGGCCGCCTTCCACCAGGGCCTCTAGCAACAGCAGGGCGGCAAATAGGGCGTCGCGCTCGGGCAGGTGCATGCCGAAACCCACCCCACCGGATTCTTCACCCCCCACCAACACCTCACCGCTGAGCATTTCGCTGGCGATGTACTTGAAACCGACCGGTTTCTCCAGCACCTCCCGGCCCAGGTCTTCCGCCACCAGGCGCATCAGATCCGAACCACTCACGGTTTTCACCACCGCCCCCGGCAACTGCCTGGCCCGGGCGAGGTGATCGATCAGCAACGGCATCAGCAGCTGGGTGCTGCAATAGCGGCCCCGTTCATCGATGGCGGCAATGCGGTCGCCATCCCCATCAAAAACAATGCCCACCGCGGGCTTACCAGCGGCCGCGGCCGCCTGCACCTCAGCGATCAATTGCTCCAGATAAGGGGCCAGTGGTTCGGGGGGATTGCCCCCAAACAAGGGGTCGCGATTGGAGCGAATTTCCCGCACGCTGTCCCCCAGCAGCGCCGGCAAGCCGCCGGCCGCAGAGCCATGCATGGGATCCACAATCACCTGCAAACCCAATTTGTGAAGGCCCGTGCGCAGGGCGGCGCAATCCAGCTGGGAGCGCAGGCCACTGAGGTACTCGCTCCAACCGTCAAAACAATGGGTTTCGCCCGGTTCCGGCACGCTGATGCCACCGGCGGCGAGGCGCTGCTCCACCCGCTTGGTGAAATCCCCCTCCACCGAGCCCCCGAAGTGGCCCTTGATCTTTAGGCCCAACCATTCGGGCGGGTTGTGGCTAGCGGTGATTACCAAACCCCCCAGGGCCTGGCGTTCCACCACCACCCAGCTGATCGCTGGGGTGGGCAGCGGTTCCTGGGCCAGCAGGGGCTCGAGGCCCACGCCGCGCACGGCGGCGGCAATGGCGGCGGCCAGCTCAGGGGCAAGGAAACGGCGGTCGTAGCCGATCACCACCGTGCGGCTGTCTAAGCCTGCCGGGGCGGCATGGGCCAGCTCCCGGGCCGCAGCAGCAGCCACCGGCAGCAGCCGTTCCACGGTGATATCCACGCCAAGGATGCCGCGCCAGCCATCGGTGCCAAAGGCAATCGGGGCGGGCTCCAGGGGCAAGGGGGCTGAGGACATCAAGCCGATGAGCGCTAAGAGCAGTGTCTCGGATGGGAAACCAGCCAGGGGGTAGGGGGGTGCCGGCGGGCCAGCTGCGCCCAGCCCTAGCGTGGGGCCATGGCCCCAACCAGCGACAGGCAGCTGATCACTGACAGACAGCTGCGCAGTTGGTTGCGTTGTCGCCGTAAGGCCTGGCTAGACCGCCACGGCAACCCGAGCGAAAAGCGCTGGAATCCGCACCGGGCCCTGCAACTGGCCGACCGGGAATCGCGGCTCCAACGGCTGATGGGCCCCGGGGCCGCCGCCGCCCCCAGCCTCGACCAACTAAACCAAGGCCAGAAGGTGGTGCGCCAGCTGCTTTTGCAGCACCAGGAGCTGCGGGGCCGTCCCACCCTGCTGCTGCGCCAGGGGGGCCAGAGCCGTTTAGGCGCCTTCAGCTACCAACCCGCCCTGCTGCAGCCGGGCCGCCATGGCACCCGCGAACACCGGCTCACCCTGGGCTTCTGGGGGTTGTTGCTCGAACCGCTGCTGGGGGTGCCGGTGACCCAGGGGTTGTTGCTGGATCCCCAAGGGGGCAAGGAACGGGTGCAACTGCAGGGCAGCCAGCCCCGCCAGCTGAGCCAAGCCCTGGAGCGACTCCAGCAAGACCTGGAAAACCGCCAGGCCCCACCGCTCACCAACGACCGCAAGAAATGCAGCCTCTGCAGCTGGAAACGCAGCTGTGACGAGGTGGCGGAGGCGGAGGGCCACCTGAGCCAGGTGAGTGGCATCGGTGGTAAACGGCGCGATTTGCTGCAACAGCTGGGGGTGGCGGATCGAGCGGCCCTGGCCGGCACCAAGCCCGAGTGGCTGATGGCCCAGCTGGAAAAACGGGGGGAGCAACGGCCCGAACTGGCCCTGGAACTGATCGCCCAGGCCCAGGTGCAGGAAACAGGCCTACCCCAGGCCCTCGGCCCCGGCGCCAGCCAACCGCTGCCAGAGCTCGCGCAGGCGCCGGGGGTGCTGATCTACGACATCGAATCCGATCCCGACGCCCGCGACGATTTTCTGCATGGCTTTTTGATCCTGCGCCGCGGCGCCGATGGCCAATGGCCGGCGGCGGCCACGGCCCCGTACCACCCGCTGCTGGCCCTGCAGGACCACGGTGAGGCCCGCTGCTGGCAGCGCTTACAACGGCTGTTGCTACACCACCAGGGCTGGCCGGTGCTGCACTACGGCGAAACCGAGGCGATTGCCCTGCGGCGCATGGCCGAACGCCAGGGGGGTAAAACGCCCCCCGGCCTCTTGGATCTCCACAAGCGGGTGCGCCAGCACTGGCGCCTGCCCGTAGACAGCTATGGCCTCAAGGCGGTGGCCCAATGGCAGGGCTTCCGTTGGAGCCAGTCGAGCGCCGAGGGGGCCCGCTGTGTGCTCTGGTGGCGCCAATGGCGGGCCCGGGGCGACCGCCACAACCTGCGGCGGATCTTCCGCTACAACCACGACGATTGCCTGGCCACCTGGGCCGTGGCTCAGTGGTTAGTGGCGGCGGGCAGCGACAGCTGAAGTCCCTCCAGCTCCGGCAGCTCCGCCCAGGCCCGACGCACCAGGGCCAGCCCACAGCTGGGTCGCTGGGCGGAGCCGGCCAGCCCTGAACCAACTAGAACCGAACTCACCACCGCCGCCCGGGCCCCATCGCCAGCAACCAAAGCATGGCCCACCTGGGGCACCGCCACCCCCGCCGGCGCCCACCAGCGCCGCAAAAACTGCTTCACCCCATCGCGGGACTGCAACTTGGCCAAGGTTTCCTGGCCGAGGTAACAGCCTTTGTTAAGGCTGACCCGATGGTCTAGGCCCAGCTCAAAGGGATTGCAGTCGCCATTGATTTCCCCAGGCTCCGCTGGAATCCCCTGGCGCAGGCGCAACCATTCCTGGCCCTCGGCCCCCAGGGGCGGCACTGCCGCCAGTTCAGGCGGAAGCGCTTCCCCCGGGGCCAGCAGCCAATGGCGACCGGGCAATCCCCAGCCGGCCCCGCCCCCGGGGCCCATGGGATCTACTAAGCCATGCCAGGAGAGCTCCTCCAGGGGGCCCAAGCGCACCCGATCGGCCGGAAACAACACCCGATCAAGGGCACTGCGCACTTCAGCGCCGGCGCCGGCTGTTACCAGCAACAGGGCGCCCTCCGCCGTGGCTTCCACCTCCACCAGGGCCCGCAGCCGGGCCGTGGCCGTTACGCCGCAACTGAGCCGCCGCTCTCCCAAGGGGGTGCCCTCCAGGGCCTGGGTGGTTTGGCCATGGAGCACCCGCAGGCTGTCGGGGCCCGTGAGGGCCAAGCGGCCAACGGGGACAACAAACTGAAAGGGATCGCTGGATAGGGCCCAGGGATCGCCCAGCTGAGCGGCTGAATTGCTCATCGCTGAAGGGCGTCGTGAACGGCGGCCACCTCGGAGAGGCGATAGAGGCTGGTCAACTCCAAGCCAGCGGCCGTGAACGTGGCCAGGCCCCCCTCCTCCCGGTCAACGATCGCCACCACCCGCTTCACGCGGAAGCCGGCAGCGCGCAACTGTGCCACTGCCTTCAGCGCCGAACCGCCAGTGGTGACCACGTCCTCCAGCACTGTGATCAAGGCCCCCTGCGCCGGCAAGGGTCCCTCCAGCCAGGCGCCGGTGCCATGGCCCTTGGCCTCCTTACGCACGATCAAGGCGTCGAGGTTGCGGCCGGCCAGGGCGGCGGCATGGGCCACCCAGCTCACCATCGGATCGGCACCAAGGGTGAGCCCCGCCACCGCCACCGCCCCGGGCTCCACCAGGGCCAGCAGCCTTGGCGCCAACAGCAGCGCCCCTTGGCCGCTGAGGGTCACCGGTTTGCAGTTCACGTAGTGCTCACTGGAGCGGCCGGAGGCCAGGGTGAAACTGCCGCGGCGGTAGGCCGCCTGGGCGAGATGCTGCAGCAAGGGATCGGCGTTGGTCATGGCTGCTGGCGGATTGGCTCCAACGTTTTTACCGTGGCCATGGAACCTGAGCTCAGCCCCATGGCCCGCACCACCGCTTCCTGGGCTGCCCTAGGTGCCGCCCTAATCAGCCTGGGGCCAGGCCCAGCCCAGGCAGGGCCGGTGATCTGCACCACCACCTATGAGGCCCCCCTGGCCAGTGGCCAGCCCGTGGAGGTAACCCGCTGCGGGGTGCTGCAAACGACCGCTGAATTAATTGACCGCCGCTTTTTCTCTTACACCTCCCCCTATGCCCGCGGCGTTGACATCACCCACCAGATCACCGATTTGCTCGGCATCTCCATGGGCGGCGGCGATGGCACCAAGGTGATGGGCCTGGGCTTCCCAGACCAAACAATCATTTGGGACGGCTCCGCCGTGGAAAACACCTACCGGGCCCTACTGGAGGAACAAAGCACCCCCCTGCCCCTGCGGGTGAGCGACCTACCCAGCAGCTACGGCCTCGGCCTTTACGGGTCGTCTCCCACCGGTCGCCGCTGAGCCCCCAAGGGGGCAAAATGGTGGCGCTGGGGGTCTAGCAATCTGGTGAATGCAGCGAACTCATAATTCGCCTTAGCCGAGTTCGATCCTCGGGACCCCCATTCGAGCAAACAGCTTCCCCTGCAAGGGATCCAAAGCAATCAGCTGATCCCTTTAAGCCAGTCGCTCAATGCCAGGCTCTGGTCTTAGGGCCATGGGCGGACCATCGCCCCCGAACGTCAGCTGCACCTTTTTTCCAAGAAAATCTCGCCCCGGCAGCAGATTTCCCAAAAGAAGGCGCTTCCCAGTACCAGGCCAAAGGGGAGAAGCTCTAATTAATTAGATACTTAGCGATCTACTCGCCACCATAATCTTCACCAATGCATTCAAGCAGAGGCAAATATTACCGCCTTAAACCTTTGATTACCGAGCAAAATACCTGAGAACTTTTTCAGTTGAATTGGCGGAATCGCCCCACTGCACGAAATAAGCTCTAATCAATTTCACACCTATTAAGCGTTGGGAAACATCCGCCGCTGCCTTGAGGCACCTAGCAACAACCCTAAGACCGGTCAGCCTTAGGCAGAATAAGCGTACATGGACAGAACAACCATTCGAGCCAGAAAAATAAACAACCCCAGCGGCAGAAACCAACGGATAACATTGACCACCTCATCCATGACATACCTATTGCCAAGCTTATATTTTATAGCAGGGTTAAATAAAGTTCCCACTATCAATAGCATTACAAATTGAAAGGCAAAACCCGCCCATAGCATTGCGTAGAAAAGATTATCAGGCTGAAGCAAAGGATACTTAATTGCAAGGGTAAAAACCAAGGCCAACAAAGTTAAAATACTCCCAGCCCAAGCATTTAACCTTTTCTCAAAATCTATGTCCGGAGCCCAAAGCGAAACAATTGTAGGCAAAAGCATGATCAAAGCGAAGGGAATAAACACCCCAGGAATGTGATTTATTGAATTTCTTTCAACTGTAATAGTTGCATCAATTTGAGAATAATAGTTTTGATCCCATCCCTGGTACCTGGAGATACTAAACTCAAGATCTTTTGCATCCCAGCCCGCCTGCTGGAGCGCTCCCGGACGGAGCCTGGAGAAGTCATCATCCACCTGGTCATGGGAAAACACCACATAACTAATAGGAAAATTTTTCGATACAAGCGAGACAGGAAGATGCTGAACATCAAAAGGAAAATTATGAAGAGCAAACCTATGCTTAAAGTCAGCAGAAATATTTTGATTGTATGCTACTTCTCCATTGGGATAGATATAAACCCCAGAACTCTTCCGGTCAGGCTGTCCAGACATATTAGAAATTTCCACACCTGGCAACCATATTTTAGACAATAATGAATCTGCAACCGCACCACTAAAAAGCTTCCTATCAGTACCTTCTTGAACCGGATCAAAAGAAAGCTCTGGATCTTTCCAGCGAAGCAACAAAGCAATATCCGCACTAAAAGTTCCCTCTTTTTCATCAATACCCTTAATCTTGTCAATAGTCATGGCCACACCCACGTTCAAGGGGGCTGCCAGATATGGGGGAAAAGTAGTCGCAGTGGCAGCAACAGCCGAAGAAGAAGCCTCAGAAGGAGAAGACAAAGAAGAAGCTACTTGTTGGCTATTGTCAACATTTCCAGTGGCACTAAAGTGAGAAGGCGAAGCTGCATGGGTGCCAGCATTTACACCTGCGGCCCACAAGAACAGTCCGATGAGTATGCCTATGAAAAATTTTTCCAGGCGACGGATTGGCATTTTATTTAGAAGATATGTCTAAAGAACGAGAATTAATTATATTATTTTGCAAAATTTGGCAATCCCTGGCGATTTGCCCAACCTCATCAAGTCGAGATGCCAATTTATCAACAGAATCATCACTTAGATCTACAGTGTCAACGGCTTTTGAAATCGATTTTATTCGATTACCGAGGGCGAGAACAGGCCTCAGCAGCAAACCATTAAATAGGATTGAGGCAGTTCCAGTAATCACAAGAGTCTGAGCCAAGGCAAGAAAAATATTGTTCCAAAACAAAGAAGCCTTGAGATTCTCTAAATACTTCAAGCTCTTAGCGGTGACAATTAATCCTATTTGCTGACCCTTATAATCTTGCAAGGGCACTAAGATAGCAGAATAAGACTCATTGTTATTTTTTAAGACCTTAAAATCCACTTGCTTTGTTGTAGTCATAATATCAGGTGTAACAAGTGAGCGTATGGTCTTCCAATTTGTAGCCTCTTGAACTCGCATACCTCCAACTATTTTTTCAAGATCAGGCTTTGGAATCAGCGTTGCAATTTCAGACATTTTATCTTCATCGACAAAAACAGCAGATTCAAATCCTGTGGTCTTCTTTAAGCTGTCCAACACAGGCTTAAAATCCATGGCAATCTCAAAACTGCCTATGTGACCTTTCTCATCACTTATTGGCACAACACCACGAATACCAATTCCTCTTCTGCCAATTTCTATGCCAGACAGGGGAACCTTGTCTTTATTAACCTTCAATACCATTTGGCGAAAAGAACTTAGATCTTCCTGAGGCGCTTTGGGCCTAAAAACGCGTAAATAGGATTTGGCAGGTGGCAGATGGAATTGTGCCTCAGTAACGGAGAAACGCTGTTTCTGAACCTTCAATGAAGTCTTAATATTATCTAGCAACTCATCACGCGAATTTTCACGAAAGTTTTTCTGAATAAACGGTAGTCGAGAGATTAAGTCTGCACGGGCAAGGGCTTTTTTGTTTGCTTCCTGCAGACTTGACTGGATTAAATTTAAAACCATATTTTGCTCTTGATTCTCAGACAATTTAATTGCACTCAAGCCAACTTGGTAAGAAGAGAGCGCTAAACCTATGGAAGAAAATAATGAAACTGCGCCAACAAATAGTGGGACCTTAGCCCGAAGGCTTATAAATGTAATGCTGTCAACCTTTGCAAGGGCCGAGCCAAGCTTGCCAACAAAGAATCCGCAAGAAGACTTGATGCCCATGCCGCTTGAATGCTCCAAGGCTCGCGATTGCAACAGCTTCTCAAGCAAAGCATCTTACCGCATAAACGCGGCATTGCCTCTTTTGTGCGTCAACGCTCGGGCGAAAGCATATTAGGCGATACCTCTTGATAATTCTTTACACAGCTTGGAGATTGCCAGGGCTTCCGTCGCCAAAGAGTACTCACTTGGCCCATTGTTGCAGGAAAACATAGAAGGGTTACTGCTCAGTTCAAGTGAAATCGCTGCGCCATAGGTATTAATTGTTCTCTTTAAGTGCTCGAAATAACTAGATATAACCCCTTCTGCTGATACAAAACCGGGGTTGGGGGGCTTTTAAACAGCAGTCGCCCCTGCCCCCATGGCCACCCGCGCTGTTTATACGTTCTCGGGTTTCCCCGATGAACCGGCCCAACATCTATATCTGCACCACGATGGTTACCCGGCCGGAGCCGCCTTCCGGCTCGCTGAAGCCAAGCAGCTCAGTGAAACCCCCGCTGCCTATCTCAGCAGCTTCCTGCTTACCCAACCGGAGGCGGAAAGCCTGGTTTCCCCAGAACAAAGCGGCGACGCTGAATATCGCTACCTGGTGCAGCTAAGCGGGGAGCGGCGGCCAGCGGTGCGCATTGAATGCTGGCGGCGCTACCCCGGCGCAAGCCATTGGCAACGCCGTTGTGGCCCAATGTTGCTGGCCAGCTTCATCAACCGCTTTCTAGCTGATCTGGGCCCCTGAGTACCCCCCTGGGCGAGGGCCCAGGGGGCGAAGGTATTTAGATGGAATACAACAACCCTGCCAAGCCGCTGCCATGACCCTCACCCTGATCGGTGGGGCCCGCACCAGGGCCTCAATGCCCCGTTGGTATTTAGAGGAGAAGGGCATCCCTTACCAGTGGCAGCAGCTAGACATGGCAGCGGAGGAACATCACCGGGAGCCTTTCCTCTCGATCAATCCCTTTGGCAAGTTGCCCGCCCTGGTCCATGGGGATCCGGCCCTACCAGGGGGCCGGCTGCAGCTATTTGAAAGTGGCGCAATCTTGCTTTATCTGGCCGAATTGCACGGCGACGAGTGCCGTACCGCCGCCGACCGGGGCCTGGCCCAGCAATGGGTGTTATTTGCCAATGCCACCCTGGGCCCCGCCCTGTTTGTGGCCAGCAACCGGGAGCGGGAATTTCCCCGGCTAATGACCGTGCTGAATCAACTGTTGGCCCCCGGCAAACCCCTGATCGGTGACCAGTGGGGGGTGGCTGATTGTGCCGTGAACGCCTACCTGGCCTACCTGCCCGTGTTTTTTCCAGACCTAGACCTCAGCGCCTATCCCGCGGTGCAAGCCACCATTGCCGCCACCCAGGCCCGTCCGGCTTACCGCAAAGTGATGGGTCTAGATCCATAATCCAGGCAATTCCTTGGTTGGGTCAGCGGTTCCCATGGGTTTAACCCTGCGCTTGCTCGGCCTACTGCTGCTACTCGCACTGCTGGCTTTCTTTGCCGCCGGTGAATTTGCCCTGATCCGCTTGCGGCCCACCCGGGTGCAGGAACTGGCTGAAAAGGGCAGCAGCGCCGCCCGCTCGGTGGAAAGACTGCAACGGCATCTGCGCCGGGCCTTAATCGCCACCCAGTTAGGGGCCAGCCTTTCGCTGCTGGCCCTGGGCTGGGGCAGCCACAAACTGCTCAGCCAGGGGCTGCCCGGGCGGGATTACCCCTTGCTGGAGCTCCTGGTCTTTCTGCTGGTGGCGCTATTGGCCACCCTGATCGGCGGCATTCTGCCCAAGGCCTGGGTACTCGATAAACCGGAGGCTTCCGCCCTCAAGCTCGGCCCCCTGCTGGAAGCGGTCAACCGCTGCCTCTCGCCGCTGCTGGCCGTGGTGGAACCCCTGGCTGACGGCCTGTTGAAATTCACCGGCCTTCCGCGCCAATGGGATCGGCTAGTGCCAGCCCTTTCCGCTAGCGAGCTGGAAAGCCTGATCGAAAACGATGCGGTCACTGGCCTCGAACCGGATGAACGCAACATCCTTGAGGGGGTGTTTTCGCTGCGCGACACCCAGGTGCGCGAGGTGATGGTGCCCCGGTCCGGGATGGTGACCCTGCCGGTGGCAGCCCGCTTTAGCGAGTTGATGGATGCGGTGGTCTCCACCCGCCACGCCCGCTTTCCGGTGATCGGTGATTCCCTCGATGATGTGCGCGGTCTGCTCGACCTGCGCCTGCTGGCCGCCCCCCTCTCCCGCGGGGAGCTGCAACCCGATACCCCCCTGGCGCCCTACATCTGCGGCGTGGCCCGCATCCAGGAAAGTGCCTCATTGGCTGATCTGCTGCCGGTGATCCGCAATGGGGAGCCACTACTGGTGGTGGTGGATGAACACGGCGGCACCGAAGGCCTGGTAACCATCGCCGACCTCACCGGCGAGATCGTTGGCGATGAATTAGAAGACGACGGCAGCCCCCCCGACCTCCAGGCCCTGGGCACCAACAGTTGGTTGGTGGCAGGCGACCTGGAGATCTTTGAACTCAACCGCCAGCTGGGGTTGAAGCTGCCCGAAGCCGATGGCCACCACACCCTGGCAGGCTTCCTGCTGGAGCTCATGCAACACATCCCCAGCCCCGGAGAAGCGCTGGATTGGAACGGCCATCACTTCGAAGTTGTGGGCATGGACGGCCCCCGCATCGAAGAAGTGAAGATCCTGGTGGGGCATGGGGGCTAGTTAGTTGATAATGACCCCACAGCAGGAGTAACCCCTTGCCCGCACCGATGCTGAGCGCCCCCCAATGAAACCGGTCAAGGTGGGCGTGATTGGCATAGGCAACATGGGTTGGCACCACGCCCGGGTGCTGAGCCTGCTGCGGGATGCCGAACTGGTGGGGGTCGCTGACCCCGATGCCGCCCGCGGCAACCTGGCCAGCGCCCAGTTCAGCTGCCAATGGTTTGCCGATTACAACGAGCTGATACCCCAGGTGGAGGCGGTTTGCATCGCCGTGCCCACCCTGTTGCACCACCGGGTGGGCATGGCCTGCCTAAAAGCCGGGGTGCATGTGCTGATCGAGAAGCCCATTGCCGCCAGCCAACTAGAGGCAGCAGAGCTGATTCGGGCGGCGGAGGCGGCTGGGCGCCTGCTCCAGGTGGGCCACATCGAGCGCTTCAACCCGGCCTTCATGGAACTACTCCATGTGGTGGCCAACGAGGAGGTGGTGGTGCTGGAAACCCGGCGCCACAGTCCCTATGCCGACCGGGCCAACGATGTGTCGGTGGTGCTGGACCTGATGATCCACGACATCGACCTGGTGCTGGAACTAGCCCAGGCGCCGGTGGTGGGGCTCGCCGCCGCCGGCGGCCGCAGTGGGGAAGGCCCGATCGACTATGTGGCAGCCACCCTCTCCTTTGCCAATGGGGTGGCCGCCAGCCTCACCGCCAGCAAGATGAGCCACCGCAAGGTGCGTAACCTCAGCGCCCACTGCCGCGGCAGCCTGATCGAAGCTGATTTCCTGCACCGCAACCTGCGCATCCACCGGCGGGCCCAGGAGTCGTATTCCGCCAGCCGCGGCGAACTGCTCTACCGCCACGACGGCTTCATCGAAGAGGTGAGCATTACCCCCACCGAACCGCTTTACGCCGAGCTCGAACACTTCCTGCAATGTGTGCGGGGCTTAGAAACCCCTGCGGTGGGGGGGCTCCAGGCCTCCAGGGCCCTGCAGCTGGCTGATCTAATCGAAAAGGCCGTAGATCAACCCCAACAGAGCCTGGTGCTAGCCCATCCGCTCTAACCACCTAGGTGGCGATGGCGGTTAGTTCCCGCAGGGCTGCCACAAACAACTGGCGGCAGCGGGTGGGGGAAGCACGGTAGAAGCCATCCCAGGCCTCCGCCTTGTGGGCCCCGTAGCTGGCCGGAGTGGCCTCTGGATAGGCCTCAATCCAGCCGAGCCGCACCGCATGGCCAATCAACACATCAAGGGCCAGGTGGTCTTCGAAACGCACCGTGGGGTTGGCCTCAAAAAAGGCCATCAGGGAAACCAGCGCTTCAATCGACAGTTGCCGATATTCCGGCGCCTCGATCTTGCTGAGTAGATGTTCCACCAGGGCCGCGAAATTGTGCTCCCCAGGGGTCTTCTCAGCCAGCACCTCACTGTCAAGCCGGTTACGGCGCTCCAGCTTGTCGCCAATTAACAGGCCGCGGCAATGGCGCAGCAGCTCCCAAATGCCCGGATAGAAATTACGGGGTACCCGCTGCAAAGCCCCCTGGCGCAGGCGGTGCTGGAGCCAGCAGCCCCCCATGGGTCGCTCCTCCGCCGGGGCCGGGGCCTGCCAACGCACCTCACCGCTCACATGCAGCTGCTCAAAGCGGTCAAGGGTGGCGCGGGCGTGGTCTAGGTCATCAAGCACCACCCCCAAGCGGCGGGAGATGCCATGGGGGGGCAAGGCACAGAGGGCCTCAAAGGCCTCTGAAGGGGTGAGGTGGCGCTCTGCCGCCAGCTCACTGGTGAGCAGCAACAGCAACTGCCCCAACTGGAAAGTGAGCGTGCCCTGCAGCCACTTGGGTCGCTGCCGCGCCAAACCCTCCAGGGCCAACAACAACTCCTGCTGAATGATTGTTTCTCTGCCGTCTTCGCCACTGAAGCGGCGCATGCGGGCGGCGATCGTGGCGCTATCTAGGGGTTCGCTGATGCGGGATAGGTCGGTGTAATTACGGCCCACCACCAGCTGGCGATGGCGGGCCAGTAGATCATCAAGGGCATCCTCCAGGTGGGGATGCACCAGCCCCAGCAGGCCGGCACAGCGGCGCACCGGCTCCCAATCACCCGCCTCGAGGCTGCGCAGGTACACCGCCTCCAGGAGTTGGTTCAGGGGCACCGGCAGGGCCTGGTCTGGGGCCTGCAGCTGGCCATCGGCACCGAGGCGATGCTGCAACTGTTCCAACAGTTCTGCCTGTTCCCGCAGGGAAGTGCTGCTCCATAGCTGGCCGGCCAGCACCAACACCGAACTGCTTTCCAGTTCCTGTTCCCGTTGCACCGAGAGGGAGCGATAACCAAGGGCTTCCACCAGGCGCAGGGGGCTGGGCCGGGCCGGAGCAGCTGGGGCCAGGGCCGGCAATGGCATGGGCTCCCAAGCCAGGTGGGGCAGATGTTGGCTAAGGGTGCCGAGCTGCACCTTTACCCCGCCCAGATCACCACTGGCCAGTTGCCGGGCCAAGGCCAAAAAGCCCTCTGGATTCCGGCTAAAGGGGGCCCCCGCCAGGGGTACCAACAGCAATGGATCCCCCGGCTCCAACCAATTGCGCTGCAACAGGCGCAATTCCCCGAGCACGGAATCGGCCAGTTGTTCGGGATCATCGGCCAGGTAAAAGGTGCCCTCCTCCAGCACCGGCGGCAGGAAAGCCGTGGGCTGGCCGCCACAGCTGTAGAGACGGCTGATCGCCAGGGTGGCCAGGCCCCCAGCCGGGGGGCCACTGAGCCCCAGGGCCGGCCAAGCCCCCAATCCCCCCAGGGCCTCCGCCAGCCGGGCCGAAGACTCCACCGCCACGCCCCCATCCCCAGGGGTAACCATGGCCATGCCCTCCCGGGCCAGGGCCTCTGCCACGGCACCATCGCCAGGCACCAGGGCGATCCGCACCTGTTGGCAACCCGGCTGGCGGGGCTGACGCCGGCCACAGGGATCCAAGTCGCCTGGTTCGAGCAATCCCGCTAACAACAATTGACCCAGCAGCCAGAGGCTCTGGGTCCAGAGCAGCGGCACATTCTCATTGGCCTCACGAAGCTGGCTGCCCGGGGCGAGCCGCTCGGCCTCCACCGCCGCCGGGGGCACCAGATAGAGCTCCGGTTGCAGCAGGTCATTGCCCCCCTGCACGGCCAGCCCCCGCAGCCGCTGATCCAGGCCCCTGGCCTCCTCCCAGCGCCCCTCAAAACAGGCGGTGAGTAATTCAAAGGCCAGAAACAAGGGCCACTGGCACTCAATGCTTTCAAAACAGGCCAGTTCCTCCGGTTCGTAGTGGAGCCGGCTGCTGTCTTCCAGCACCGTTTGATGGCCATCCCGGCGGAAGCGGGCATAGCCATAGGGGCCCCCCAGCTGGCTGCGGATGCCCTGGAGGGTGCGTTGCCGCAACTGCTCCGACTCCACCGCCCAGGCGGGGTAACCAATCACCGTGAGGCAGGCGCTATCTACCTCCTTGCTGGCCGACTCCCGCGGCAGCAGGCCATCAAGGGCGCGGCGCAGCCGCACCAGGGCATCGGGGGGCACCCAAAGCCGGGCCTGGCCATCGCCCTCGGGGCCGTAGAGATCTAAGCCGGCCAGGGCCTCGAGGGCTGCCTTCACCAAGCCAATTGAACTGGCATTGCGTTCAGGGGCCCCGTTATTGCCCTTATCCCCCCGTTCCCAGATGCCGTAATCGGCGATCCGATAGGCGCGGCTCACGTAAAAAATCAGGTTTTGCACAAAGGCCACCTGGGCCTGACTGGTAACCACCACCAATCCGGCGCGGCTGAGCTGGGCCAGTTGCAACAGGAACAGGGCTGTGGCATCCAGCTGCAGATGGCCCCAGGCGTTATCGGCCACCACCGGCTGACCCGTGGCGGTGTCGTACTTGGCGTGCAGGGCATCCAGCGGATCAAGGCTGGTTTTGAAGCGCTCCACCTTGGCCGCCTGGCCCATCATCGAACGCAACTGGCCGCGCATCAGGGCCAATACGCTTTGCTCCAGCTCAAATATCCGCCTGGCGTTGCCCCCCTGGCGCCGCCAGGCAATCGCCAGGCCCCACACCGCCTGAATTGTGTAAACCCCATCCCGCACCCAGGCATCGCCGTAGTTGCCATGCACCGTGTGGGCCGTGCTGGCGGGCATCAGGCCGGAAATCGGGTGCTGGCGCTGCAGCAGCACCCGCTCCAGCTGGGCGTCAATGCGCTCGAGCAGCTCGTGGGAACTGGCCGTTGGCATGGGGGCTGGCGTTGTCAGGGCTCTCGTCATCCGCCAGATTCTGCTCCGTAAGCAATTCCGCCATGGCAGCCACCGTCACCAATAGCCATCGAGGGGAGGTGCTTGGTCTGCCGGTGGACATTTGCCCCGATGTGTTGGCCGCGGCCATTGAGCTCCATGGCCGCGGCGGCGGCCAACTGGTAACCCTCAATGCCGAGATGACCATGACCGCCCTGGCCCAGCCCGACCTGGGCCGGGTGATCCGCCAGGCCGAGCTGGTGATCCCCGATGGGGCTGGCGTGGTGTGGGCCCTGGGGCGCCAGGGGGTGCGGGTGCGCCGCAGCCCCGGCATCGAGCTAGCCCACAACCTGCTGGCCCATGGGGCCCGCCAGGGCTGGCGGGTGGCCCTGGTGGGGGCCTCCCCCCCGGTGATGGAGCAATTACAGCGGCGGCTGCCCCAGCTCCATCCGGGGCTGCACCTGGTGCTGGCCCTGCACGGCTACCAACCCGCCGAGGTGTGGCCAGAGCTGGAGCGACAACTGCAAGAACTAAAGCCCGATCTGGTGCTAGCCGCCCTGGGCGTACCCCGCCAGGAAACTTGGATTGAACGGCTGCACCAGGGCCAACCGGGCCTGTGGATGGGGGTGGGCGGCAGCTTTGATGTGTGGTCTGGCCAAAAGAAAAGGGCCCCCCTCTGGATGGGAGCCCTGCGGATCGAATGGCTCTACCGCCTGATTCAGGAACCGAGCCGCTGGCAGCGCATGCTCAGCCTGCCGGAATTTGCCCTGGCGGTGCTCAGCGGAAACCCACGGAGGCCTGCCACACAAAGGCAAGCAACAGAAAGAAAAGGGGAATGATCGGCAGAATGTCCACAAGGGGTCCGAAGGCCCGATAGGCCTCGGGAAGCTGGGCCAACAGGGGCAGAACAGCGTTCACCATTGTGGTGCAACCATGCAGTAGCTGGACGCTACCACGTGTGCGCGGCCGCAGAGCCTGGCTCCCACGGAGCGAAATGCTCTGAAAAACAGCCCTCCCGAATCGCCTGGCCCATGGCAGTGGTGAAACGCACCAGCTGGGTGAGGTTGTGGAGGCTCAAGAGGGTGAGTCCGAGGATTTCATCACTCTTGATCAAGTGATGTAGGTAAGCGCGGGAGTGCTGCTGACAGGCAAAACAAGGACAACTGGCATCCATCGGCCGGTGGTCATGGCGGAAGCAGGCGTTTTTGAGGTTCCAGCGCTCCCCCCCCACCAGGGCGGCCCCATGGCGCCCCAGCCGTGTGGGCAGCACGCAATCAAATAAATCCACCCCGTGGGCCACCGCCTGGGCCATCTCCGGCAGGGTGCCCACCCCCATCAAATAGCGAGGTTTGTGCTCCGGCAACAGCGGGGTTACCCAGCGCACCACCTCATGCATTGCTGCCGCCGGTTCCCCCACGCTCACCCCACCGATGGCACAGCCGGGCAGGTCGAAACTGGCCACCACCTGCGCCGACTGGCGCCTCAGATCCTCAAAACAGCCCCCCTGGACAATGCCGAACAGGGCCTGGTCGCTGCGGGCCTGGGCCGCCCCACAGCGTTCCAGCCAGCGGTGGGTGCGGCCGCAGGCCTCCTCCACCTCCCCATGGCTGGCGGGGTAGGGGGGGCACTGGTCAAAGGCCATCACCACATCGGCGCCGAGGGCGTTTTGGATCTCCATGGAGCGCTCAGGGGTGAGCTCCACCACCGCCCCATCGCGGGGGGATTGGAAGGTCACCCCCACTTCCTTAATTGAATTGAGGCTTGCCAGGCTGAAAACCTGAAAGCCGCCGGAATCGGTGAGCAATGGCCCTGGCCAGCCCATGAAGCGATGCAGCCCCCCGGCCGCCGCCACGATTGATTCCCCCGGTTGCAGATGCAGGTGAAAGGTGTTGGCCAGCACCATCTGGGCGGCGGTAGTAGCCAACTGCTCCGTGGTGATGCCCTTCACCGTGGCGGCGGTGCCCACGGGCATAAAGCGCGGGGTATCCACCACGCCGTGGGGGGTATGGAAACGACCGGTGCGGGCCCTGGTGTGGGAACAGTGGTGCAGCAGCTCAAAGGAGAAGGGAGCTGCGGGGGCAGTCACAACAGGGCGGCTCTTAACAGCCCTCAACCCTATGTGGGTACCAACCACGGGGGGCAGAATGCCAAAAGCAGCAGCCTGAGCCGGTGTACCGCTGGTGGCCCGATCTGCTGGGCAGCTGGGTCTTTTATTCGATTCTGCCGCTGCCCCACGGCTGCAGGCCCCGATTTGAACGCATCGCCCGCTTTGCCCCCGTGGTGGGCCTAGGCCTAGGGGGCGCCCAAGCGGTGGTTTGGCAACTGGGCGCCTGGGCCGGCTGCCCCCCGGGGGCCCTAGGGACCTTGGTGGTTGCCCTGGGGCTATGGCTCACTGGGGGCCTGCACTTTGATGGGGTGCTCGACAGCGGCGATGGCCTTGCCGCCGGCAGCCGCCAACTGGAAGCCATGGCCGACAGCCGCATTGGCGCCAGTGGCCTCGTGGCCGGGCTACTGGTGCTGCTGCTCCAGGGGGGCGCCCTGGTAAGCCTTGGCAATGGTGCCCCCGCCGCCCTGGTGTGGAGTGCGGTGTGGGCAAGGGTGGCGCCCCTGGTGGCGATTGGCTGTTTTCCTTACCTACGGCCGGGGGGCGGCGCTGGCTTCCACCGCCAGGGGCGGGGCGCCCTCGCCACTGAACTGCTGCCCAGCGCCCTGGTGGTGGGCCTACTGGGCGGGGTAAGCGGCAGCCTGGGGGGCGCGGCAGCCCTGCTCGCTGGCCTAATTGGCGCCATTCCGGCGCTGCTGGTGCCCCTGGAGCTGGGCAGGCGCCTGGGGGGCCACACCGGCGACAGCTATGGGGCCTGCGTGGAATGGACAGCGGCCTTCAGCCTCTGGGCCAGCTGGGGGGTGCTGAGGTTGGGGTCCTAAAGGCTTAGCTACAGCTTCCACCCAGCGGCAGCTGCAGCCGAAAAGCATTCCCAGCCTCCGGCAGGCCCGGCTCCAGCAGGGAGGCCGGCACCAGCAGTTCGAGGCAACCGCCGCAGGCCTCCGCCTGGTCCCGGGCCAGGGCCAAACCCAGGCCACTGCCGCCCAGGCCCTGGGCCTCCCCCCTTTGGCCCCGCACGCCCCGGCCAAAGATCCGCTGCCGTTCCCCTGGGGCAATCGCTGGCCCGCTGTCCCAAACCGCTAATTCCAAGCTGTGGCCGTTGCTGCGACACCAGAGCCCAAGCGCCCCGGCGGGATCGCTATAGCGAAAAGCATTTTCGAGCAAATTGGCCAGGATTTCGGCCACCACGGCCCCGGGCACCTCCACATCTGGCAAGCAACTGGGGGGATGCCACACCCGACCCTGCAGGGTCGCCGTTGCCGCGGCCCTGGCCAGCAATGGTTCGAGCCGGGGCGCCAGGGGCTCGCGCCGCTCCGGCACCAGGGCGGGGGGCAACAGCAAGGGGCCATCGACCCCATCGGCTGCCGGCAGGCTGGCGGCCCCCTCCGGCGGGTCCAGGGCCTCCAGGTAACGGTCTAGGGCCAATTCCTCCCGCAGCAGGTGCTCCACCAGCAGTCGCCGCTCATCGCCGGGCTCCAGGCGCCGCAACAACAGCTGCGTGAAGGTGCGCAGGGCCGCCAGGGGGTTACGCATCTGATGCACCAGCAGCGAGCGCTGGCGCCGGTCCTGGTCTAGCTGCAGCTGCAGCCGCTGCTGCTCCAGGTCAAGGCAGCGGGCTTCACTGAGCACTGCGGTTGCCCCCTGGAGCCGCTGCTGGAGGTCTGCGGGCCAAGCGAGGCTGGCACTATCCACCCGGAGGGCGCCGATTACCACGGTTCCCCGCCGCAGGGGCAACCAGCGCCGCTGCTGACCGGCCACCAGCAGGGGCCCCGTCTCCTCGGCGGGCTCGATCAGCCCATCACGCTCCGGCCAGGTGCCCACCAACTGCAACTGCAATTCCCCGCCTGGCACGGGCAGGGCCACGTACAACCCCAGAGCTGTTAACTCCGCTCGGTCGACGAACTGGGACAACTGATGGCGCACCAGGCGCCGAAAACGGTCGGAGATCACCGGGAAAATAAGTACTCCCGACCTGGGGAACCCAGGCCGAAGGGGCTTGTCAAATCCAAGAAAAGCCTTAAGATCTTTGTTACGACCAATACTTCACAGTCCCGGAATTCCGGCCCCGTGGAGTGGGATCCAGCACAAAACCGTGGTCTTTGTGGCGCTTTGTCGTCAAAGAGGCTACAGCAGGGGTTAGATCAGCTCCTGCTGCCCACCGTTCAAAGACGGCGTCGACGGGTCGGACCCATTTCCACCTCTTCGGTTCTGATCTTCGGATCAGGTCTCCGGTCGACAGACGTTTGGACGCCGCAGGATTTCCTGCCCTTGAGCCGAAACCGGACCGCTTTGGCGGCACCGGACGACTTGTTCTGTCCGATCCCGCCACCCCTAAAGGGGCCCCTGTTATGTCTAAGAAGCGCAAGCGCGTCAGCCGTCGCCGTTTGGCTGGCCAACGAGTTCTGGCCCATGTGCCCACATTCAACCTGGAAACCGGCGAGCACAAGCCGGTCACCGCTGCCCGCCGCTACATCTCCGAGTCGTCGCTGATACCGCCGGCCCTGATCAATGTGCGCCGCAACGAACACACCACCGATCGCTTCTTTTGGGGTGAGAAGGGTCTGTTTAGCGCCCAGTACGCCGAAGAAAATCACTTCCTCTTCCCTTCGCTCCGCTCGATAGTCGATAGCGTCGGCGAAGAGACCCTGTTTGCCGGCTTGGAAGCCATCGCCGACGACTGGGAAGAAATGGAAGAGTACGAATACGCCTTCGTTTGATCAGGGCCCCTGGTTTCGATCAGCCCACTGATTAAGTTCCTAAGCCCAACCCCCTGAGGAAACTGGCCGCCGCCAGTAATGCCTCGGGGGGAATGGTGTGTTCGCCATCAAAACTTTCCTGCTGCACCTCCCCGCCACCGGCCTCCACCAGCCGGCCGATTTCCGTTTGGGCCGTGATCGGCACCACCGGGTCCCTGCGGCCATGGCATAGCAACAACGGTGCCAGCCCGGGCCCCTGGGGCTGCCAACCGGGGTGGGGATAACCACTGAAAGCAATCACCGCCGCCACCGGCCGGGCCAGGGCCGCCTCTAGGGCCATGGCCGCCCCCTGGGAAAAACCAAGCACCACCACTGGCTCGGCCCCGGCGGCGGCCAATTCTTGGTCGAGCCGTTCCCCCAGGGCCCGCACCGCCGCCGGCCGCTGGGGCCAGCCCGGCTGGTTTAGGTCGTACCACTGGCGCGCCCCCGCCCCGGCCGGATGGGTATCGGGGGCCTCCAGGGGCCGCAGCACTAAAGGCCCCAGCAACTGGCCTAGGGCTTCCCCCACCGGCAGCAGATCAGCGCCGCTGGCACCCCAACCGTGCAGAAGGATTAAACGCATGGCACAGGTATCGCCAGGGGCCAGCCCATACCATCAGATCTGGCCATCCCCGTCTATGGCCCCCCGTCCCTTCCCCCAGCCGTCCCATGGCCCCGATTGCCCTGCTGAGTGTGTCGAATAAGGACGGGCTCGAAGCCCTAGCCCGGGCCCTGGTGGAACGCCATGGTTTCCAGTTGCTTTCCAGTGGTGGCACCGCCCAGGCCCTGGCGGCGGCGGGCTTACCCGTTACCAAGGTGGCCGACCACACCGGCGCCCCGGAGCTGCTCGGTGGCCGGGTAAAAACCCTGCACCCCCGCATCCATGGCGGCATCCTGGCCCGGCCGGATCAAGCCTCCGACCAGGCGGATCTGGCCGCCCAAGGCATCCCAGCGATCGCCCTGGTGGTGGTGAATCTCTATCCGTTTGAGGCCACCGTTGCCCGCCCTGGGGTGAGCTGGGACGAAGCGATCGAAACCATCGACATCGGTGGTCCAGCCATGGTGCGGGCCGCCGCCAAGAACCATCGCCATGTGTCGATCCTCACCAGCCCCGACCAATACGCCGGTTTCCTCTCAGCCCTAGACCAGGGACCGATCAGCCTCGAATTCCGCCAGCAGCTTGCCCTAGGGGCCTTCCGCCACACCGCCGCCTACGACACCGCCATCAGCCATTGGCTCGCCAAACAACTGGAGCCCAGGCCAGAAAACAAATCAGAGGCCGCCGCCAGCCCAGCGGAAAGCCTGCGCCTGGCCATGCCCCTGCGCCAGGGGCTGCGCTACGGCGAAAACCCCCACCAACAGGCCGCCTGGTACAGCTCAAGCGCCGCAGGCTGGGGGGCGGCCAAGCAATTGCAAGGCAAAGAACTCAGCTACAACAATCTGCTCGACCTCGATGCGGCCCAGGCCACCGTGCTGCGCTTCCCCCCCGGGGAGAGGGCGGCCGCGGTGGTGGTGAAACACACCAACCCCTGTGGGGTGGCCACCGGCGCCAGCGCCGCCGAAGCCCTAGAGCGGGCGATCGCCGCCGACCCGGTGTCGGCCTTTGGCGGCATCATTGCCCTTAACCACCCCCTTGATGGGGAGGCCTGTGGCCGCCTGGGGGGCCTCTTCCTCGAATGCCTGGTGGCCCCGGCCATCAGTGCCGAAGCGCGGCAGCTGCTGGCGGGCAAAACCAACCTGCGCCTGCTGGAACTACCTCTGGAAGCTTGCCTCGGGGCTGATCCCCAGCAGGTACGCACGGTGTTGGGCGGCCTACTGGCCCAGCGGCGCGACAGCGAGCCCGACCGGGAAAGCGATTGGCAGGTGGTCACTGAAAGGTCCCCCTCCGCCGCAGAGTTGGCAGACCTGCGCTTTGCCTGGCGGGTGGTGCGCCACGTGCATTCCAACGGCATCCTGGTGGCCCGCCATGGCCAAACCCTGGGGGTGGGGGCCGGCCAGATGAACCGGGTGGGATCGGCCGCCATTGCCCTGGGGGCCGCCGGTGAGCGGGCCCAGGGGGCAGTGCTGGCCAGCGATGGCTTTTTCCCCTTCGACGACACGGTGCAGCTGGCCGCAGAGCACGGCATCAGCGCCGTGATCCAGCCGGGGGGCAGCAAACGCGATGGCGATTCGATTGCCGCCTGCAACGCCGCCGGCCTGGCCATGGTTTGCACCGGCCGCCGCCACTTTCTTCACTGAATCTGCCCTGAATTAGCTTCGGGCTATTCCTGTGTCCTTCCGATGCCTGAGGATCTCGGCCTTTATCTCAGCTTTCTCCATCCCCTCCTGATGGGCAGCCTGCTGGCGGGCTCCGGCTACGCCCTCTTCCTGGGGATCAAAGCCAAGAAAACCCGCACGGGCACCCCGGAGCAACGGAAGGAGCTAATCAAGGGCAAATTCGGCCAACGCCACTACCTGATCGGCAGCCTGGTGCTGGTGGTGATGGTGGGGGGCAGCCTCGGCGGCATGGCCGTGACCTATCTGAACAACGGCAAGTTATTTGTGGGCCCCCACCTGCTGGTGGGTTTAGCGATGACCGCCATGGTCGCCCTAGCCGCTGCCCTCGCCCCACTAATGCAACAGGGCAACTTGATCGCCCGTAAGGCCCATGTGGGGCTAAACATGCTGCTAATGAGCCTGTTCCTCTGGCAAACAGTTAGCGGCCTGCAGATCCTCAACAAGATCTGGACTGATCGCTAAGGCAATAAAGCACTAAGGCAATCAAGCCCTGAAGAATTGAGCGCTAGAAGTTAGCCCTTTGCCGGGGCGGACAGGGCAAATCGGCCTGGGCGTGAAAATCCTCTTGCACCTTCCAGGTAAGCCGCCGGGAAACCTGGCGCACAATCTGCTTAAGCAGATGGTCTCCACTGGATTGCACCAAGGCTTCAGGCAAAACCCCGATGAAAGCGGGCAAACGAATGGCCACCTCCAGGTCAAGGTCCCACTGCACCTGGGTGAACTCGCCTTCGTTCTGCAAGCTCAAGCTGGCCTGGAAGTCCACGGCGTAGCCATCAATCTGGAGCGGGTTGCCGGCCGGGGTGATCGTTTCGATTCGATAAACCCCCAGGTCCTGGGGCAACAATTCCAGGGCGATGCTCGGTTCCAGTTCAAAACCAAAGTTGCCAAAGCGGCCAAGGCTGAGCCGATAGCCGTTACTACCCACAGGCTCCACACTCATCGGCGCAGCACAGCGGGTAAACCAACCCTCATGGGCATCCAGGTAGCTGGCCACCTGGTCCACAGGGGCCCGCATTTCCATCACATCAGCAAACTGGCTGACGTAGCGACGCAAACGGGAATCATCCACGCGTCGTTGGTTCTCCCGGGGGCTGAGGGCTGGGAGCGTGAATGTCAAACCGGTGGATCACAGCTTTAATTGGCGACAATGTAACGGAGCGTTAAGGGCCCTGCTGAAGCAGCGGTGACACTTCCCCAAGGTCGGGTTCCAGGTCTGGCTGCAGTTCGGCCAGCTCCAGCAGCCGGTCAATCACCCCCTCCACCACCCGGTCAGGGGTGGAGGCGCCGGAGGTGAGGCCGATGCGCAGCTGCCCCGCCGGCAGGAAGGGCTCCATCCGGGTGAGCTCAGCCCCCAGGGGCTTGTGTTCAACGCTATTACCTGGGCCAATCCGTTCCGGGGCGTCGATGTGCACAGAAGGGATCCCGCGGCTCACGGCAATTTCCTGGAGATGGGTGGTGTTGGAGGAGTTGTAACCACCAATCACCACCATCAGATCGAGCGGTTCATCCACCAGGGAGAACATGGCGTCCTGGCGTTCCTGGGTGGCATCGCAGATGGTGTTGAAGGCAAGGAAATGCTGGTTGAGCACCTCAGGGCCATAGCGGCGCAACAACGTGCGCTCAAATAGCCGCCCGATCTCCTCGGTTTCACTTTTAAGCATGGTGGTTTGGTTCGCCACACCAATCCGAACCAAATCCCGGTCTGGATCAAAGCCGGGGGAGGTGGCGCCGGCAAAGCGCTGCAGAAATTCCTCCCGCTGGCCATCGCCAAGGATGTAGTTGCACACCAGCTGGGCCTCCTCCAGGTCCAGCACCACCAGATAGGTACCGGCAAAGGAGCTGGTGGCCAGGGTTTCCTCGTGCTGCACCTTCCCGTGGATCACCGAGGTGAAGGACTCCTTCTTATGGCGCTCAACGCTGTTCCACACCTTCGACACCCAGGGACAGGTGGTATCAACAATGTGGCAGCCGCGCTCATTCAGCAGCTGCATCTCCTGCACCGTGGCCCCAAAGGCCGGCAGGATCACCACATCAGCGCTTTCCACCTCGGAAAAATCTTTAACTCCGGCATCGTCCACGGCGATGAACAGCACGTCCATCTGGCGCAGGTGGGCATTCACCGAAGGGTTATGGATGATCTCATTGGTGATCCAGATGCGCTCAGTGGGGTAATGGCGTCGGGTTTCGTAGGCGATGGCCACGGCCCGCTCCACCCCCCAGCAGAAACCGAAGGCCTGGGCCAGGCGGATAGTTACCCGCCCCCGCTGCAACTGATAACCATTCTCACGAATGCTCTGGATCAGGTCGCTCTGGTAGGCATCCTCAAGGCTGCCTGCCACCTCCTGCGCCCGACCAAAGCCGCGGCGGTTATAGCGATCGGAGTGGTGCAGCGAACGCTTAAAGGCGCGGGTGTCCATAGCTGGCAAAAGCGCCGGAGTCGACCCAATCTATGGGCCAACTCCGGCGCGGGTGGTGTATGGAAGCCTGGGCAGTCCCAGGAGCTCAATAGGCCATCGGGTCGTAGGCCTCCTCACCGTGGGCTGAGATATCTAGGCCACGGTTCTCTTCCTCAGGGGTGACCCGCAAGCCAACGGTGGCGCCAACGATCCAGAGAATGATCGCGGTACCCAAGCCCACGAAGCCATAGGTAATAAGCACGGCCTTAACCTGGGCCCCAAACATGGCGAGGTTGCCACCTTTCTCCAGGATCTCGGCCGAGAGCGGGAAATAGTCGGCAGGCACCAATTCCTTCACCGCCAACAAACCTGTGAGCAAAGCGCCCACGGTGCCGCCCACCCCGTGAACCATGAAGGTGTCGAGGGAATCATCAAACTTGATAGCCGCCTTCACTTGCACGGCAATCAAACAGGCCGCTGCCGTGGCCGCACCGATCAGAATTGAAGAACCAATCGTTACGAATCCGGCGGCAGGGGTGATGCCCACCAGGCCTGCCACAGCACCGGTGGCTGCCCCCACTGCCGTGGGCTTGCCATCCTTAAACCACTCAATCAAACACCAGGTAAGCAGGGCCGCAGAGGCCGCAGTGGAAGTGGTGATGAAAGAAAAACCAGCGCCCTTGGCAGCGAAGTAGCTGGCGCCGTTGAAGCCAAACCAACCGAACCAGAGCAGGCCAGCACCCAAAAGGATGAAGGGCACGTTGTGGGGGGGACGCTTGTTACCTGGCCAATTGGTGCGGGGACCAACAATCGCCGCGGCCACCAGGGCAGCCACACCGGAAGCAATGTGCACCACCGTGCCGCCGGCAAAATCAATGGCGCCGATTGAACCAAATGGGCCGATATAACCACCGCCCCAAACCATATGGGCCAAGGGGCAATAGATAAAGAGGCTCCAAAGCAGACAGAACCAGAACCAGGCCTTGAAGTTGATGCGTTCCACCAGGGCCCCGGAGATCAGAGCCGGGGTGATGATCGCAAACATCCCCTGGAATAGGGCAAATGAAGTGGCACTGATGGAGTAACCATCTGCCAAGGGGGCATCCCCCAGGGGGCCGCCAACGCCATTGAGCCACATAGCCTCAAGGCCGCCAATAAAGGGGCTCTTAAAACCCAACCCGAAGGAAAGGCTGTAGCCAATAACCACCCAGAGCACCCCGATGAGACCCATCAGGAAGAAGCTCATCATCATGGTGTTGAGCACGTTCTTGGCGCGGGTGAAGCCGCCGTAGAAGAACGCCAACCCCGGTGTCATCAACAACACCATGGCTGAACCCATCAGCATCAGCAGCGTGTCAGCGCCGTCTGTGGGCAATTTCGTGAGCGCCGCCTTGGCGGACCCCGCCATCAGGGGCAGCAGGCCTGCACCAGCCGCCAAAAGCACTATTCCTGCCCGTTGCAGGGCGCTTTCGTTGCGCAGATTGGAAAGCAGGGAGCCCTGGCGTTGGCGCCAGTTGTCCACGGTCTGCAGGGCCGTGGGGGGGAAGTGATGGGATGACTGCACCCTTCCCGGGTAGCCGGTCTGTAGTGACATGAACCTTGGAAGCCTTCAAAGCCGCACTGAGCCTCGGCAGAGACCCCTTCCGCCGATGTGCCAATCGCTACGGAATGGGGGATTCCCTGTCTTGCACCCCCACAACCCCGAGGAAGTTCACCGCCGTAGCCGAGAACTCAAAGCAGCAGGGGAAAACCTCCACCCCCGCCCCCCGGGCCTGGCGAAACAGCTCTCCATACCTGGGATCAGCGCTGTCTCCCGGGGCAAACAGCTGCACATCAGCGCGGCTGAGGCAAGGGATCAACACGCCCCTGGCCGCGGGCAGCACGCCCATTAATTCCTCGAGATGTTTCTGGCCCCGTTCGGTAACCGTGTCTGGAAATAGGGCCAGGCTGCCGCGGCTCCAGGTGGTGTTTTTGATTTCCACATAGATCGGCCGCTGGTCTGGGGCCGTGGGCGCGGGCGTTAGCAAGAGGTCAATGCGGCTGCGGCCGCCCAGGCCATATTTCACCTCAGGCTTGATCGCTGCAATGGGCCCCAGCCAAGGCTCCAGCAGCCCCGCCTCCAGCGTTGCCCGCAAAAGGCGGTTGGGCAATGCCGTATTCACCCCCGCCCAGCAGCTACCGCCATGGGCGCTCGGCACCTCCGCCTGCTCCCAGGTGTAGGCGAGTTTGCGGTGGGGGGAGGGGTCATGGCGCAGCCGCACCCGGCCCCCCAGCTGCAGCACCCCAGTCATCGGGCCAGTGTTGGCGCAGTGGGCTGTGACCAGGGAACCATCGGCCAGTTCCACCTCACAGAGGAAGCGTTTCCAGCGCTTACGCAGCACCCCCTCCAGCAACGGCTCATACCGCCAAACCTCCACAGCAGATTCCATCGGGGCAGGCCGGCGACCGGGCCATGGTGACCGATCCAACGGCCGGGGCTCCCCCACAATCGGCATTCCCGTGCCCCCCGGATGGCCGAAGCCACCCCCCCCAGCCCCAGCGGCACCCTGCGGCGCATTGCCCTGGTGGTGGCTGCCGCCACGGCGCTTAGCAAGCTGGCCGGCCTCGTGCGCCAGCAGGCGATCGCCGCCGCCTTTGGGGTGGGCGCCGCCTACGACGCCTTCAATTACGCCTATGTGCTGCCGGGCTTCCTCTTGATCCTGCTGGGGGGCATAAATGGCCCCTTCCACAGCGCCATGGTGAGCGTGATGGCCCGCCAGGAACGGGCCCAAAGTGCCCGACTATTGGCGGCGATCAACACCCTGGTGGGCAGCGGTCTGCTGGGGGCAACACTATTGCTGGTGCTGCTGGCCGATCCGCTGATCACCCTGGTGGGGCCGGGGCTGGATGGCTCCCTCCACGACCTGGCGGTGTTGCAGTTGCGGCTGATGGCGCCGATGGCCCTGTTTGCGGGCCTGATCGGCCTGGGCTTCGGCGCCCTCAATGCCGCCGATGAATACTGGCTGCCTTCGATCAGTCCGTTGCTTTCCAGCCTGGCGGTGCTGCTGGGCCTGGGCTTGCTTTGGATGCAGGCGGGGCCGGCGATCGGCAGCCAGGCCTGGGCCGTTACCGGCGGCGCCGTGCTGGCCCTGAGCACCCTGGCCGGGGCAGTTTTGCAGTGGTTGATTCAGCTGCCCGCCCTGGCCAAACAGGGGCTAGGTCAGTTGAAGCTCAGTTTTGACTGGAAACAGCCCGGCGTGGCCGATGTGCTCAAGGTGATGGGCCCCGCCACCCTCGCCTCGGGGATGCTGCAGATCAACGTTTATACGGATCTGTTTTTTGCCAGCGGCATCATCGGCGCCGCCGCTGGCCTCGGCTATGCGGGCCTGCTAGTGCAAACCCCCCTGGGCATCCTTTCCAACATGCTCTTGGTGCCGCTGTTGCCGGTGTTTGCCCGGCTCACCGCCCCAGACCAGAAACAAGAGCTCATCCAACGGATCCGCCAGGGCTTGATGCTCAGCAACGCCAGCATGTTGCCCCTGGGCGCCCTGATGGTCGCCCTTGCTGGGCCGATCGTGGCACTCATCTACGAGCGCGGCGCCTTCAATGCCAGTGCCGCCCAATTGGTGGTGGGCATCCTGATGGCCTACGGGGTGGGCATGGCCGCCTACCTGGCCCGCGACGTGCTGGTGCGGGTTTTCTACGCCCTGGGTGATGGCAACACCCCCTTCCGGATTTCGATGGCAGGCATCGGCATCAATGCCCTGGGCGACTGGTTTCTGGTGGGCTGCCCCCTGCCCGCCGGCCAGTTGCTTCCCCAGCTCAATTTCGGCGCCCCCGGGCTGGTGCTGGCCACGGTGGTTGTGAACGTGATCAGCTGCCTAGCCCTGCTGATCGCCCTGCAAGGGCGCCTCGGGGGCCTGCCCCTGGCGGAGTGGGCCAAGGACAGCGCCCTGCTGGCCTTGGCCGCCCTGGTGGGGGGCCTGGGGGCCTGGGGGATGGCCGTAACAATCGCTTGGCCCCCCCATCTGCTGGGGCTGTTGCTGCAAACCAGCATCTGTGGCCTGGGGGGCGCCGCCATCTATGGGCTAATCGCCGGGGGCCTGGGGGTGCCAGAAGCACGGCAGTTGGGCCGCCAACTGCGGGAAAAACTGCCGATCTAGGGCCCGGCTGCCCCACAACCGGCGGCGCTGTTAATTCACCGTGCGCTGGTCTCGCACATTCACGGGCAATTCCAGGTGGCTGCGACCGATCATCTGCAGCCCCTCCACCGAATAAATGCGGGCCTCAATGCCGAACTCCCGGAAGGCAGTTTCGAGTTCCTGCAACAGGGCCCGTTCCACCTGGGCTTCGGCATCGACCACGGTGCCGATCAGCCGTTCCCCCAGGCGCCCCACCCGTTGGCGCACCACCTCGCGGGCATTGGTCACTTCAATGACAAGCATCCGGCCCCAAAGCGGTGCCCCAGTATCGCTTTGGGGCAGAAATTAGTTCAATCACAGAAAGGCTCCAACAGCTCCTCCAGGTCCCGCAACTGACCAGGGGGGATCAAGCGCGCCAGGGGCAGGCGGGTGGCGCCGCCACCGAGGGGCACCTGCAATCGCTCAAGGGCCTGGCGGGCCGCCACCGCTGCCCCTTGGTCCAACAGGCCCGCCAGCTCCTCCGCCAGGGGCAGGGCCAACTGGGCATCGCCCAGATAAAGGTGCCAACCACCCACTTGGATGTAGAGGCGATCGGCCAAGGCCAAACTGAGCTCCTCCAGCTGGGACGAGGTGAGAGCCATGGCAATAACCCAGGGGTGACCCCTGTCTAGTCAGTCTTGGCAGGCCGCAAACTCAACACCCAGCCCAGATGCACTAACAGCAACACCGCCCAGGCGGCCGTAAACCAGGCCAAATGGGCGAAGGGATGGCGCAGGCCCTGCCAAACCCAAAGACCGCTGTTCAAGGCGGCAAACAACGCCCCGTGCACGCCAAAGTTCACCAATCTTTCCAGATGCTGATAGGCGGGGTCTTCCGGATCCGGCGGCGCAGACAAAACAAGGGGCATAGTTGACGAAACCCGGGGTTAGCTGGGCAGAATAAGAAGTTCAAGCGCTTGTAGCTCAGCGGATTAGAGCATCTGACTACGGATCAGAGGGTCGGGAGTTCGAATCTCTCCAGGCGCGCTTTCTGCCCTTCGGGGCCACCGTCCGCAAGGGCGGTTTTTTTTGGGTCGGTTTCTGCTTAGTTTCTGCCCAGTTCTGAGCGGTTTTGAGCAAGCTCCCCTTTCTACGATCAGCACCCAACCCCCGCACCGCCCGTTAGTTGCCATGACCCAGGCCCCGATGACCGCCGCCGCTGCCCTCAGCCAGGGCGATCCCCAGGTGGCGGCACTGATCAACAAGGAACTGGAACGCCAACAGAGCCACCTGGAACTGATCGCCAGCGAGAACTTCACCTCCCCAGCGGTGATGGCGGCCCAGGGCTCGGTGCTCACCAATAAGTACGCCGAGGGCCTGCCCCACAAGCGCTATTACGGCGGCTGTGAGCACGTGGATGCGATCGAAGAACTGGCGATCGAGCGGGCCAAGCAATTGTTTGGGGCCGCCTGGGCCAACGTGCAACCCCACAGCGGTGCCCAGGCCAACTTCGCCGTGTTTCTGGCGCTGCTGCAACCCGGCGACACGATCCTGGGCATGGACCTCTCCCATGGGGGTCACCTCACCCATGGCTCACCGGTGAATGTGAGTGGCAAATGGTTTAAGGCCGTGCACTACGGCGTTAGCGCCGAGAACGAGCAACTGGACTTAGCCCAGATCAGGGCCCTGGCCCTGGAGCACCGGCCAAAAATGATCATCTGCGGCTATTCCGCCTACCCCCGCACCATTGATTTCGCCGGCTTCCGCGCCATCGCCGATGAGGTGGGCGCCTATCTGCTGGCCGACATGGCCCACATCGCTGGCCTGGTGGCCGCCGGGGTGCACCCCAGCCCCCT
>Ga0114963_10000279_pt1 | contig 33670 bp, 42 predicted proteins | sample C_131016_EF_Meta_FD_87019 | JGI IMG/M metagenome (GOLD analysis project Ga0114963, IMG submission 87019) | Freshwater microbial communities from Lake Croche, Canada to study carbon cycling - C_131016_EF_MetaG | ecosystem: Environmental > Aquatic > Freshwater > Lake | place: Lake Croche, Canada... | reverse complement strand
CTAGCGGTTTGGACGCGAGGAAGGCCATTGCCAAAGAGCGCAACGCCATTGATCTGACGCGCAATCTGACAACAGGTGCAGGTGTCGCTGGCACACTCGGCGCGATTGGTTTAATGGCTCGGCACAACAATGCGCAACCCAAGCAGGCCAACGATCAGGCCGCGTCGTTAGCTACTTCCCTTGCGCCGTATACAGCGTGGGGCCGGGGTTATAACTTCGGTACCGACACCACGAATCAGCACCATCAGAATGCACTGGCCGGCGGTGCTCTGGTCGGCGGCGTGGCGGGATTGGCCACGGAAGCCATGCGGGAAAAGACCGAAGAAGAGAAGAAGCAGTCGATCCTGCGTAAGTTCCTGCGCTATGCCGCAACGTCTGGCGCTGGTGCTGTGGGTGGTGCTGGCGCTGGCGGGCTTATGGGCGCTCTGACAGCTCCGGGCAAGCTGCGCATGCACGACTCTTTGGCCGCGAAGCTTCCCGCTGACTTCACTAGCGGCAAGCTAGAAGCCAAGGGCCTGATGGGCCTTGGGCCAGTAGGCGAAGCTAAATAACATAACCAGCCCATTATCTTCTCCCGGCCCTGCACAGGGGTTACTGGCACGGATGCCACCGGGAGGGATAACGTAGCTGTATCTTAGCGCCTGACAAAGCTGCTTTTTGCGTGGCCATTACCGGTGTGATTGCGCCTATACTCCGGCGTCTCTTGCAGCGAGAAGACAAACGCTTCTTCGCCCGTGACAGCTGACATGTCATGGTGAAAGCACTTTACCGCGACATTAGAAGCGTGCTCGACAATAGAAGTCAGCGCCACTCTATTGGCGGCGATGATTCGAGCCCGCATGGCTTTGAACATAACCCGACCGGTTTCGTCATGAAACCCGTCAGGCGCCAAGATCTGAAGTTCAGCTTGTGTAAACGTGTTCTGTGTAACTATCACAGCCGCCGCGGGAAGCATATGGACTTCGATATGCTTGGGGCCGCGGTTAAATAACTCAGAATAAAACTTTGTGAAACTAGCGCCTATCTGGGCTTCGACTTCGCCTTGAGTACGAGAGAGTGACATAATAGTAATCGTTTTTTTTAGTCATGGGTGTCGCCTTGATCCTGTGGCGTGGGGCTCCTTTAATCTTGTCTATCGCTGACGTGATGTGTAGCGCGGCATTTCAGGCCGCTCAGTACCATCGCTCAAAAGAGGTACCTTGTCAAGGGGGTGTGTTTTTTCCAGCAAAATAGGCTAGAAAATGCAAGGGGGGAGTGGTCAGCCCCGCGGTTTTGCAGACAGCAGCGCGTGATCTTGGGCCTGTCCTGTATAATCAAGCTTGCTGTGGCATGGATGCCTACACAGGAGCTTAGCATGGCGGCTAAATTCAAGACGTATCAGGCCCTGTTACGCATGCTCAAGCAGGACTGCCCCGTGGCGTTCCCTGTGAGCGTGCGCCGGGTACAGCTCTCTAAGTTAGAGGGCCGATGCTGGAAACACGGCAAAAAATTCCACATCCAGATTGACCGAAATTTGGACGAAGGCCGCGCCATGGACGTCTTGGTCCATGAGTGGGCGCATGCTCGGGCGTGGAACCACATGCTGGACGAAGCCAAAGACGACGCCGCGTTCAATAAGTTAGCCCATGACGCTGCGTGGGGAGTGGCTTACGCTGACATATACGTTCAGTATGAGCGGCACTTCACGCACGCTGCAGCAGTGCAGTGAGCAAGTACAAGCCGCTGTCCCGAGAACAGCTCTTAACGTACGGCAAATGCTGTGGGAACAAATGTAAGAACTGCCCATATTTACCCAAGCACAAAGCTGGCAGCAAAAAAGTCGGGGCGCGCATGCAAGAAATCCCAACAGACTACGCAGCTTTGGGCCTGCGCTTATATAGCGAATTTATTAACGCGAGTGAAGAGCAGCACCTAGTCGCGCGATTTAGTGCCGGCACACCCCGTAATGCACAGCCCCGGGACACTAACAGGCAGAGCATTCGGCGCTACGGCTCTGACAAGTCGTACGGCTCTTACATGTTGGCTGATACTATTCCAGCTTACCTACAAGCGCTGTGCGACAGATTGCTAGAAAATAAGCTGGTCAGTGTGCTGCCTGACTCTGTCTCTATCAATGAGTATTTACGGGGCCAGCATATTCCACTTCATATTGATAACTTAGCCAGTGGCCGCGTTATCACTGTCTTAAGCGTCGAGTCCCCGGCGACAATGATATTTGTACGGGACCAAGAACGTTTCACAGTTGAGCTGCCGCCCCGAAGCCTTGTCCAGCTCCACGACGAGATTCGCGCTAACTGGCAGCACGCTATTGCGCCCGTAGTGAGCCGTAGATACTCCCTTGTCTTTCGCTGCAGCTGTGACGGCCATGCTTGAATTCTTAATTAGCTTGCTGCCCATCTCGTGGCGACCCCGGCGTATTCTGGAATTACGCCAGCGGGCGAGTCAATGGCGGGCTGTACGTGAAGAGCACTTACACAAAGAACCAGCGTGTATGGCATGCGGAAGAACGGCTAATTTAGAGGTGCACCACGTGATTCCTGTAAGTTTCGACGAGACAAAACAGCTTGACCCAAATAACTTAATCACGCTCTGCGCCAGCCCGTGTCACATTGTGTTTGGCCATTTGATGTCGTATCATTGCTACAATAAAGACGTGCGCAAAATGGCCGCTGAATATAGAAAAGCCATAAGTAAGCGGAAGTGCCTGAAGCCGCACGAAACTCGGTAAGACGCGAAGTACGCCATGCCCCACTCTGACTTAAACCCGTACGCGTTTGGCTATGCCGTGGGTACGTACACGTCGAAGCAGGCGTTTGAGCTGAACAACTTAAATCCATTTGATAGCAATAACGCAGTGGCTCGTGGCGTGGGATACATGATTCCCGGCGTAGGAACAGCCTTGGCCGCGCAGGATTTGTATCACAATGTGAGTCAGGGCAACGTGCTGGGCAGTATTGGCTCTGCCGGCATGATGGCGCTTGGGCTGATTCCGGGAGCTGGCTTATTGGGCGGCGCGGCGAAAGGCCTTGCCCGCGGCGGTCGTGCCTTGATGGGTGGCGGCCGCGTAGCGCAAACAGTTGGCAAGGGCCTGACAGCAGTGGCAGAAGGCGGCATGGCGGCGTCTCGGGGCATGGTCGCAGCGAACCGGGGCGCCAAGGCTGTGAATACCACAATGTCGCAGGGCCTTCAGAAGATCTCGCCGCTGTCGCAAACCAGCTGGAAGCAAATTGGGCCGATGTCCGTGCCCATGAATCCGCTCAAGTCCACGGCCAATGCTATTAAGAACAATCCGCTGCAGACCATGGGTATGACCATGAGTTCGAGCCCGCCAGCAGCGTCGACACCGGCAGCTACGCCGGGTGTTGCACCCAGCGTCGCGGCGCAACTTCCTATGACACCGCCGCCGCCACCGCCACCTATGCCGGCTATGCCCAGTGGCCCCTTTCGCCCCCAGCCTCTTGTAAACTTTGCTAATTAAATATCAGGAGAAGCACCATGTTGCCCGCAATGACGCCTATTGAGTTTGGTTATTACACGGGCGCTACAGCCCAAGAGAAGCAGGCGTTTTTGGGCGCATTGGCCAAGGGTGTCGGCCGGGCAGCCAACACGGGCGCGCAGTATTTAGTCAGTGGCGCATCGCACGCAGCGACGGGGCTTGGCGCTGCAGCGAACGCGGTTGGTCAAGGTGCGCGGGCTGCTGCGGGCGGCGGTATGCAAGCAGGGCAGGGCTTATTAAGCAGCGGGCAGGCGCTATCGCAGGGCGCCGCGCTCCACGGTGCTGCGGGCGGCCTCGCCGGCCGCGCCATGGACACCGCCGGCGACGTGCTGACAGGCTCAGGCGCTGCAACGCGATTGGGTAGCCGGGTATTGGGTGTGGCGGGCCAAGGTGCGCAGCTTGCTGGTCAGGGCGCCAACATGCTGGGCCAAGGCCTTGCGAACGCTAATAAAACTACTGCGGGTCGGGCTGTAGCTGCTGGTGGTATTCTGGCTGGTGGCGCCGCGGCTGGCCACGCGGCTGGCTTGGAAGCCCGCTCGCCGGTCACGATGCAGTTCCATAACCCAATTGGGTTTCGTAAATAAAGCGGTGCCGTATGTGCCCATGCTGTAACAGCGAGCTAGTGGAGCGAAGAGGCAAAATGATTTGTCCGGCGTGCCACACCATAGTAGAGACATGTTGCGAAGGCGGGCGCTGTACGTACGAGCATGAGCAAGACCAAGTGACGTTAGAGCGGTGGAAAGAACTTACCCGGGCAAGCGCTCAAAAGTACGCAACTTGGTGTAACAAAACCGCGAATTAAAAGATTTTGAGCAGAGGTTTCGTAACACCTGTGACAAAACATCGGTACTTGTTGTTCAAGACCGACGTTTTGTCACACTTTGATAGCTAAAAAAAGGAGCACTTTGTGGCTGAGCCCAAGCGGTTTGTTTTGAATGCCGAGCAGCGCCCGTACGCAGAACACATATGGGGCAGTGAAGATTACATCTGGAACGGCAGGTATTGCGGCAAGAAAATCAAAGTCAACAAGGGCAAAACCAGCGAGTGGGTCTATCACAAAGTAAAAGACAAAGTGCTCTATGTGGAAAAGGGCAAGATTTTATTAAGCTATGGGTGGGACGATAACGAACTCACTGCGGCTACGTTAACCATGACGCCTGACATGGCGTTTCATATTCCTCCGGGAATGTGGCACAAGTTTCAAGGGCTCGAAGAAGCGCAGATGTTGGAGCTGGGCACGCACCACAGCGAAAAAGATGTCATTGGTGTGAATGACGCGCCCACTGACGCAGATTTAAATAACTCATGAAAGAACCCCCAATGAATCACTTTGAATTCGGTTTAGCGGTCGGTGTGATGACCAAGAGTGCCAATCCCGGCGCTACAAATAGCGGTGGCTTAATGGGAAACATTGGCCACATGGGTAACCAGCTCATGGGCGCATGGAATAGCATGCCGGCTGAGTCGCGTACAGCTATTGCTGCTGGCGTACCCGCTGCGCTGGCTGGTTTGTATTTACATCACAGGGGCAATACCACAGCTGGCACAGGGCTGGGCTTGGCTGGCTTAGCCGCGGCTGGCGTTGGGGCTGCTCATGCTGGCATGTTCGGTCAGGGCGCACAGAAGTTTGTAGCGCCGCACGTGAAGAATATCAGTAACATGGCCTCGCAGTTCATGGGCGGCCAGCAGCAGAACCCGATGGCGGCCAACCACGAGTACGGCCAAGCGATGCAGGGCCATCTTGAGAACCAGCTGCAGAACGCCAGCGCCACTCCCGCCATGAAGGCCGGCGCCTATATTGCCGAGAAGCTAGCCGCTGGGCGGTGCTGGAAGGGTTACGAGCCAGTACCGGGCAAGGCGCCTTACAGCAACGACTCTTGCCGGCCGGCGGGAAAGAAAGCCAAGAAGAAGAAAACAGAAGAGAAGACTGCGGCCAAAGATTGCGGCTGCACTTCCATGACAGAAACTCCGTCGAGCCGGGGCACGACCAAAAAAGTCAACGACGAGCAAAAGAGCACTGACAGCCCCAAGCCCGAAGACGCTGGCGCAACGCAATTGGCTAAAGCATCGCAGGCACCCGTGCCGCAATCAGTTTCAGTGTGGGGCGGTACGCTGCCAAAGACGCAGACGACGGCCAAACCCGCTGCCAAGCCGGCAATCCCGAAAAGCGTGTCTGCGTGGGGCGCAGCGCCGTCTCATGGCCCATCGGGCTACATAGACAACCAAGCTGCCCGGTCGTGGGGAGGCATGTGATCTCCAGCATTGAAATAACATAATCCCGTTCTAGTCTCAGCCATGGAAGGCGTGTTAACTATATGGGCAAAAAGCCGCAGACCCCGAAGGTCGCGAATCGGGCCAAGAAACGTCAAGAAAAGCAGAAGCAAGAGAAAGTAGTTGTTTACCAGCCAGTTGAGATTGAGTGGCGCACATCTGGCCAAAAGCGAGCGTGGGAACTTCTTCGTGACCATGACGTGAGCTTCTTACTGGGCTCCGCTGGATCTGGTAAGACGTTCTTAGCCATGGCGTACGCGATTAACGCTATTTTGTCGCAGACGCACTCTAATATCATTCTTACGCGGCCCATCGTAGACGCCGGCGAAAAGCTAGGCTTTTTACCGGGCACGTTCGGGGACAAAGTCAACCCGTACATGCAGCCGTTGTTCGACACCATGGACGCGCTTTTGGGTAAGTTCAGCTCCAAGCGCGAAGTCATTAACAAAGCGGTGTCATTGGCGCCGCTGTGCTACATGCGCGGTAGAACGTTCAATGACGCCGTGTGTATTCTCGACGAAGCTCAGAACGCCACGTATACGCAGCTGAAACTCTTTCTTTCTCGCTTTGGGCGTAACACCAAAGTAATTATCACCGGTGACTTGCACCAGAGCGACTTGCCTTTCTCGCCGGCGCCTCTTGGCGAAGTGGTGGAAAAACTCAAGGGCACAAACGGCATTGGCATGCTGCAGTTTAACCACGGCGATGTAGTTAGACATCCGCTTGTATCAGCGATCTTGAAAAAGCTGTAGTTAAATCTTGACCTCTTTTCAGGGGGGTCGTAGACTGCTCGCACTTCTAGCGCGCGGCAGGGTTACCATATGGGCTGGCTTGTCAACAACGCCATGGTGTGCAAGTCCTACGGCGACGTGTATTACGACCAGATTATTCAAGAAGAAACGCCACAAGCTAAACGTTTGGCCGAGTATCTCACAACAAAACTGCTGTAAAGGAATTGCGCAATGACACTTAGTCAGTTTTTAGAGATCATGAACGGAGACTTAGCCAACGAATGGACGCACTTGAGCTTTTATCTCTATCATGCGAGCGCTGTGGCCGGGCTGCACGCGCACGAGTACAAAGAGTTCTTCACTGAGTCTGCCAAGGGCGAAATGACCCATGTGCAGGCGTTTTTGGACCGCTTGCACGGTTTGAACTACGCGCAGCCCACGCAGTCGGGCCATGCGTTTCCATATGCCGCCCGCGTTGAAGATATTTTAACGCTGGCAATCAAGCTCGAAGAAGATGTGGTGACAAACTACACGGCACGACTAGCGCAGCTTGACGAATTAGCGGGCGCGCATCCAGAGATCGCCGCGTACCTCAAGGTGTTTTACGAAGACCAAATTCAAGACAGTTATGAAGACTGCGAGCACATGCGCAGACTGGTCGCGTACAGCACCAGCAATCTAGAGCCACAAAAGCGCGGCGACTGATACAGCGTAGCTTTCTGAACGCTTCACACTGAACGGACTCAGTGTATGCACAAAAGATGGCACTATTTGTATGTTATTGTGTACCCGTCGCTGGGGCACAAGCTTTACTTTGGCTCGCGTGTAACTCAAACAGCGCCCGAGGAAGACACGCAGTATTTTGGGTCGTCTGAGACATTTGCGCGCTACAACGACGCCGAACACGCCGAGTACCAGCCCGATGCTTTAAAAGTCGTGCTGTGGGCCAAATATCAGGCGCACGGCAAGTGTAACACCACAAAGTTAGCCAAAGCCGAAGCGCAGCTCATTAAGACAGCGCTTGAAGAGCACGGCCCGGATGCGTGTTTAAATAGAAATATCGGCGGGCGAATTTACATGACTCCCGAGGAGCAATCCCGGGCCACGGAGCGCTCGAAAGCCAATGGCGGCGGATTCTTTGGAATGACGCCAGAAAAACGCCGCAAATGGGCGCATGTCGGCGGTAAAAAATCAGCGCAGATGAATATCGGCCTGCACGGCATGACGCCTGAGCAGCTGAAAGCAGTGCAAGCCAAAGGGCGAGAGGTCATCGTGGCGCGCTACTCAAAGACATACACGTTTATAACACCCTACGGCCGACATGTTACGATAACTAACTTACGAGAGTTTTGTCGGCTGCATCACTTAAACCCTGCCCACATGCGCGGCGTGCATACCGGCCGATTGAAAGCACACAAGGGCTGGCGCAAGCCAGAAGAGTAATCATGTTCGACCAAATCACGGTGGCTTATGTTACAGCGCTGTTTCTTATTTTTATGGGTTACGTGGCAGGTTATCTCGTTGGTCGGTTGGATATCATTTACAGCGCTTTACGCCGCGTGTGTAAAGCAATACAGAATAGCGACGGGGGACACACGCCCCGCGCCCAAGTGGTGGGAGAGCCCGTTTCACGCCCAGCCCGCGCAGCGCATCGCGAAGAGTCAGACTTTGTCGTAAAACCTGTGGTGCCAGTAGATATCAATACCAGTACGTTTGTGACGGCTATTTCTACTACTGGCATGGAGCGTTCTGGGGCAGGTGAGCTTGGCAAAACCACCGCGGTACAGGATGATATTGGCGCTTCTGTCTCGAAGTTATCGCAGCTCAAAGGAAAGTAATCATGGCCAAGGGTTTAGACGTCGGAACTTCTTTCATTGTCTTAGCGTCTGATAGCCTCGAACCTATCAGCTACACCAGCGACGATAAGGCTGAATTTATCAGCTACAAAGACTTCCGAGACGCGTTCTACGTGATTAAACCCACGACGCCCGTGGCCACGAAAATGATTGAGAAGGGCCTGCAGGGCAAAGTGTTTGTGAAAGACACAGACGGCGCGTTTATTCTCATCGGCCAAGACGCCATTGATAAAGCCATCGAGCGCAACGAGTCGGCTAAGCGTCCTATGTACCGCGGCGTAGTCTCTCCCAAAGAGAAAGAAGCCAAGCGCGTATTGGCTTTTATTCTCAAAGAAGTCGCCGGCAAAGCCACCGAAGAGAACGAAAAGCTCGTATTTTGTGTGCCGGCCCAGCCTGTAGACCAAGACGACGAGGACTTTGACGTCGGCTACCACGAAGACGTCGTCAAGGCTGTCTTGGCCGAGCAGGGCTATCAGGCGCGCGCTATCAACGAGGCTGAAGCGCTGTGTTACTCAGAGCTAGCGAACGATGATTACACGGGAATTGGTTTGTCGTGGGGCGCTGGTATGGTGAACGTGTGCGTAATGCTCAACGGCGAGCCCACAGTCTTGTTCTCGACCACCAAATCCGGCGACTGGATTGATAGGATGGCAGCTGTGGCAACTGGCGAAGAAGACTCTGTCGTTCAAGCTGAGAAAGAACACGGTGAGTTCACTATCGGCGAACCCAACGAGAATCCGGTGTTAGCCGCCGTGGGTGCCTATTACGAACGCTTGATTGACTACACCACCAAACAGCTAGCGAGCGCGCTCTTGAACCACAAAGCGCTGCCCAAGTTCAAAGAGCCGTTATTGATAGCATTCGCGGGCGGGACTACGCGGGCCAAAGGTTTCCTGCAGATGTTTGAAAAGAAACTGGCAGAGAACAGTTTCCCGCTGCCTATCAAAGAAGTGCGTCACGCCAATGACCCGCTTCATGCTGTGGCTCGTGGCTGTCTGATCGCGGCTAAAATTCTCTGAGTTGTACCGCCTGCTTTGCGTGGACATCTCGCTGCGCGTGCGCTAGGATGGTCGATCCCGCGCGGCCACGTTTGCGCGTTGTTTATTAACAAACCAAGGATGGTTGTATGGCCAGTAGTCAGCGATTTGAGGGTATTATCATTGCGCACTTGGGCAACATCGCTGGGCGGCAGCCAAAACAGGAAAACAGGTTCAAATATCTAAAGGCGGCACTAGACGCTGGCTGGCACGTGTGCGCTGACGTGGTTTTCTATCAAGGCAGCTTCTTACTCCCTTTTGACGGCGGTTTTAACCCCGCCCCGCCTAGTTTCTTTTCTGGGCAGCGCGTCTGGTCGCGCTGCTACAACGCTGACACGCTAGACGCACTGTGTAACATTGGCGCGCACGCTTTTATGGACGCCGAGCATATGCCGACGTTAACAAGCTCGCAATTCATCTGGACGCCGGCTAATCGCGAACTTTCGCAACGCTCTGTGGCGTATTTACCAGAAACGGCAGAAGCCAACTGGCTGGACGGCTACGAACCGGCCGGGATCTGCACCAACGAACCGTCAAACTATATTTGATCGTTCGTTTTCTTCTGCTCTTTGACAACTTAAAGTTGAGCTGCGTATCCCTTTATGCTGCGGGATATACAAGCTGTTAAACTGAAGGTGTACCAGAAGTTAGTCGTGGTGGTCGACTGGTTAGGCGTTTCTTTGAAAGCAGGGATGCTGACAGGGTTACAGGTTCCGTGGTCAGATTTTGTCGGGCTCACGGGCGGAGGAGCGGCGAATACCACACGGGATGATTTATTATCCTTGTAAGTCGCCGCGGAACACCGGCTTCGGCCGGTACTGGACTCGCGGAAGGGGATCGCGAGGGCTTCTGGTACACTTCATTTTCTGGTTTCTGGAAAAGAGAAAGTCGTTGGCATCAAAGCAGTTACGCGCTATGGACAATGATTACTTACATGCGTTCTCAGTGTTTAGCAGCGCCTTTGGGGCGGCAGCCTTTGCAGGGCTGGCAACCCTTTTGCGGTTTGCACGGAAACTGTCTAAACTAGCTGTTGTCAGTGCGATGCTCAACGCCGGGTTTCTGGGGTTAGCCATTGCGCTGATTTGGTATCAAAATTACCGCAAAGCTGAGAACGTGTACGGGTTGATTGGGATCTGCGTGCTGGCCGGCATGGGCGGCTCCACGCTGACAGATTTGGCTATTTCGTTACTGTCCGGGGCTGGTATTAAAGTCACTATCGTGCACGAACGCGATCACATAGGAGATCACGCCGATGAGCATGACCACCCGTAAATGTCTGAGCATTATGTCGTGGGGCGCCTCACTGGTGTTCTGCGGCCTGCTTTTGTTCTCAGCCTACGCTGCCGCAGCGCATAAAACCGCGGACGCCAGCCCATCGACCGAAGCGACGACGACGATTCAATCCCGACCCTGACTAACCCAGTGCCTGATAGCTCAACGGTAGAGCGAGCGGCTGTTAACCGCTAGGTTCTAGGTTCGAATCCTAGTCAGGCAGCACACATGGAGCGACAAATGGACCGGTTCGAGTTGGAAGAGGCGATCAGCGCGTGTTTCAACACCACGGCAGACCTGAAGTTAGTCACGGGCCGCGTGTTAGACGGCGAGACAACGCCGGACATGCTGGCCAACACGCTGATCGGAATCCAAGAGCTTCACGACCTGCGCTGCCAAAGGGTTTTTGATATTTTTGAGGCGTTAGTCGAACGCGGCACTATTTCGTAAGACATATTCAGGGCCAGCTATGGACAGCTTATCAGCGCTTGATCCGCTGGCGTGGGATCCTGAGTTTTTCAAAGAACACCCGGCCTACGCTGCCGGCCAAGCCCTTGGGTGTCTGTATCAGGGCAACAAGCAGGCCGCGACAAGCTATCCACTCTCCGGGCGGCTATATCTCTCTAAGTCCGGCTGGCTTCTGCTTTCTGTGCCCAATGCGCTCGTGCGGGGTGTGTATGACGCCATGACAGCACCGGGCGCTGAACTGCCCATTGGTGAGCATTCCGAGGTGCTTAACGCGCACATCACGGTTATGACCGGCGATGAAGTAACAAAAGTCGGCGCTGACAAGATCAACGAGCGCGGCCACATGTTCGGCTACACGCTAGGCTCTCTTAAAGAGATTGAGCCAAAATCAGGCAGTCAGCTCAGCAAAGTCTGGGCAATTCAAGTCTCGGCGCCGTTACTCTCAGCTTTGCGCAAGAGCTACGGCTTGTCGGCGCTGCCAAATGACGACGAGCCGTTCCACATTACAGTGGCTGTGCGCAAGCGCGGTGTCTTACTCGATAACGGCGTCGCCAAGGGCTACGAGACTCCCACGGAAGTTACAGACGGTGAGAGCTTCGCGCATCCCATTAGTCGGGGAGAGTTAAAAGCTGCCGCAAACGGACTTTCCCGAGCGGGAACAAATGATTGCTTACACAGCAAATTTTCCCGCACGGGAACAAACGATCTGTTACATGGTGGAAAAGCTGACAATGTTCCCGATCGGGAATTCTTCCCAACATCACTCGCTGAGGGCCAAGAAGATGAGCGCGAACACACAGACAATGATCAAGTCGCCAAAGAAATTGCCAAGGATCACCTGTCCCAAGACCCCCAGTACTACAAAAAAGAAAAGCTGATTGAGCAGCTGCCGGCCAAGATCGCCAGCGTGTACATGCAGCAGCTCAAAAATCTAGCCAACTTCCGTGAGCCGATTGTGTACGACGAGTCTAAGCCCGTGTATCAGAACGTGGTTGACCATGTGTTCAAGGCTAAGCAGCGCGGGGATTTTATCTTGCGCTCACAGCAGAACGCGCATAACTACAAGGCGATGCTGGACCCGCACTACAGATATCAAGTAGCGATGCAGGCGGTGAATGGCACGTTGCCCCAGATGGACCCATTAGATAAAACCGTACAGATGTACGGTAATGATATCTTTGACACCATCGGCAATCTGGGGAAGAAAAAGCATGGCTGACACGGTCCCCAATTCTGATGACGCGCCAAAAGAGTCTTTCTTAGATCGGCTCAAGAAGTTGCTTGGCCAAGAGACAAAGCCCGTCACGCCCAATGTGCCAACGCCCGCACCAGTCGAGACGCATTATTTAAAAGCGCTGGCAATCTTGCGTCAGATTGACTTCAAAAAACTTGGCCCGGTGGTATTCACCGTGCCGGTCGTGCTTTTTTTTGCTATCAGCGGGTTTATCGCGTGGCTGGGTTTGCTCGTTGGGTTTTTTATCCGCATTGTCAAAGCTGTAGTGTGGCCGCGTCATGATTAGCGAAGAAAACTACACGCCCTATGTAGAGTGGCGCCGCGTTCCCCAAAGAGTGGCGGAACTCGTTCCATATGCGCTGGCGGCCAAGCTTGTCCACGAAAAAGCTGCTGTCGCCGCTGGTATTGCGAGTACCACAGCTGCCACGTGGACGCCCGAACTTAATGCCATCACGGTGTACACGCCCGAGCCGTTGTCCAAGACGGCGTTGGACATTTACGAGCGCGAGATGGCTGATGGCGACCACAATCTGGCTGTTGTGCCCATGATGGACGTCACGCCAAACTGGGCCGAAGAGATTATTATTAAACAGGGCACGTTGATTCCGGGTCTGCCAACTGTTTGGAACACCGGGAACAAACTATTAGGCGGGCCGACGCCGTTATCTAATGGCATCGTGGCGAGTGTTTTGGGCGCAGGCGCGGGCTACGGCGCGGGCACATTAGCCGAGCACTTGTTTCCAGAGCGCTACCTTCAGCGCGGCAAGCTTCGCCGCACGTTAGCTATGATGGGTGCGCTTGGTGGCGTGGGTCTAGCTGGCGTGAATGCCTACGCCAATGCGCGCGCGCTCCGTACGGGCATGCTCAGCGGCTTAGTGACGCACAACGAAACGCCCGTGGTGTCGCCGTATGAGCAGGCTAAGTTAGAGAAAGAATCGTTCGACCAGTTTGGCGGCGACTTTCTCCACAGCCAAATGAACCAGCAGCTGGGTATGAACGCCATGCAGCAGGCGAACCAGCAGCAGTTCATGCAGCAAGGCATGTTTAACCAGCAGCAGCAAAACTCATTGCCGCCGATGTATCAACCGAGTGTTCCCGTGGCGCAGTTTAACAACGCTATGTGGAACGACGTGCGCAAGGGTATGACCAACGGTTTTGATACACACACGCCACCGCAGTATGCCGCGGCCACAACAGGACTCATGTCTGGGATCAGCACTAACAATAACTCACCCATTATTCGCCCGATTGACGTAGTAACTGGTATTGCGTCCGCCGGCGTTGGATTAGCCACCGCGCACGTTGTCGGTAAAACCCTTTCGGCATTGGCAGGATTAACACCAGCTGGGCAGAACAAGTTACAGGACATGGGGTTATGGGGCGGCATGATGCACGCCATCGTTCCGCCTATGTTTGGTCGTTAACATCGGTGTTGCGCCACGTATACGCGTGTGTCACAATAGGTAGTATTAACTTGCATGGAGGCAAAACAATGGCAACTGCAAAAAAGAGTGTTGAAACAATCCGTGAAGAACTGCGCGTCCTGACAGCCGCGGCTGACGACGCGACCGCCGTGGCTGCAAAAGACAACTGGCTGACCCCTGAATTCTGGACCATGGCGACGGCCGCGCTGACCAATCTCATGACCGTGGCCGTGTTAATCGGCTGGGTTGACCACACAAACGCAGATGCTCTGATGACGGCTGTAACCGCTATCATCGGCGCGTCGCAGGCTATCGTTGTGAACACGGCTTTGATTTGGAAGTTTATTTCCAGCCGGGCGCAGACCAAGGCGCAGATGGTTGAAGCGCGCTATCGCTACATGGAAGCCATCGCGGTAGAGAAGTTTCGCGCTGAGCGGAGTTTTTAACATGCAACTCGAAGAACTGGAAGCAAAGGTTAACGCATCTCCGGCGCTACGTTCCCTGCGTGACCGGTGTATGTCGGAGATGTCGCACCGCGTGGATAACTCGACGCAGTTTGGCATTATCTTGATTCTGAGCATGATTTCAGTGGCTATTCAGATTGCCACATACTGCAAGAACAAGAACAAGGCTGAGTTGCTGCAGGACATGCGCGATATTCGAACACTGCCGCCGCGAAAGCTTTTACGGCTCAAGCGGCAAGTCAACAAGTTGTGGCGCGAAGAATATCCCGACAAGCCAATTACAGTACGTCAGCCTAACCCGATGCTGGAAGTAATGTACGAGTTGGGCGAAAACGCTGAGGACGCCGCGTTAAACGAACTGTTAACATTAGCGAACGTACCTGACTGATTTTTTTGTTTGCAAGGATGCAACGCATGGCAAAAAAAGCAAAAACTGCTGACGTGCAGGCGAGCGTTTTGCCTACGCAAGAAATCCTGAAGAAGCTCTTTGATCTTGGCTATTTCGGCGCCAAGTCGTGGGCTGACGTGCAGAACCTGAAAGGCGCGCAGCTGATCAAAGCCATCAAGGCTTTTCAGGCATTTCACGGGTTAGATCCGACCGGCGTGGTGGGCCCGAAGACCGCCAATAATATCAATAAGCGTCGGTGCGGCCTGCCGGACTTCAATATCACGGCAGCGAATAGCGCGCCCTGCAAGTGGCCTATGGCGGCGATTACGTACTTCCATCAGGTCAAGCTTCCGGGCATGACTGATGAGCAAGTCAAGGAAGCCTACGACATTGCGTTTTCGCAGTGGGCCAAGGTCTGCGATATCGAGCCTGTGCGCGTGGACGGCCCCACGAAGGCGAATATTTACGCGAAGTCTGGCGTGGGCCGGGCAAACGGTTTAGATGACCGCGGCGGCACACTCGCGTGGAGCGAACTGCCGTGCGGCGTTGCTGAGAATGTTCAGCTTGACCAGATGTTCGACGAGGCGGAGGCGTGGAGTTTTAATATGGCCGTGGCTGTGATCTGCCACGAGCTGGGCCATGCACTGGGTCTGCCGCACTTGGAAAACGGCAACTTAATGGCGCCCTATTACGACCCAAACGTGACAGCGCCGCAGAAGGGCGACGTCAAAGAGATTGTGAAGCTCTACGGCAAACGCACGAAACCTTACGCTATTACACAAGACGCGTCGCTGCAAATTGGCGGCACTATTGTTATTAACGGTCGGCCGTACGTACTAGTGCCGAAGACCTGATAGATTAGATAACACTGTTTTACACTGGAGTAACTTATGACTCAGTTTCAAATGATTTGCGCTGTTGTATTTGCATTAGCTGCATTAGCTGTGTATCGCAGCGTGCTGGCAAATGGTGTGCGTAGTTTACTGCGCGGCGCTACACCTTCAAACGTGCCCGTGGTGCAGCCGTCGATCGCTGTGAATCTTGTGAATGACATTGTGTCGGTGACGAATCTTCGGGATCGTCTGACCGCGGAAGGTTGTCAAGAAGGCGCGGAAGCCTGCACGGCGTTACTGCGCGTGATCGTGGAGTTCAAGGAACCATCAAAGGGTGTCGTATGAACTGCAAAAACTGTAATACAGCTCTGCTGTGGTTAGCCGGCGCCTTGCTGGCCGTGTCATTTGTGTTCCCCAATGGCCTGAAGCTCGGCAAGCCCGCAGCCCCAGTTGCGCCAGTTGCTGAGCACGCTACAGACGCTGAAATTGTTCGGGTGTTGGCCGAAGCCACAGCTGCTGACAAAGCGAACGTTAATGGTATTTATACGGCACTGGCTACGATCCTGCGCCGTGACATTGCCAAGCCGCCCATGCGGATTACGACCACTGAGAAATGGGCTGATCTGCAGGCAAACACGCTGCAGTTAGCTATTGAGCAAGTGGGTAAGTATCCGGGTTTAGACAAAGCCATCGAGGCCGTGTTTTTGGCAAAAGTCGGCACGGATGATGTGGTACAGGGCTCACCAGAAACGCACGCCAAGTTAATCGACGCGTGCGAGACGATTGCCAGTTCTGCCCGCTAGGAGTTTTTAATGTTTGACGCCATGCTTATTCTGGCGGCAAAAACAGTCTTTGTTCTGTTTTTGTTGTGGTACTTGGTGTGCATTGCGCTTTCCGTATACGAGTTGTTACTTTGCGGGTTAAATGTATTTGTACATGTACCTGTAGGGTTGAGAGTTGTTTTACAAAAAGGTGAAATTATGGCAAATGTTCTGACATATCGTGTTTCTGTAAATGCTCCGGTTGACGGCGACGTTGTGTCGCGCGAGCTGACGGTGACCGTAAACGGTGTTGAGTCGACGGTTGTGACGGCTGCTGGTACCGCGACGGACCTTGGTTCCGTGGACGTACCGCAAGACGCGCTGGTTGTTCTTTCTTTGGTCGACGTGGACGATGCCGGCAACAAGTCGGAACCGGCTACGGTTGCGTTCACTGCCCTCGATACATTAGCCCCGGCGCAGCCCGGCGGTTTTAACGTGACGCTGGTGAGCGAGAAGGTTGTGACTGATGCGCCGGTTGTTGAAACCCCGACTAATACCACGAACGGTTAATTTACATGCCGGAGACATGCCATGGCCGCCAACGAACATTTCTTTGAAAACGTCTATGACGTTGTGGCAGCGTATGAAACGGGCTTCACGGGTGCATACAGCAACCCCGAAGCCGCAGCTGCGCTTCGCCAGCAGATTCAAGCTGGTGGTGGTATTCCTGATGGGGCCATGGCATGCTCGGCGTATAAACTGGAAGAAACCGGGAAAGGCAAGTTAAGCCTGCCGTTTCTTGAGATTGTTAAGCTCTACCCAGACTGTTTACCGGGTGGCGCGCAGGGCCGTGGGGATTGTGTAAGTTGGTCAACCCGGAACGCCTGCTTGGGCACCATGTGTTGCGAGATTACAAGCGGCGTCCCCGACCCGAATAGCAATCGGTTAGAGGGTGCACCGGAAGTAAGCGACGCCGGCCGGCTTAGCGGCGTCTTAGCGACAGAAGCGTTTTACAATTGGCGCCGGCACGGTGGAGACGGCTGGAGCTGCGCTGAAGCTGCGCAAGTAGCGCTTAATGACTCGGGCTTGTGGCTGCGCAAGAAGTACGACGAGATCAACGTCGACTTCACCACGTACAGCTCCAAGAATGCCGGTCTTTATGGTTCTCGTACGCCGCCAGACTCGTGGTTAGCGATCGGCAAAGATCACCGTGTCCAGACGGTTACAGAAGTCGAAGAGTACGAAGCCATGCGCGATTTACTCGCGAATGGTTATTGCATTTCATCGTGCGGCGGCGAGTCCTTCTCGTCTGATAAAGACATGAACGGCTACTCAAAGCGTACCGCTGCTGGGTGGGCTCACGCTATGGCTTATCTGGCCGTAGACGACCGCGACGAGATTAAAAAACTATATGGTGAGCCGCTTGTTATGCTCCAGCAAAGTTGGGGAAATTGGAACGACGGCGGTCGGCGTATTTTCGGCACATTTATTGATATTCCGATTGGCGCATTCTGGGTGAAGTGGTCAGATATCAAAAACCGATATATGATCGCCATGTCGGGCGTAAACGGTTGGCCGCCCAAGAAACTCAAGAATTATGGCGCGCTCGGCAACATTTGAGCGCAACGTGTCGCAAAAAGTGTAAAAGGACAACACATGTTTGAATGGCTTATGCTTCTTTTGACTCCGTGGGTGCCCAATGCCACGCCGACTGAAACAAACTATATCGGCATGGTCGCTGCAGAGACTGCTTACTCTGCTTTACTTTCTGGCACGCCGGAGGTAAAACCTACACCGGCAAAACCAGTTGATCCGAACTGCCCGACGTGTAAAGGTGCAGGAAAAGTTCCATCCGGTGACGGGCAGGGTTGGACAAAATGTCCAACGTGCCAGCCGACACAAATGCAGCCATTAAAAGCTGCTCCGGTCATGAAGTTACAGGTTCAACCACTGCCGCCCGTCAAAACAAGTTCTTGTCCTGACGGCAAGTGTCCTCTCCCCCGTACATAAGGGTGTTGCGTGTCTGCTATCCAAGACAATTCAGGCAAGTGCTACACGTACCGCGGCCTGAAGTTTTACGCTAAAAATGGCTTTATCTGCCTGCACGACGAAGAAACCGGCGAGTTTTTTGTCCTGACCCGCAAAGAGTTTTTGTTCCGCGCTCAAGCCCTTAGTGACGAGGCTAAATACTTGCGCGGTATGTCAGCGGCAAACCCCAGTAAAAAATGGCTGGCTGGCGACCGCCTTGAACTTCAGCAGGCTATTGAGAATATGCTGGCCTGCACGAACGAGGCTAAAGAACAAGGCGACCGCAACGACCCCGAGGTTGATGCGTGGTTTATGCGACACCGTCCCGGGAGAAAGAGTAAGATATCTTTGGCAAGTGCAGCTAATTTTACGACAGCAAAGCCCGGCGCATTACCGCTGGGCGTTGATACGGGTCGTTATGCTACGCCTGACTTTACGGTCGGCGCCAAGAAAAAACTGATTCTGCCCGGAGACTTTTGACATGGATGTCACTGAAAAAGAAGCTTTCAAGCTTGGCTTTCTCTACCGTTGCGCCGAAGAGTCGTTGACCGGCGCGTATTTGGATGACCGTATCAAAGCTGCTGCGGATTTGTGTAAATCCGGCGCGATTGATATGAACATGTTTAACCCAACTGGCGCACTGAGTAATTTAGCCAGTGTGCCCATTATGTTGGGTACGGTTGCCGGCGGGTTAGGCGGGCATTTAGCCGCGAAGCTCACAGAGCCCGACGTAGACGAAGAGGATCTTAAAGCAAAAGAACTTGCGGCAGCCTACAAGGCTTACGCTGCCCGGGCCAAGACGAACAGGAAGTTACGTCTGTATCGACCAGAAAGGTAATTTGTGAGTCTGCGCAAATATCACGGCGAGCATGGAGGCTTGCAGCATGGTGATTCAATGCTGCAGTGGCCGGGTACGCTGGACGGGTTTCCAATATTAAGCACGCCCTCAACGCAGTTTAATTTAAAGCAAGAAGAAGTTGAGAACCTTGATACGCAAATGGCGTTCAAGTCTCGGCTTTTTGAGCTGTGGGATCCGCAGCAAAAGGCTGAATTTGACGACATAAGTGATAAGATAATTAACGGCTGGTACCGGCTTTTGAAACGAAGCGAGCACTGGGACGACGAGCAAAAACACTTTCGGATCTGGATGGAATGGGGCCAAGTGTACGGCATGGCTCCCGATAAGAAATAAACGGGTGCGCTATGGACACAACACAGATGAGCAAGCTGAGTCAGCATGGTTTTATGCCGTCGGCGTGGGGAGCTGCTCCGGCCCACGGCCCAGCTGTATCCGCGCCGCTTGCTGCCGCTGCTGCGCCCACAAACGCTGATTACGAAAAGTTCTGGGGCGACCGTATTTTGCGTACTGGCGCGCGTGGTCTAGGCGCTGGTCTAGGTGCCGGCGCGCTGTATTACTTGGCGCGCAGCTTAGCGGATGCTGGCAGGCAACGTTCGCAAGCATCGAAAGACAAACAAAATGCAGAGCTGATGGGCGAAGAAAAAGAATCGTCGCACATGTATGACCAAGTTACAGAAGCTATCGGCAAACTGCTGCCGAACTCGCCCGGTAGTTTTTTGCGGCCGTTTACGCCGAATGTGCCAAGTGCCGCCAATACGTTTGACCCCAGTGTGACGCGCTCGTCTTTTGGTATTGGCGCTACCGTTGGCGCTGGTGGTCTGGGTGGTCTGGCCGGCTGGAAGCTCATTCAGGCGTTGCATAACCACAAGAAGAAGCAAGACCAGCAGCAAGAAGTAGACGACGCTGAGCAAGAGTATCACAACGCGCTTATGGGCAAGTCTGGTGCGGCTCTTGATTCTGTATACGACAGCATTGGCGAGAAGCAGGCATTTCTTGATTCGCTGACGCAACTGTGGGACAGCCTCAAGCGTGTTCCGGCTGCGGTGGGTGGCGCTGGCGTGGTTGCGGGGCTGGGCAGCGGCGCGTTGGCTGCCAAGCTGATGTACGACCGCACTAAGGAGCGCTCCCGCGCCAAGGCTGTCGAAGAGGCTGCCAAGTCTCGCGCACGCATTGCCGGCATTTTGCCGACTTACGTTGATCCCGATGAGATCAGCGCGCTCAAGCAACAGGTCAACGACGCACAAGCCGGGTGACGCATGCCAACGCCCGAGTTGCCGCCGCTTGTCAACACGTCGCAGTCTCCAACCCCAACGATGCGGGCTTTTGGAGACATTTCAGGCACGCGTAAAAATATCTTTGATCAGGCACTGGCCAGCGCGCAGACTATTAAGCCGCTGCAGAATGACCTGTATACGTTGCATCTGACTGATGCAAACTATGCCGGGCCTGAAGCGTATACTCGCGCGGATCAGAAGCGCGCGGTCCTGACCCGAGGATCGCTTTCGCGTAAGTTGCAGGGCACGTGGTCGCTCATAGATAACAAAACCGGTGACGTTGTTGGCCAGAAGAAAGCCACGATCGCGCACGTGCCGTACCTGACAGACTCTGGCACGTTTGTAAATAAAGGCGTCGAGTACACGCTAGCCCACCAGATGCGACTGCGGCCGGGTGTGTTTACGCGCGAGAAAGACAACGGCGAAATCGAAGCGCACGTAAACACGCTTCCCGGTAAGGGTCGTTCGCACCGGTATTTTCTCGACCCCAAGACCGGCGTGTTCAAGATCAATATTGGGCAGGCGAATATCCCACTCATGCCAGTTCTCAAGAGCATGGGCGTTACTGACCAACAGCTGCGCGAGCATTGGGGCAACGACATCACCGCAGTGAACATGGCTAAGGGCGATGCGGGCACGATGGATAAGTTGTACCAGCGCATAGCCAACAAGGTCGACCCGAACGCAGACATTGCCGCAAAGATGAAGGCAATCCAAGACGCGTTTGCCAAGGTTGAACTAGATCCTGACGTCACGCAGCGCACGCTTGGGAATCCGCATAAAAATATCAATACCGACACAATGCTGGCGATCACCAAGAAACTCTTGGCTGTGAATCGCCGCGAGGCCGACCCGGATGACCGCGACAACATGGTGTTTCAGTCAATTGCGGGCCCGGAAGACCTGATTGCAGAGCGCTTTGGAAAAGACCGGCAGGGTTTAAATAAACTCCTCTGGAAAGCCACGGCCAAGAAGTCCATCGACCATATTCCCAGTGGCGTATTTGATAAGTCTATTTCAAGCGCCCTGATTGGCTCCGGTCTTGGTTCGAGCTTGGAAGAAATTAATCCCGCTGAAATCTTTGACCATCAAACACGCGTCACACGTATGGGTGAAGGCGGTATCTCGTCGCTTGACGCTGTGCCGGCCGAGTCCCGAAGTGTGCAGCCGAGCCACTTAGGTTATATCGACTATCTGCGCACACCCGAGTCTGGCAAAGTGGGCGTCGACATGCGGTTTGCCCGTGGCGCGAAAAAAGGCGCGAACGGAAAAGTTTACACGCCTGTTGTAGATATGAAGACCGGCGAGACAACGCACAAAACGCCGCAAGAGTTGGCTGATACGCCGCTGGCCTTCCCGGGCGAAGAAAACAACAAGCTGCCCGTAGTCGCCGCGCTTGTGGGCGGCAAGATTAAATACGTGCCGCGTGAAGAAGTGCAGTACAGCTTGCCGCACATGGACTCTACGTTTTCGTCGCTATCCAACATGGTGCCGATGAAGTTCATGATGAAAGGCCATCGTGTCATCATGGGCGCGCGAATGTTTACACAGGCGCTGCCGCTTGTTGGCGCGCAGGCTCCTTTTGTGCAGTCTGCGACAGCTGATGACGTGAGCAAGTCGCACGAAGACGAGATGGGCGAACGGCTTGGTGCTACCCGGGCTAATATTCACGGCCAAGTAGTCTCCGTATCGCCAGACGGCATTGTGGTACGCGATCGGGACGGCAACAAGAAGACCGTCGAGCTGTACAACTCTATGCCGTACAACCGTAAGACGTTCTTACACCAGACGCCGATGGTGCAGCCGGGCGACGTGATCAAGCCCGGGCAATTATTAGCCAAGTCTAATTTTACAGACGACAACGGCTCCGCAGCGCTGGGTTTAAACATGCGCGTGGGCTATCTGCCATTTAGGGGCAAGAACTACGAAGACGCCACGGTGATCTCCGAGTCTGCAGCCAAGCGTCTTACTTCTGAGCATATGTATCAGCATGAAGCCGAGTGGGACGACAACACGCACGTCGGTAAGCGCGCGTTTATCAGCTTGTTCCCGGGCCAATATGAAAAGAAACTTTTAGATAACTTTGACGATCAGGGCGCGATCAAGAAGGGCATGACCGTTAATTTTGGCGACCCGCTTGTGCTTGTAGCGAAGAAGAAAGATTCGGTGTACGGCAAAGTGCATCGTGGTCGCGCGGGTAGTTTTACCAACGACACCGTGACGTGGGATCATCACGCGCCCGGTATTGTGACTGACGTTGAGCACACAGCAAAAGGTGTCAGTGTTGTCGTAAAGAATCAAGCGCCGATGGAAATTGGCGATAAGCTCACGGGCAGATTCGGCGACAAGGGTGTGATTGCTGATATTGTCCCAGACCATCAGATGCCGCACGACAAAGACGGCAACCCCATGGAAGTGTTGGTCAGTCCACTTGGTCTGGTTTCGCGCGTGAATCCGTCGCAGGTTATCGAGGCCGCCTTGGGTAAAGTAGCCGCCAAAACCGGGCAGGCGTACAAGGTTAAAGACTTTGATAACGACAAAGATATGGTTGACTTTGCTCAGAAAGAACTCGACAAGCACGGGCTCTCCGACACTGAAGACTTATTCGACCCGGAGACTGGCCGCAAAATTGGCAACGTGCTCACGGGTAATAGATTTTTTATGAAGCTGCATCACACGGCGGAGTCCAAGGGGCAAGGCCGGTCGACGGGTGGTTACACTGCTGAAGGCACGCCGGCCAAGGGCGGCTCAGAGGGCGCCAAGCGCGTGGGCATGTTGGATCTGGGCGCGCTGCTTTCGCACGGAGCTGGCAAAGTCATTCGTGACGCCAAGATGGTGCGCGGCCAAGCCAACCCAGAATATTGGTCGCAGTTCATGGCTGGTTATGACCCGCCGCTGCCCAAGATCCCGCATGTATACGAGAAGTTTGTCAGCCAGCTCAAGGGCTCTGGCATTAACGTTACGCGCACCGGCACCAAGACCAACATCATGGCGCTGCACGACAAAGATGTCGATCAGCTTGCTGGCGACAGAGAAATTCAGAATGCTGAAACAGTGGACTGGAAAGGCCGTATGAAGCCCGTACAGGGCGGCCTGTTTGACGAGACGCTCACTGGCGGCCACGGCGGTAATCGCTGGTCAAAGATAACATTACACGAGCCCATGCCAAACCCAATTATGGAAGACCCTATTCGGCGGGTCTTGGGGCTGACGGAGAAGCAGTTTCGCGGCGTGCTTGCAGGCCAAGAGCAGTTGCATGACGCGACGGGGCCAAAAGCTATCTCGGCTGCGCTTGAGAAAATTAATCTGCCCAAGGCTATTGAGCAGGCGCGGGAAGATATCAAATCTGGCCGCGCCACGCAGCGCGATGCCGCTGTGCGAAAGTTAGGGTTTTTAAAGAGTGCGGAACGTATTGGCGTGCATCCGAAAGAATGGATGCTCACCAAGATGCCCGTGATCCCGCCGCTGTTTCGGCCCGTGTCAACGATGGGCGCCAAGAAACTCCCGCTCGTGGCTGACGCCAACTATCTTTACAAAGAATTGCTTGACGCGAATAGCGCGTTGAAAGATGCGGCGAGCAATGTGACAGAGTACGGCGACGAACGCTTGAATGTGTACGACGCTATGAAGGGCGTGACTGGCTTAGGTAACCCACAGCACCCCAAGAACGTCGAGCGCAATGTCCGCGGGTTTTTGTCGCATATCTTCGGCAATTCGCCTAAGTACGGCACGATGCAGCGCAAGTTACTCAGCTCTACAGTAGATCTCGTAGGCCGCGCTGTGATTACGCCGAACCCAGACTTAGACATGGACGAAGTCGCGCTGCCCGAAGAAAAAGCGTGGGATGTCTACACGCCATTTGTAATTCGTGGTCTTGTGCGCCGGGGCTTGCCCAGAATGCAGGCACTCCAAGCTGTCGAAGACAAAAACAAATCTGCGATGGCCGAGCTGCAGACCCAGATGAGCAAACGCCCGATCGTGATTAATCGCGCGCCGGTTCTTCACAGATACGGCATGATGGCGTTCTACCCCAAGTTAACAAAAAACAAGGTCATGGAAGTAAATCCCGTGATCACCAAGGGTTTTGGCGCTGACTTTGACGGCGACGCCATGCAGTATCACGTTCCTAGCACTGACGACGCTGCCGACGAAGCTGTGGCCAAGATGCTGCCCAGCAAAAACTTATTTGCGGCTTCTTCGTTTAAAGCGCATTATGTGCCGCAGGCGGATTACCAAACTGGCGTGTATTTGGCGTCCAGCCGCATCAACAATAAATCTAAACCGCGCGTGTTTCGCAACAAGCAAGATGCTATTAGTGCGTACCGGCGCGGGGAAATAGATGTAGACACCCCAGTGCATATTGTGGAAGATAATACGTAATCGGCCGTACTCAAGGAGGAGTCATGTACACAGTTAACCCCGAACTTATTGCTTTAGCGTCGGCGCGCCTCATTAAAGAAGCGGATTTTCCGCCGCCCGCGGCAGCGCCAATGGATCCCGCAGCCGCAGGCGCGGCTCCTCCCGCTGATCCGGCGGCCGCTGGCGCCGCGCCTGTTGATCCTGCGGCAATGGGCGCTGTTGCACCCGCCGCGCCTGTTGCGCCAGCTGCTCCCGGCGCTGCTCCCGGCGCAGCTGCCACGCAGAAGCTTAAGCCCGAGCAAATGATGAATATGCTCGATTACCGGCTGTATAACATGCAGCAGCAGCTCACGGCGATTATGAATGCGCTGGGCGTTCAGGTTCCGCCAGAGTCGCTGGTTCTGCCTCCGGGTTCACCCGGCGCCCCGCCGGCCGAGTCTGCTCTGCCCGGTGGTCCGATGGCGCCCCCCGCGCCGCAGCAAGACCCGAACGCACCGCAGGGCCCGCAACCCCCCGGCGGGCCGCTGCCGCCGGGTGGTCCGATGGATCCCAGTGCTCCGCCGCAGGATCCAAACGCCGGTAAGACGGCTAATTGGTGGGCCCGCGCTGAAGATTACAACAAGTCGGCGTCATACATTGGTCGGCCTGTCGATATGAGCGTAACTAGCACTGTTGAAACGCCCGCCGCTGACTTGCAAACAAAAGCAAGTGCCGCGGCTGCGATGTTGCGGAGCTTGTCCGGGAATGCGCGTTAAAACGCAGCACAAGCTGCAGCCAACAGATCAGAAAGCAAACAGCGTCGTTATTGAAGACGATCTGGGCAATCCGATTTTTGTGGCGCTGCAGATTGACGAAGCGATTGTGTATTCAACGCCGGGTGAAAAAGATTTTCATTCGATGTTGCAGGCGCTGGGTATTAACAAAACAGTCGTAGTGTCAGAGTTTAAACCGAAGCCAATCGAAAACATCGTCTGGGCGCCGTAATATGCTCAAAACTACGCTCGGCCAAGTGCTGATTAACAACGCGTTGCCGCCCGACATGCAAGATCACGAGCGGGTTCTGACCAAGAAAAAGATGGGGGAACTCGCGACGCAGCTGGCTGAGAAGTACCCGGACCAATACAGGCCGGTGATGAAGCAGTTGCATGATATTGGCAAGGACGCGAGCTATACCACAAACGGCCTATCATTTGGCCTGCGACACATTAAGCCCACGCTGGCTGTGCGTAATGCGCAGCTCAAGATGCAGGGCGACCTGCAGAAACTATTTGCAGACCGCGGCATCGACGACAAAGAGCGTAACTTGCGGTTACTTGAGCTAGCGTCAAACGCGCAGCGCAATCTTGTCGACAAAGTATTTGCAGAGTCGCACGGAGAAGATAACCCGTTAGCCCAGCAAGTTCATGGCGTGGGCCGCGGCAATAAGTTTTCGCTGAACAGTCTTATTGGCGCTGATATGCAGTACCTCGATCACCGCGGCGAGCCGATTCCAATTCCAGTAACGCGCGGCTATGGCCAAGGTTTGCGCCCAGTAGAGTATTTTGCCGGCGCGTTTGGCACGCGTAAGGGCGTCATGGACTTGAAGACAGCCACGGCCGACGCCGGTTTTTTCGGCAAGCAGCTTACACAGATGACGCACAGACTTCTCGTCACGCAAGACGACGAGGATGACGAAGAACGTTTGTTGACGGCGCATGACCGCGGTATGCCGACCGATGTAGACGACGCAGATAATGAGGGCGCGATGCTGTCGCGACCCGTTGGCCCGTACAAGCGTAACACGCTGTTAACGCCCAAAATCCTGCGCGATATGAAACAGATGGGGGTTAAAGATATCTTAGTCCGCAGCCCACTTGTGGGCGGCCCGGCAGACGGTGGCGTTTTTGCCAATGACGTAGGGTATCGGGAAAAACAGCGATTGCCGCCGATTGGGGATTACGTCGGGATCGCCGCCGCGCAGGCTCTTTCCGAGCCGGTGACGCAAAGCCAGATTAGCTCGAAACACTCTGGGGGTGTAGGCGGCGCCGGGGCTATTTCTGGCTTTAAAGCGCTAAACGCATTGGTGCAGGTTCCTAAAAAGTATCCGGGCGGTGCAACGCATACGCAGGTGGAAGGGCGCGTGCAGGAAGTTCGGCCGGCGCCGCAGGGCGGTTTTTACGTGCAGGTCGGCGGGCAAGATCACTATGTGCCGCCTGACCGAGACGTTAGCGTGAAAAAGGGCGATGAGCTAGAAGCCGGTGATGTTATTTCAAGCGGTATGCCCAATCCTGCTGAAGTAGTGCGCCACAAGGGCATCGGTGAAGGCCGGCGCTATTTCGTGCAGGCTATGCAGCAGGTTATGAAAAACAGCGGTATTTCGTCGCACAGGCGCAACGTTGAGTTACTTTCGCGCGGGCTTATTAATCACGTTCGGCTGACCGACGAACATGGTGATTACGTGCCAGACGACATTGTGCCGTATTCTGCGTTGGAACGAGATTGGCAGCCGCGTCCGGGTGCAGTCTCGGGCGCGCCGCAAGCTATGGTCGGGCACTATTTGGAGCAGCCAGTACTGCATTACTCTATCGGCACAAAAATTGGCAAAAATGTCGCGGCTAATCTAAATAAGTACGGCATCAAAAACGTGCAGGCCCATAAAGAACCCCCGCCGTTTGAGCCGGAGATGGTGCGTGGAATGTCGAATATCTCAAACGACACGGACTGGATGACCCGTATGCTTGGGTCGTATCAGGAAAAAGGCCTCATGAATAGCGTTCACCGCGGCCTAAGCTCCGATACAGCGAGTAGTAGCTATGTGCCGGCATTAGCGCGCGGAGAGCAGTTTGGTGTGACGGGCACGACGAGTGGGTGGAAGCCTTAACTACATTCGAGTAGGATATAGAGGCCGAAACTCTGTAAATTATACAGAGTGATATTTCGCAGCTGCGCCGCATGGAGGTGGCCGTGTACAACAAAAAGACCAAAGAATCGTCGTTGAAGCATTGGCTGAATGTCGTCCGGTCCCATGATCGCAGCAATACAAAGCAAGCGGATCTGGGCGGCAAGGGCGACGACACCTCGTTTGAACAGTCATTTAGCAACTTAGCACACGCCTATCTGCGCGACTCGGCTCCCAAGCTGCTGGATCACGAAATTGGTTTCCAGCTCCTCGACCGGAACCGTGAGAATACCAAAGCTGTGGCTGTATTTGCGTTCAAGCTTGGCTCGATGTGGCTGTATGCGCCGGTGTTTTTTCTGAACGGCGACTTGAAGGGCCACGAGCTACTGTATATCAAGAATCAAGACATCTTTGTGCCGCTCAAGGAAAACTGGATTAATTACCTTATCAACCGCAAGCCCAACATTATGGGCAGCGGCATCGACAAGAATCTCTCCCAGTTCGGCCAGCGCCAGCCTGACTTTACGCAGCTGTCGCGTAGCCCGGCTAAGTTCGGGTCGGCGCAACCTGACCCGCGCGCGCAAGCTGCTTTTGACGCTTTGGCGCCGTATGAATTGGATTTGCCCAGTTTGGAAGCAGAGTATCACCACGGTACTACGTCGCTTGATGACCTCGCACAGTTAGCTAAACAATGGAAAGGCCACGAGGTCTTCGAAAATCGTAAGCACAAAATGGGCAGCCCCGAAGTAATGGCGGCTGTTGAAAAATATCGCGCAAACCAGAAGGCCGCATCGGCCAAGCCCACGCTCAAGGAAATGGTCGACGAGGCCATGCCGGCGTTTGCCAAGGCTGCCACGATGAACACGGTTGCTGCGTTTGCTGACATGGGCAAGACGCTGAATCTGGCGACGTTCCTCAAGGAAGCCCGCCTGACAACGCTGGAAATGCTGGTCAAGACATGCCAGCACGCACCCCAGATTGCTAGCGCCATCGAGGAGTTCCACGGCTTAGATATCATTAAAGAAGCTATCGCTATTGCTAAGACGCGCGAGAATCAGACCAAGATTGCCAGCGTATTGTCTGAAGCACCTGAGCAACCAGCGGCTCAAGCCGGCCTCAAGGTCATCTCGTACGACACTACGGTGCAGACAAAGCTTCCGGCCGGTTACAGCGAAGAAGACCAAGAGAAGCTGCTGCGTGACGGCGTGCTGATCAAGGACGAGCGCGGGGATGACAACGTCTCAGTGCCGTACAACATCCAAGTTGAGCAGAAGCTGTTTACGCCCAGCGAAAGCGGCCTGTACGAGATTCTGGTCAAGGGCGGCAATATTGAGCGTTGTTACGTGGCCGTGTTTCCGCAGGCTGCCGCCAAGCGCGCTGACTTTGTCACCGTGGTGCGCACTGAGGGCAGCCCTGACTGGGTTAACACCCGCGCCGACCAAGTGTTTGCGCTGTTCAAGATCGAAGACGAGGAATTCACCAAGTGGTTTGACGGTCTGCCGGAAGCGAGCAGCCTGCCGAGCAACAGTTCCCGGTACATGCTGATCAACAAGAACGGCGACGCCACGGTGCCGGTTCGTATGATCCGCGAATACGGCGAGAGCGAATTCGGCGTGAAGTCGTACGAAGTCGATCTTGAAGACCACTCGAAGCACCCGCCCAAGGGCCATATCAGCGGCTGCGGTTACATCGACCCGCTGAATTACAGCAAGTATCGTGACGGCGTGCGCGTGCATCTTGGCACCAGCAAGGGTTCCAAGCTGCGCGCCAGCATGGGCGACATCTTTGTGCCCGAGGGTTACAAGCTCCTCAAATGCAAGCTGGGCGAAGACGACGTGCCGGCAAGCGAGCTGTCGGAAGAGAAATCTAACTGCGGTTGCGGCGGTAGCGAAGATCCGCCGCTGATGCCCGGCAACATCGCCGACGCGCAGATGGCCATTATGCAGAAGACCGCCAGCCTGACTGTGTACCACAGCGGCACAGAAGTCAGCATTAATAAGCAAGCCGCCACCAGCCCGATTACGGCGCTGGTTACACTTGTTGAGCATCATGGTTTGCGTGAAGACGTTGCCCGTGAGATCCTCAAAACAGCGGCGGCCAAGCGCAAGTATGAAGGGCGGATCAAGTATGCCGACCCGTATGGCGGCCCGATGATGATCAACAGTGCGCCCAACGCCCCGAGTGATCCGGGTCCGGTTATGGGCGGTGAGACAATTATGGGTTCCAGCGTCCCTACGCAACTCGGCATCGACGTTGGCGTGCCGGTATCAGGTATGAGCGCCAGCCAGACAGATCGTCAGATCTATAACCCAAATCCGATGTTTGATCATAAAGACGTCAAGTCTGTTATTGACGCCGCGCAGTCGGGTCAGAAAGAAGTGTTCGACACAGCGATGATCGGCAGCATGCTGCGCGCTGTGCGTGACGATAGTCTGGTTGACCGTTACATGGGCGACCTGACCAAGGGACTCGATAAGCTGGGCCGCATCCTGTTCATGTTTTACTGGCACGGCGATCGGTTTGCTGAGCGGTACGGTAAGGCTGATATGCCGGAACTTGAAGATTCGCTGCGCAACGCCTTCGAGATGCTCGGCGACGTGATTCTGTTCCTCAAGCAAAAGACTATCGAGCCGTATCCTGAAGAGTCTGGTGCGGACGTGGATCTCGGCGCTGTTGCAAACTCCTAATAGGTGAAAAATGGCTAGCACGATTTGGTCGGGCACTACTACATTTACAGCGCCCAGTGGCTCTGAAACCGTTGTGCCGGTAAAAATGCCGCACCGAGCAATTTTGCGCGGGTATGCACTTGTTCAGCTAACCGGCGCTAACAACAAGTTTGAAGCCGACCTTTATTCCAGCAAGCAAGACACAACGCCAAATAGTGCGCTGCCAGCTGAAGCTTTTCATGTTCTCAGTCTGGCTGATTTTGCTGACGTTGTATCCGATCAAGACGTCGTAGCAATTGCCGCGAACAGTGACGTAAACGTGGCGTATCTTAATCGCGACGGTTCGCCTTCAAACCCGCAGCGGTTTTTGTATCTGCGGATTAAGCCGAACGGTACCGGCTCAAAGAATTTCGTGCTTACCGTCACTGTTGAAACGCCGACGCTGCGTTAAATATTTAGGGGTGCTACCATGCCTGATACACATGTATTTCGCGCGCTGCATTTTCCACACCGACGCCGAGAGGTTGTCAGTGCCGTAGACACAACGCCAAAAAACGTCCAGCCCGGCGAGATGTTGTACGATGAAGTAGCAAATAAACTGTACGCCGGGCTTGAAGACACAACGGCGGTGCAGGTTGGCGGCGCGGATAACAACCACGTAGAAAGCGACGTCGCTGAAATTACAGGCGCAACGGTGATTACAAACATCATCAAAATTACTCAAACCGGGTATAACGCGTTGCAGACTAAAGATCCGGCAACTGTGTACTACATTGTTTCCGGGTAAGCGCTATGCCAAGAGTAGACAGCGACACATACATAGGCAGCGCTAATATCACGTCTATCAAAATAGGCGATGACGACGTTGAACGCGTGTTTGTAGGCGATACTTTGGTGTTTTGCCGCGGCGATTCGTGTTGCTCTGAGGCAACTGCCCCCGTCAAAATGACTGGCTGGGCCGCGGGCGAGCGCACGCTTTCTCCTATTCCCTACGCACCTTACGGGCGTGCAACTTATCAGTACGGGGATGAAGTTGTTCGCTATGAGACGGGCGTATGGCTTTACACAAATGCGACGTACGGAGAACTTGCGCGGGCGTATAGTTACGCGACCCGCCCGTGGTTGGTAAATTGGCCGGCGCCATTTACGGCTGAGCAGGTTTGCCCGCCGTGTGTTAATGGTTGCACGGATAACACGGCCACTAACTACAACCCTAACGCAACGTGCGACGACGGGTCATGTATTCCGTGCGTTTATGGCTGCACGAACCCAGCCGCCGACAATTACAACCCGTTAGCGACTTGCGATGACGCTTCGTGTACTGGCGATTCTGGTTTCAAGTGGATGAGAATGCTTAGCATAGATTCCACCACAGCGTCTGGAATCGGGCAGAACAACATCACAGTCGCAATTAACCAGAGCGGCGGTGGAATGTTTGAGCACAGCGGCATGTACCAGCCGCAGATTTTCCCGCCAGAATACGGCGTACCGCCAAGCGGCAAACAAATTGGAAACACGCAGGCGGGAGTATTTACAGCAGTGTTTAGCCAACCCGTGGCAGACGCTTTAGTCGCGTTTGCGAGTGTTGGCCAAGGTGGTACGCCAGTCACGGTAATTGTGCTTGATGCGGACGGCAATCCCAAATCGTTTACGCCGATTTGGTCATCAAATGGCATAATTCCCGGAACACAAACGACATACCTAAATCAAATAAGTCCTAATCAGTACACGCAATTTGTCGGGGAAGAGGGTTTTAACATTATTCAAATTAACGGCACAATGACTAGCGTGACGTTCAACTATACAGTTAGTGAAAATTACTGCACAGTCTGCTTTGGGTTTGTTGACCAGAACGTCTAGTGCCGATAGCAGCTTATGGAAATCCCAAACTACCTTCACGCCAGCCCGCGCCGCGCGCCTAACTGGCGTTGGTTGCGCGCTGTACAAATTGACGCTGGCGGTCGCCGAGCATCTCGGGCGTTTGACGGCCCCGGCGGCTTTGAGTGGATTCGCCGCGCCGTCAGGCTAAAGCGCCGGTTTGAACAAGCAAATAACCGACCCGACGCTGTTTATTCGTTACTTGCCCGTGATAGTGACATGTTTTGGGCGCATTCATTGTGGGCCGAGGATAAAGCGCCGACGCGGTGGGGCATTGAAGCCCGCATCTTAGCCGGCGAGACAGACGAAGAGATTGCGCATTGTGTTGGAACGAGCGAAGAAGTTATTGCGGCATACGCGCACGTATTTTTTGATGTACGTGAAAAATTGCACAACACGGACTATATTACTAATGTCATAATGGCTGATGCTGTCACCCGCGGGCTGCAAGAGCGCCAATATGACCTGCTTTGGAAAATGCTCGGTTACAAGGGCGGCACGCATGTTTTGAACGCGGTGCTTAGCAAATCTAGTGCAATTACGCGGCCTGAAACGCCAGAAGACGTATCCGGGTTTTTCCAAGATTTTGCTATTAGCTCGATGAAGTACAAGGCCGCTATTGCTACCCTGACCGTACAAATCAATACACATACCCAGTTAGCGCTGATCGACAGTTTCGTAAAATACGTGGAAATTGAGCGCACAACGGAAAACGCGACAAAAGCACACTCAACAATTGTCGAGAATATCGGCGCGATGCTGTCCGCGTTGCCGTTCAAAGTTGGAACAAAACTGGATTCCGACACCCTAAAAATGTTACCTTTTGATAATGGCGCGGCTGAATTGCGAAATGATGAGTTAATGGTTCTGTCGACTGGTGGCGCTTTTAAAAACCAAAAGATTATTGAAGATCTGCACTTTCCCGGAGAGTAGCAATGCGTTCACTCAGCAAAGAAGCCGAACAGACACTCATCAGCGCTATTGAGCGCGCGGCTACTCTCGTCAATGAGGGCGCGACGCCAAATGACGCTATTGTGAAAAGCGCGACGGCAGCGAATGTACCAGCCGGGCACATTAATCTTATGGTGCACGCTTACAATACCGGGCGCACAACCAAGCAGCGCGAACAAGGCGACGATGCAACTGAAAAAGCTGCGGACTTCCAACTTGCCGACGCAGACACGGTGCTTGAGTCGCTGTATCCCAAGCAAGTTAAGACGTCGAGCGAATTGCTATCAGAATCTATCGTGTCGACCGAGTACGCTGTTTCGCCAGCCGGGTTCTTAGCTCGCCGTAACGCGTCGCTTGAAAAGACAGCCGCCGCGCAATATCAGTTGCCGGCCAAAACATTTGTGCCGCCCCCGCGCGACGAGAAGTTTGCCGCCGAGCGAGCATATAGCCAAAAAGTGTCTGAAAAGCGCGCAGCTGAAGAGACACGCCGCATTTCGACTATGGCCTATCAGAAGGCCGCGGACGCAATGGATACGCTTCAT
>Ga0114963_10000278_pt1 | contig 33737 bp, 24 predicted proteins | sample C_131016_EF_Meta_FD_87019 | JGI IMG/M metagenome (GOLD analysis project Ga0114963, IMG submission 87019) | Freshwater microbial communities from Lake Croche, Canada to study carbon cycling - C_131016_EF_MetaG | ecosystem: Environmental > Aquatic > Freshwater > Lake | place: Lake Croche, Canada... | reverse complement strand
GTTTTGGCTGGTACAAAATCTTTAACAATTGATGATTCCAACGTTGTCAAGGTCGGACCTGTCGGTACCGCGTCTGGAACCTGCTTCGCTTACGATACAACATCAACTCTCCCCTCTGGCCTTACTGTCAACGGTGCCTCAATCACCACTTTCCCAATAACTTACCCATCCGGAGCCAGCGATGCAACCCTAGCTCCAGGGGCATCCAAAGTTGCTTGCACCGCAAGCGCTAACCTTTTGGCAGACGTTGCATTGTCTGACGTGGATCCTACTGAGTTGGTTGCTCTCCGTAAAGTCGCCGAAGGGGTGAGTTTGGCTAAATTCACCCGCAAGCCAATAGGCATGCAAGGCTTTGATATAGCTGTTAACAATAACTTCTACAACGCCCTCCAGAATGCTCAGAGTACGTCAGCAGGTCCATTACCTACGAGCTGTTCTTCTGCTGGTGCTTATACAGAGTTATGCCAGCCAAGCATCACGCGTGCCCAGTACGCAAGCTTGGTAAGCCAAGAAGGCGCCGTGAAGTCTGCCGCTGGTTTTATTCCAGGGGACGCAACCGTTTTGACATTAGCTCGCAGAGATCAGCTTTCTGGAACACAAGCTACATCGAACATGTACTTCCTGAATAATTCTTGCAACTTGCTTGATGCGAAGTCTAAGATTAATTCTCACGGCGGTGCTTTAACACCATTGCGTGCAGCCGACACATCGTACTTCTCGTCCTCTACACTGGTTGTCAATGAAAATATTCAAACAGCTCAGGTTGAGAACGACTTGGCAGCAGCCAGCGGTTACTCTATTGGTGTGATTGCGTTGTCTAAAGGCGCATCCACAGATTACAAATTTGTTAAACTCGACGGCGTCAGCCCTAACTTTGCGAAGGGCGGCTCAGCCCCCTATTCAAAATTAAATTTAAGAACCAACATGGTTGACGGTACTTGGCCATTGCAAGTGGTTTCTTATGCCGTTTATGGTTCAACCGCCGCCACGTATGACTCAAAGAAAAGCCCCAAGGGTCTAATCATTTCCCAGTTACTTGGCGATTTATCTACACCTACTGCTTCGATTACAGACCTTGCTGGTATGACTTTCTTCAGCGGCACTGGTGTCGAAGCCAGAATTTCAAAAGTGAGCCGATTCAAAGGTAACAACTGCTCTCCTTTGCAAATCAGAACTGGAACTGGTCTCTAAAATTTACTTCTAGTCGATTTAAAACGACTAGTTGATAAAAATTTACTAATGCTTTAAACACCCTGCTTGCAGGGTGTTTTTTTTCACATTAGTGTCACCTTAATCTCAAATAATCGAATGTTTTAAAAAATTAGTTTATTAAAAATTAACATGTCCAAAGTCAAAAAGTTTTTTGCTTTTTGTTCTATTTTTTTTACCTTCCAAGCCTATTGTGCTGGTAGTGGTAATGATCCGCGATTTCCAATTTACGAATTTGAAGTAAAGGGCAATAGCTTATTGCCTGCATTGAAAATCGAAAAAACTGTCTCTCCTTTTGCTGGAGAAAAAAAAACGATCCAAGATGTTGAGCTAGCCCGAGCGGCATTAGAAAAGGTCTACCACGAAGCAGGTTATATGTCTGTGTTGGTAACCATACCTGAGCAAAATGTAGACAGCGCAGTTGTGTCCCTACAAGTTGTAGAAGCCAATGTCGATAAGCTCACCATTAAAGGGGCGGAGTACACGGCCCCGAGTGTGATTCGCTCTAAGCTGGCTGAGCTAACGGGCAATAGGGCCCCTAATTTCAATATCATGCAAGAACAACTTGCTGAACTTAACCGCAGCAACGACCTCAAAGTCACACCTATCCTTAAGCAAGGTGCTTCCCCGGGCACGATTGATGTCCAACTTGACGTTGAAGACCAATCTCCGTTGCATGGAAATATTGAACTCAATAACCGCCATGCGGCAAACACCAGTCCCACACGTTTGATCGCAGGTATGCGCTATGACAATTTATACCAAGCAGGCCATAGCGTGGGCTTCACTATACAAAAGTCGCCTGAGTTGTTGTCCGATTTGTCTGTTTACTCAGTGAATTACGCCATGCCTTTACGCAGTGCAGGTAGTAGCCTCTCTTTGTATGCAGTTCGCTCACGCAGTCAATTTTTGTCTGGTGATTTAATCACTGACGGTGATACTTTGGGCTTTAGGGTGGGTGCACCTTTGAGGGGTTCAGACAGTTACTCACACAATACTTCGGTGGGTTTGGACTATAAAAACCAGCGTGCATTTATTGCAACTTTGAACAAAGGTGCGCCGCAATACGTGCCACTTACCGCTACATACAGCGGGACTTATTTAGGCAATGGGCAAACGACCGTCTTGGACGCCACATTGACAAATGGCCTACGCGGTATGTTCACTAACAGTGAAGTGAATTTTAATGAACGCGGCAGAGGTGCTTCTGCTAATTTCTCAACCGTCAAGCTCGGTTTGACGCGTACGGACATTCTAAAAAAATGGGCGCTTGTCAGCAAATTTGACGTTCGTGGTTCATCCGGTATCTTGTTGTCGCCCGAACAAATGACCTTAGGTGGTGCTGAAACGGTTAGGGGTTACTTAGAAGGAGAGCGCGTTGGAGACCATGGTTACCGAGCCAGCTTAGAAATACAAACACCTAGTGTCTCTATTGGACAAGGTTTATCAGAGTGGCGACTTAAAGGACTTGGTTTTTATGAGGGCGGGACTGTATTTACATCGCAACGCCTCACAACGCTGGGAAGTAAATACCAACTTAGTAGCAGCGGATTGGGGCTGCGTTTATCTGCTGCCAAAGGTTTTAATTTAGATGCTGATCTTGCAAGAACTTTAATGGCTGGCTCTGTGACGCCAGCCAATGACAAGCGTTATACCGTTCGTGCGATTTGGAATTTCTAGATGGATACCCGGCTATTTTGGGTGGTGTTTGCTTCGGCCTGTTTGTCTGTTGGGGTTACGCACGCCCAGACGCCACCTCCAAGACCCAATCCCATCAATTTACCAACCCTTCTTCCTGCCAATTCCACTGCGCTGCCCAAGCTAGCGACTGTGAATCCCAACGTGCATGGTGCAAAAAATATTGTCCTGAGCACCAACGCTGATCCGAATAAACCAGTCTTAACCATCACACAGCCGAATGGATCCACCACAAATATTGTGAATTGGGATTCTTTCAATATTGGTAAAGATGCCAAAGTATTTGTCAGCCAACCCACTGCCAATTCGGTTTTGTTGAACAACGTGGTCAACACTAGCAGTAGCCCTACGGTGATCAATGGGGTTCTCAAAAATCTAGAAGGCACAACCCCTGGTCGCGTCTATATCTATGACCCTTCTGGAATTGTTTTTGGCAGCAACGCTTCTGTTAATTTGAATAGCTTAATTGCCAGCACACTCAGGTTTGATGAGAGTCGTATCAAGGCAGGTGGTTTGTTAATGCCTGGAGTAGACGCAGCGTTGAAGGCCGATGCGGGTGTGAACGCTCCGGGCTCCATTTGGGTTCAGAGTGGTGCAAATATTGCGGTGGAAAACGGCGGGCAAATTCTGCTTGCTGCACCAGGCGTCTACAACGATGGAAAACTCTATGCGCCAGATGGACAAGTGGTTCTCGCTGCGGGTAACAAAGTTTATTTGGCTTCGCCAGACATATCGCAAACTGGAACCAAGCTAAGAGGTTTGGTTGTAGAGGTTGAAAACGGTACCAATAGCAGCCTTGCAGAAAACGGAGCGACTGGAGTGATAGGCGTTTCGCGCGGTAATGCCACTATGGTTGGATATGCCGTGAATCAGCAGGGTATGGTTTCAGCATCAACTTCTATCTCGACGAACGGTTCCATCTACCTTACTGCAAGTGACAATTCGAAGCTGGATAATTTGAAAAGATCTGGTGACGTAATTTTGGGTTCCAAGAGCGTGACACAAGTTACACCCGTTGATGATGGTAATACGCTCACATTGGCCCAACTCAACCAAAAACCACCAGTTTTTAACAACTCACAAATAAATGTTCTTGGAAAGAACATAACGTTATCAGGACAATCTTCAGACGGCCCTGGTGCGCAGATCTTGGCGCCTGGGGGGGCCGTTGTAATCAAGTCGGTTAATCTTCAATCTCTTTCAGATCCAACCTCTTTGTTTGGTAATTTGGTGCGCGTAGATTTAGGTGAAGGAAGCAAAATAGACGTATCGGGTATGCGTTCTGCGCAGTTGGATATGGCTAGTAACATCATCCAACTTGATTTACGTGGGACTGAGTTAGCAGACAACTTGGTATTGCGGCAGTCTCCGTTGTACGGTAAGACTATCAACGTGGATGTTCGCAAAGGTACGCCAATTGCCAACATTGATGGTTGGTTAAATTTGGTACCTTATAAACTTGACCAAATCAATACGACCGGCGGTGCAGTAACTATTTCTAGCGAGGGTGCTGTAATTCAGCGAGCTGGAAGTATCTTAAATGTGGATGGTGGTGGCGTAACTTACAAGTCTGGCTATGCCAATGCCAGTCAATTAAAACTAAATGAAACATTGACGGATGTATCACAGGCAAAACCCAATGTGGCGTACACACAGGTTGTCAATTTGCCTAATAGTGCTTCCAATTGGGAAGCAGGCTATACACAGGGTAGTAAAGCAGGGTCAATCACTATAACGGGTCAAGTGGTCTCCTTGTTGGGGGACATGTCCGCCAATACATTTGCCCCATCGACTAACTACGCCCAATCTAGCCAACGCGATGTCTTTCAGAAAGCCATCACCACAACAAAACTCACCCCCGCATATGCCTCTGGTGGATCATTGAACATCAATGTAACGGGTATCAACACGCAAGTTGAAAACATCGATTCATATGCAACATTAACGCTAACTAACTCTCCATCCAATCTGGCACTTGCGCCACCTGCCGTTGGTGAGGTTTTTGATCAGCCCACCGTGGGTGCTGCCAATGCGATAAATTTAAACATAGCGGACCTTAAACAAAAAGGCTTCCAATCCGTCTCTGCTTCAATTGCTGGCAATATTGAAATCAACCAAGCCCTGACGCTATTACCCAGAGGTGCGCTGGCACTTAACGCGACAGAAGCGAACAACTCGCAAGGAAATATTTCAGTGGCTTCGTCGGTATCGGCCCCTTCAGGATCAATCTCGTTCAAAGCTTCCCGAATTTTAAATGTCGCTCCTGCTGTAACCATGAATACTTCAGGACTGTGGACCAATGATGCAATGTCAAACGGGTCTCCCATCGCTAAAAATGGAGGAAGTATTACCTTAAGTGGACATGAAATTATTTTAGGTAACGGCGTTACTCTAGATGCTTCTGCAGGTGCATGGTCGGATGTACTTCAAAAAATTAAATTTGGTAATGCAGGGTCGTTAAATCTGGTGACGGTTCCCAATTCTCAAAGCACGGACCCTACAGGTATAAGTCTTGGCAAAGGCATTTTGTTGAAAGCCGAAGGCTTTGCTAATGGCGGGGCATTGAGCATGACTGCTCCGAATATTTACTTTGGGGCACCTGCGGAATTAGGCAGTATTGCGTCAAATGCCCATTCAAATAATTTATTGCTAACTCCCGATTTTTTTAAACAAGGTGGTTTTACAAGTTTCAACTTCAATAGCCTTGGTGATATCAGTCTATTACCCAATACAAATCTCACCCCACAGGCAAGTCAGTGGGTCCTCTCCAATATAGCTAGCCGCATACCATCTGGCGACATTTCAAGTGCCGCACAAATTGTGCTTGCTCCGTTTGTAGGTTCCGGCCCTAACAGAGCAACTACCTCGGTTACTTTAAATGCACAAGCAGGTGATCTTTTAGTCGACAACAATTCATCTTTAACCACCGATCCGTTAGCAACTGTCAAACTACTTTCCGCAAACAAACTAACGGTTCTTGGTAAAGTGGTAGACCCAGGCGGTAGTATTTTGTTAGGTATCACGGACAACACTTATTCCCCGTCGAAAAATATCATCTTGGGACAGTATGCTGAGATAAATGCCAACGGGGGCAATCAAACCATCTTCACAGATAGCAATGGAGTCAGCGTTGGCAATTTATTAAATGGCGGCAGTATTCAGATTGGCGGATATGGGACAGATGCTTTAATTCCTTTGAATGGCTTAATCATTGCGAATAAAGGCTCCACCATTTCGGTGAACGGCTCGCAAGGGGTAGCCAACGTAAATCTAAAAACCGCATCAGGCATCATGCCCACACTGTTGTCTAGTGACGCAGGAAATATAGACATACAGTCTCAGCAGGGTTTTATCTTGGCTGGATCTTTGTCTGGAGCTGCTGGCGCTAGCGCAAAAGCTGGTACGTTGAATTTAGTCCTCAGCACTGGCGATTTGCAATCTGGAGAGCCTGTAGATCCCTCTAGTATTAAAAATGGACAATCGGGTCAACCCTATCCCCATGTTCTCAACATATTAGATAAAAGCGTTGCTAACAAAATTACAAAAGTATTGCCAACAGATGGCAACGGCTGGGTAGATCAGGCTACGTTGTTAAGCGGGGGTTTTAGTCGCTTACAACTCAAGGCGCAGGATGCGATTGCATTTAATCTGGGTAGATCTTCCCAAACCCTCTCTGCCCGTGACGCTATTGTTTTAGATAGCCCTGTTTTGAGGGCGGATGCAAAAGGCGCTTTAGTTTCCCTTGACAAGGGGCCGCTAAATGCGCTGACCCTGTCTGCACCATCTGTGCAAATAGGTGGTTTAGCGCAACAAATTCTTACCTTTCAAAATAATAATTACGACTTACCCTATTTGGCGCCAAATCCAAAAATCGGATCGGCCACTCTGACTGTCAAAGCCGACACCTTAGACTTGATAGGAACCAGTAGCCTGCAGGGTTTCAAGTTGGCCAATTTAAACAGCGCAGGGGATATCAGACTAACGCAATTTAACAGCCAATATCTTTCTATTGAAGATCAACAGCGCGGGCAAATAAATAATATTCCGGAAGCCCTGTCACCAATGCCGGGACTATTTGCGATGCAAGGTAATTTGATCTTGAATAGCGCGCAAACTTACCCTACTTCGTTAAGCGCTTTTAAGCTCTTAGTTGAGTCTAATGGGACTTCCAATTATGGCAAGTTGACTTTTCTTGCAAACGGTAACCATGCCGCACCAGTTTTTTCTGCGGGTGGATTTATCTCCGCCGTCGCTCCTTACATCTACCAAAACGGAGTAGTCAAAGCCCCCCTAGGAAAGATCGCTTTGGGCGATCTCGCGATAACCCAAGAATTAGATTACTCTTCTAGCAGCGTGACATCTGTTAGGGGAGAGGTGTCCATGTTGTTTGGATCTGTATCCAACGGCAGTGTGCCTTCCGCAAGTGTTTGGAACGTAGCACTCCCAGGGGGGGCGGGAATTCCGGTCAGCCTACTTTTGGATGGCGCAAACATCAGCACAATTTATCGGCAATCACTTCCTACCAAGGAAATCATTTCCCAAGGCAGTGTAGTGAACATTCAAAAGGGTGCGCTCTTGGATGCCGCATCCGGTGGAAATTTAATGGCGTATGAATTCACGCCCGGTAGTGGAGGTTCAACGGATATTTTGAACCTACCAAATACCTTTGCAATCGTTCCAACATACCAGTCAACGGCAGCACCCGTTGATCCCAATAACTCTGGCTCCAATATAAAGGTCGGGGACAAAATTTACCTCAGCGGATCTAGTGAACTATCGGCAGGAACCTACACCTTACTTCCAGCACATTTCGCTTTACTACCAGGTGGCTTCAGTATTCAAATGAAAGCAAACACCGTGGGTATGGCGGCTAAATCTAACCAAGTTCTGGCTGATGGATCTTTGCTGGTGGCTGGAAGTCTATTGAGTTCCAGTCAAAAATCCGGTAATTCTTATGGATTTCAGCTGACTTCTGGTGATGTGATTAGAAATAAGTCTCAATTCACTACTTACAACTTCAGTGATTTTTTTACCAAACAGGCACAAATTAATGTATTGGCCATGCCGGAATTACCGAGCGATTCTGGATACCTGCAATTGCTTGCTAGCAATTCATTAGCACTAAACGGCACCTTGCAAATGCCCAATGGTGTTTTAGATATATCGGTTCCTGGCCAATCCATTTCGATTACATCTGACACAAGTGCTGCAGCTAACTCTATCAATGCAAACACCTTGTCTAACATACGGGTTGGCAGTTTGTTAATTGGCGGAATTCGTTCAACTTCTTTAGATGCCGATGGACAACGCCTCTACACCATTCGGCAGCCAACCCAATCCGTAACAATTTCAAACAATATAGATTCCCAACTAACTGCCAAAGATATTATTTTGGTAGCAAGCGATACTGTGAAATTAGACACAGGCTCCGCCATTTCGACTTCTGGTCTCCCTCGCTTTGATATTTCAAAAATAGAGCTTACAGGTGATGGGGCCTTACTGCGTGCATCTGGAGGTTCGATGTCTCAAATTGGGCGAGACAATACCACTTCCCTTAAGGGAGTTTTGGATATCGCTCAGTCTGCCAATATATCAACCAGTGGCGCTTTATATTTAGATGCTACCAGCTCCATAAACCTAAACAACAGATCGTCTCTGCCCAGCAGTATTTTTCTGGGCATCTCTTCCAACGGTATCAGTATTGGTGACACGCAAACGCCAGTAGATGGTATTTCTTTAGCCGGTGATGTATTTGCAAATGCCACTTTGCAAAATATCAACCTGACTACGTACAACCAAAAGCCGATTAATTTAAGTGGGGCTGTTACGCTTGGGCAAGCAGGTCTAAATAGCCTCACCATTAACGCGGCTGGACTAACGGCTGCTGCAGACGCAACCAACGCAAGCCTAAACGCCCGAACGGTTCAGCTAAATGGCGCTAACGCCTCCAACGCAAGCTTAGGCACCAACCCCAATTCTTTTTTAAACATTAACGCTGACAACATACTGATTGGAAATAATCTATTCACGTTAAATGGTTTTTCTACTAGCCAATTGACAGCAAGTCAAACCATTCGCGCAACAGGTGATAAGGGAGCTGTAATTTTTGCTGGTGACGCTTCGCTTTCTGCAAACACTTTCACTGCTGACTCGGCAAAGTCTGCACACTTCGTTAGTTTGGGTGCGATGTCTCTCAACAAAGTGGGGGACGGTTTATCCAAGAGCGTTGCATTGTCTATTGGGGGTGAGTTAGCCTTTACTGCCCCATCCCTCACTTCGTTAGCAGATATTGCATTGCCGTCTGGAAGCATTTACTTCAATCATCCAGATGATCAGGCGCAATATTTACCTTCCAACCCAATCGGCGACGTTACTATCAATGGTGGTTCACTTAGTGTTGCGGGCGCGAGTAAGTTTTTTGGGGTTGACGCAACTGGAAAGCAGTTATGGGCCTATGCGCCTGCTGGTCAAATATTGGTTGCCGCTAACACGATTACTTTGAACGGTGGCACATTTGATGTGTCGGCTAATAAATCCACTAATGATGTATCTGTCGACAATGTGGCTAGTGCAGGAAGTCTTTCGTTCAATACTTTCTCAACAGACAGTCAAAAGGCTTTTGTCTGGAATCCATCCCAGGTCTCTTTTTACGGTAGGTCTGACAATCCTAATCAGACACAAGGTGAATTCACCTTGCAGACCAATAAATTACCCAATGATTTTGGTAATCTAAATGCCATGTTAAGAGAGGCTGGGTTTTATCAATCGCTCAGTTATCGCATTACCAATGACGATATTAAGATAAATCCTACAGACACTTTAGTTGCCAAAAATATCACCTTGGTCTCCGACAATGGCAATATCACTATCGATGGAACACTAGACGCTAGTGGTGCGATTGGGGGGAACATCTCTCTATTTGCCGCCCAATCAACTGCTGGAATGGGCAAGGGGAATATTTATCTGACCCAAAACGCACTCCTTAATGCAAGCAGCACCCCCCAAAAGGTCAGCGATGCACAAAAGATGTCCAATCAGTCGCTTTCAGTCAATCTTGGCAAAGGCGGTAAAGTTTTGTTGTCATCTATTACGCTCGATGGGGTCGCCCCAAACCCGCAATCACTTGACCCCTCTGATCTTGCCAATGAGGGCGCCGCTGTGTTTTTGCAAGGCGGTGAAATTCGAACCTCGGGCTATAAAGATGGTATGAACGGTTCGGTATTGATTCGTGTCCCGCAAACAAGAGATGGTATGCAACTTGCCCTGGGACAAACGATTGATACTAAATTCACTGGATCTAAGGTTGTCGTAGAGGGATTCAAGGTCTACAGTGATTACACAGATATTTCAGAAATGACACCTGACATGAATGGTTCGCCTTTGTTGTCACAAATCAGAGCAGACGCTTCATATTTTCCAATCGATAGCATCCGATCAACGCTGATCCAAAACAATCCAAGCCTACAAACTATCGCTGATAATTTCAAAATTCGGCCAGGTGTTGAAATCAGGTCCAGCACCTATTTAAGTATTGGTGTGAACGAATTCGATGTGGATCCCAGCAACCGTGGTTGGGATTTGTCTAGTTGGCGGTTTGGCTCAAACCCTTCTGATCCTTCTGATCCTTCTGATCGTCAGCCTATCAATTTGACTTTGCGAAGTGCTGGTGATGTGAGCATCAATGGGTCAATCAGCGATGGGTTTGTAAATCCGGGCCCTATTGGTAACCCCGATAATCCCCGGTCGGGAATGGCCATGCCCAATTGGGCACTTGGATCTGGGCCGTCGGCCGATATCAATATTGTTGCTGGTGCTGACTTTACTTCAGCAAACACCCGAGCTACTAGCCCTAGCAGTCCTGCTGGAACCTTTACGCTTGGGTTTTCGCGTCGCATTGCAGATCCAACATCCATTGCACCTGTTACGGCTTATGACTTACCAGTTTCTTTGTTGCGCACAGGAACTGGAAATATCAACATAGCCACAGCGAAAGATGTGGTTTTGAAATTAATGTCGATTGACCAGTTAGTAGACTCCGTTAACACGGACACTGGAACTGGCAATATCATTGTTTTTGATAACGTAAATACGCTAGCCATCGATAGCAATCCACTCTCACTGAAACACGCGGTGACTGTTGTGGGAGCAAGTATTTACACAGCTGGAGAGTTAGTCGATATCAGTAACTCTATGGCGTCACCCCAAAACCTATTAAATCTGCATTACGTGGGCGACGCCAATAAGTCAAACAACGTTTTGACACAAGCACAATTCTCCATCAATGGAGGCTCCATAAATGTGCAGGCGGGGGGCAACGTACAGGGTCCTGTAGCGTCAGACCCCAAAAGCTGGTATTACATAAATAACGATACAACTTCGAACCCTGATGGTGAATTAGATATACCTATTGGCACTGGCAAAGGAGCTCAAAAGAAAGCTTACGACATTGCGTTGGCCGATATAAAAAATTTAACAGCTGACACTACGCATTACGACACGGTCAGTAAAAAACCCATACTTGTCAAAGACAAAATCAACGGTAGCTATTACAAAATCACGTTCAACGATTTATTTGGTTTTGCTAGCACGCAGGATTGGCTGCCCACATCTGTCTCGCCCTTGGTAGATACGTGGCTCTTTCGCCAAGGAAGAAGTAGCCTTACTGCCGGAGATACGCCTGCCTCAACTGCTTGGTGGGTCAGAACAGATTACTTTAACCAAAGTTTCGCAACCCTTGGAGGAGGGGATCTCTCGATCAAATCTAATGGTTCAATCAGTAATATTTATGCAAGTACAGCGACCAATGCCTATACGGTAGCTTCAACGGATACCAGTACCCTTGTGCAGCAAGGGGGCGGTGACTTAACGATGTCTGCAAAAGGAGATATCGCAGGAGCTGCTGTGTATGTGCAAAAGGGTATCGCAACAGTGATAACTCAGGGGTCTATTACTGCTGGTGGCAATTTGGCATCTGACCAAGACTTGTCAGCGTCGCACACCAAAATTCCTAATTCGGATTTGGATATACGTAAGCCTCTAGACACATTATTTGCCATCGGCGACGCACGTTTAAATGTGCTAGCACTTAAAAATATAACGATTGGTGGTGTTTATAACCCTACATTGACGGAGCAAAGTGTTTTTAATCGTACAGGTAATGCTATCGAAACTACCGACCCTAGCGGATTTCATAATTCTTCTAGTGATGATGGAAATATTTATGCAAGTGCATACCCAATCATTACCAACGTCAATTATTTTTTGCCAACCCAAAATGGAATCTTTGCAAACAATATCAACATCGCAGACAAATACGCTCAGTTCTCTAATTTTTCTACTTACAGTGACCGTAGCAGTGTTGTTGCAATGTCACTGGGTGGGTCTGTCGCTTTGGTAAATGACCATCGACCTGTTGCATGGTCAGGAATGGGGATGGTGGCTAATGATTTGAGTAGGCTTCCAAATTCTGTCTTTGATCGTTTCTACACCGTAGCCCCGGGCAATTTGCAAGCAGTGGTCATGAACGGAAGCTTGTCCTCCAACAATGGCTTTGTCATGATGCCTTCACCTCAAGGCCAATTGGCTTTATGGGCCAAAGATAAAGTCTCTATTCAAAATGGAATCAATGGTTACACGGGTTCACTCCACATGCTTGACATTTCGCCTGAGAGTATGTCAAACGCTAATGCTGCTCGTTTATTTACGGATTCAGATTTGGTTGCAATTTTTGATAGCTCCCTGTCTAATTTCACGACCCATGCAACTGTGCCTGTGCATATTGGTGATTCTCAATCAGCCACACTAATCTCCTTGAACAGTGATGTGGTGGGGGATGTAAATTACCCTAGAACATCTTTTAATTTACCAAAACCAATAACGGTTCTGGCAGGAAGAGACATTCTTAACCTTGGCTTTTTTGTTCAAAATAATAATTCAAGCGATGTGACTCTTCTTAATGCGGGCAGAGATATCCGCGATGAGACTATTCAAAATAATGATTGCACTCCAAGTGGAAGCAACTGCGTAGCACACTTGGTTTCTGGCCCCGGTTTATTAAAAGTCATGGCAGGTCGTGATATTGACTTGGGCAACCAAAAGGGCCTGTTAACCAATGGCAATCAAAGCAACCCTTTCCTTGTGGATGGTGGAGCAAGTATTGAACTTACTACGGCAGGAGTCAAGACTGACTACACGTCTTTAAATAACTACATCAACACTACCTTAGTGGATGGGCCGCTTACAACAAATGCCATTGGCGCTTGGATTTCAAACTTCGACACGGCTAGTTCAACAGAAAAAAATAAATACTTTTTTCAGATGCTGGTCGACGCCAGTAAGTACAAAAATCCAAACACCCAAATTTTGGATTTGACATATTTTGATGGACTAGTTCAGGCCATGTTTCCCAAACCAGCAAGTGTTGGAGTAGGTAATTTATCCAGCCATTCCAGTCAAATTAAGACAGAGCAAGGTGGCTCAATCGATATGTTCACCCCTGCTGGATCGATATTCGCTGGGCTGACTATGGGTGCGCCTGTTGCCAGTCCATCTAACCAAGGAATCTTCACCGTGCGTGGGGGCGATGTCAATGCCCTGGTCAACAGCAATTTTTTGGTCAACCAAGGACGTGTTTTCACATTGAGCGGAGGCGACATCACACTTGTCTCACAGTATGGAAATTTAGAGGCAGGAAAGGGGGCTAAAACAGCTCTTTCCGCCCCACCCCCTTTGATTACTTTTGATTCCAACGGCAATATCAAGGTGGATGTTTCCAACTCCATTTCCGGCTCCGGTATTGCAACACTTTTCACCCACCTTGGCCAACCTGCCAGTAACGTTTATGCAGTTGCGCCGCGTGGATATTTTGACGCGGGTGACGCCGGTGTGCGCTCCACAGGCTCTGTAGAAATCAACGCACCCACTGTTAGAAACGCTGACAACATTGTGGCTACGGGTACGATTTCAAATTCGCAGACACCCACGGTGGTTGCTCCTGCGGTGGCTCCCGTTGCTGCTCCGGCCACGCCTGCAACTTCGAACAACGAAGATGTTAAGAAAAGCTTGGCTAGTGCAAATACTTCGTCAAATAACAATCTTTCAGTTGAGCTACTAGGCCTTGGTGATGCAAGCGCTGATAACGCCAACGCCTCTGTTCAAACTCCTTCAGAAAATTCGAACAGCAACCAAGACAGTGATAAAACCCAACCTTAAATTATTGAAATTAAGCATGTTCCTAAATAAATTTTCCATTTTGAAAATGCAGACATGGGTCTGCACCTTGTTGGTGACGGTTTTTTGTCACTGTGCTTACGCTGAAGAGTGGACTCACAAAAAGAAATTTAACTTTGATACCACTGCCACTGGAACAGAGATTGGCTCGGATGTCTCGCAACTGCCAGTGCTATTGCGACTGCATAGCGGCAACTTTACTTTCAGTGAGGCCAAGGGAGATGGTTCCGACCTGCGCTTTTTTGCATCAGACGCGAAGACACCGTTAAGCTACCACATTGAAAACTTTGACGCTGCCAACGAGTTGGCCAATATTTGGATCAATATTCCAAAGTTGACAGCTAACGCAAAAACGGATGCGGTCATCATGGCGTGGGGAAATCCCAAGGCGGTGAGTAGTGCATCTTCTAAAGCCACTTATGATCCTAGTTATGTGATGGTGCAACATTTTTCAGACGGTTTTAAAGACGCCACTGGAAATGCTAACCACCCACAGTTTTCCGGTGTGCAACCTTTACCGAGTGGCCCGATTGGAGCAGCTGGAAGTTTCGATCCTGCCAGCAAAATGGCCTTGGAGGGTTCCGCTTCTTTTAAACTGGAACCCGGCTCTGTTTTCACTGTTTCTGCATGGATCAAACCCAACGCGGTCGACAGCGGTGCGGTGTTGCGATTGGGTGACGCAGGCAAGAAGTTGGCTATAGAGATAGCGGGTGGTTTTTTGCAAGTGGTTAGCGGCAAAGACACAGTGCGATCCTCATCAGCACTCACGCCTGGGGTTTGGCAGCACATTGCTGTCGTGGTGGAACCTGCTAAGGCAACTTTGTACATCAATGGGCTGGTTGCAGGTAATGGTGCCTTGGCACTCATAGCCACCAACGGCAATGCCTTTATCGGCGATGGATTTCGCGGCGATATGGATGAGTTGACTGTCTCCAACAGCGCACGCTCTGCGGATTACATCAGAGCTATGTACGCCAGCCAAGAGGCCGACAGCATGTTGATGGCGGTATCAGACGAATCGCCTGCTGATTCTGGCGACTCTGTGATTGGTATTTTGTTAGGCGCTGTGACCTTGGACGGCTGGATTGTGATTGGTCTTCTGATGGTGATGGCAGTGGTGAGTTTTTATGTGATGATCAGTAAGGCAATCATTTTGTCTTCCAACGGGAAGGCGAACAAAATTTTTCTAACCGCCTTTGAATCGGACTGGCATGCGTTGCTGTCACCTGGTAGTTCAGAGACCTCTCAACTGGCGTCCAATAAGACCTTGCTGAAGTCGTCCATTTACCGCTTATATGTTATCGGTGTGCAAGAAGTGAAGCAGCGTTTTGATGCGCAATTGGATAGCGGACAAAAATTTTATTTGTCTGACGCCATGCTCAATTCTGTGCGTGCAGCACTTGACGCGGCAATGATGCGGGAGACGCAAAAACTCAACAGTGGCATTGTGCTGCTGACTATCGCTATTGCGGGCGGACCTTTCTTGGGTTTGCTGGGCACGGTAGTCGGCGTGATGATCACTTTTGCCGCGATTGCTGCTGCAGGTGATGTGAATGTGAATGCGATTGCCCCTGGTATCGCTGCTGCCTTGGTCGCTACGGTTGCAGGTTTGGCCGTTGCCATTCCTGCTTTGTTTGGGTACAACTGGTTGGCCAGTCAAATTAAAAATGCATCTAATGATGGCGCAGTTTTTTTGGACGAATTTATTACCAAATCAGCCGAAATGCATTCGGCCTGATGGAGCCACACTGTGCAAGTACAAGCTGACAACCAACCGTTTGACGATATCAATGTCACACCGATGTTGGATTTGGCCTATGTGCTACTGGTTATTTTTATCATTATGACCACCGCCTCAGTCCAAGGTGTAAAAGTAAAGTTGCCAAAAGCCCAAATGACGGGAGCCATGGCCAAACCCCATCTCAAAGCTGTCACCGTCACGGAAAATGGAGACGTTTTTTTAGATGCATACCCTGTACCTATAGACCAACTAGAAGACAAGTTACGCGCCCTCAAAAATGTGAACCCCTCGCAGGCCATGGTAGTCAAGGGCGACGCGCGAGCGCAGTATGTAAAAGTCATGCAGGTTCTCGAGGCCATGAAGCGCGCTGATATTACTGACATTGGCTTGGTGACGTCTCGACCTAGTAAATAAACACCATGCAAGTTCAAGAAGACTCCAAGCCCTACGACACGATCAACGTGACACCTATGCTGGATTTAGCTTATGTGTTGTTGGTAATTTTTATTGTGATGACAACTGCTTCTGTTCAGGGCCTAAAAATTGACTTACCCAAGCCGAGCAATAAGCCTAGTCTTGAGAAAAAAGAAACGCGTATCGTTCAAATTCAATCCGATGGTAATTTGCTGTTGAACGGAGCTGGAATTTCGATGACTGAGTTAGAGTCACGCTTGGCCGCTGCGATTGTCAAAGACCCGCAAACATCTATTGTCATCAAGGGTGATCCTCAGGCTTTTTATGCAATGGTGGTGGACATCATTGATATGGCAGCCAGGCTGAATATTACAAATGTTGGATTAGTCACTTCGCGTATAGGCTCGTGAGATGGTCGGCGATGTCTTTACTAGTTCTGGGGATGTTCAAAACCCCAAGAAAAAATCCCAACTCGGTCTGTGGATAGGTATTGCTTGTGGTTTGCTGCTGCTATGCGCGATTGCGTGGGGTGTATTCTCGATGATGGGATCTAAAAAAGACGCCCCTAAAAAACCACCCAAAATTACCTTGGTGGCACCGCCGCCGCCGCCGCCACCGCCACCACCGCCAAAATTTGAAAAAAAACCCGATCCTCCTAAAGAACAAAAAGAGATGAAGGTAGACCAGCCTGTGGTCAAGCAAGAGCAAGCACCCCCGTCTCCAGAGTTAAAGATGGAAGGCCCTGCCGGTGACGGTCCCAGCGCGTTTGGTGCTGGCAAGGTGACCAATGAAGACCTGAGCAAGGTTGGCAAAGGCGGCGGTGGCTTAGGCGGCAAGGGCGGTATGTTCAACCCCAACGCTAACTATGCCAACTTGCTCAAAGGCGAACTCCAGCGGTATCTGTCCAAAAATAACGCCCTCAAACGCCGACGTTATGCGATTGACATCAGCGTGTGGGTAAGCACCACTGGGGGTGTAGAGCGGTTCGAACTGATTGGAACCACTGGGGATGCTGATATCGATGACGCTATCAAGAAGGCAGTGACAGAGTTGCCGAGCTTTTCCCAACGGCCACCTTCTGGAATTCCTCAGCCCATCCGCCTGCGAATCATCACCAGCGGAAGTTGAATCCACAAGTAGTGCAAAGAATTCTAAATAGTCCTTTTAGTCTATTAATCTTTAGTCGGTTTTGTCGATTATTGGGGTCTACAGAAAGATGTGTCACTCAGAACATTCAAATTAAAATGCGCATCCAATGAAATCAGTAAACCAAAACATAATTTTCAAAGCAATAACTGTATCGATTTTGGTCGGTGGCATTGCTACGTCTTTTGCTCAAGAAAAGGAAGAGCTTGAAAAGACCCGTGCCACGGTCTTGTCCTTGATTGAAACCTTGGTGAAAAGCGGGTCTATTTCGCGCAGTCAAGCTGACACCATGATGCGCGACGCTGAAACTAGAGCCAGAGCTCGCATCAACGCCAACCCAACTGAGACAACCGCTGACGGTAAAAAGGTGGTCCGTGTTCCATACATTCCAGAATCGGTAAAGACTGAAATGCGTGAGCAGATCAAGGCCGAGGTTCTAGAGGAAACCAAGAACAACAGAACTGGAAGTGTCGCTAGGCAGGCAGATGGAAATTCCAACAGCCGCTTCAAGTTTGTTGGCGATGTGCGGGTTCGGCAAGAGATCAACAAGATGTCGAGCTCCAATACACCGACAGGATCTTCAGGTCTCACAAGTAATACCTCTCCGATAGTGTCTCGCGGTGCGGACTTCTTTCCAGACACAACAGACCCCAGCAAGCCTTTCGGTCCAGGAATTAACTCGTTACAAAATACCCAACGTCAGAGAGTTCGGGTTCGCTTTGGTACGGTAGGAACTTTGAGTGACGATGTTTCAGTGGGGATCGGCATTACCACCGGTAGCAATACCAGCAGCCCCACCTCGACCAACCAAACAATGGGTCAAGGCACTAGCGCCTCCCCCGGTTTTTTCAACAAGTACCCTGTGCAATGGGACCGCGCCTACATTCGATTTCAACCATCAGGGGCATTTGAGCTTAACGCTGGTCGCTTTAAGAACCCATTTGTGGGAACCGATCTAGTCTGGGCCGATGACATGAGCTTTGATGGTATTGCGACTACCCTGAGATCTGTATCAGCCAATGACACTGAAGTTTTTGGAACCTTGGGCTGGTTTCCGCTCACCACCTTTAACTCTGGTAGGACCCTCGATCGTAGTATGTTCGGCTCCCAGGTGGGAAGTAATTGGAAATTTGGAGAGCGGGCAAGTAAATTGAAAGTTGCCTTGGGACTCTATAGCTACAAGGGATTGGAAGGAAAAGCAGAGGGTGACTATTTGAGTGCAGGCCCTAGTTACCTGTCATCAGAATACCCCTCTTCGGTACGTCAGCGTGGAAACACCCTCTTTAGGATCAACTCACTGTCAGCAGACCCAGTAACAGGCAAGCCTTACGACTACAACAATACTTGGGGTTTAGCCTCTGGCTTTAAAGAACTTAATCTGACATCTTCGCTGGACATAGCGCAGTTTGATCCAGTTCATATTGTTTTAACAGCCGACATGGTGAAAAACATTGGCTACAAACAAAGCGATGTTCAAAACAGAACTGGCTTGAATATGATGGATCTCAAAACCAATGGGTATTTAGTCAGCGTCAAATTAGGCTACCCATTGATTACCCAAAGAGGCGATTGGAATATTGCAGCTGCTTATCGGTATGTTGGCAGTGACGCCGTGCTAGACGCCTTTACAAGTGCAGACTATGGCTTAGGCGGTACTAACACCAAAGGAATGTCAATCAACTACAGTTTTGGTATCGCAGACAACACTTGGATGTCCTTTAGATACATTTCATCAGATTTAATTGATTCAATGCTGCCTAGTGTTGTGGGGGCTTCTAACCCCATAACGAAGTTTTCAGTAGATTCGGTTTTCATTGACCTCAACGCTAGGTTTTGAGAGACGCCATGAAACTCTCGCAATCTTTTATTTTTTTTTCGCAGCGTCAGACGATGCGGTTCTTTCTTTGCATTTTTGTAGGGATATTGACCTCTGTTCAATTGTCACACGCTGCGGATGACAAAGAGTTAAAAGACAGTAAAGAGCAGGTCAAGCGTTTACAGCAAAAAAACAAGCAACTCGAACAGGAAAAGGCGCAACTTCTTGCTGACAAGTCTAAATCAGACGCAAGCATGCTCCTCAACACGGAACAGATAGAGAAAAGTACGCGTAGCCTGTCAGCAAACAATAAAAAAATTATGACGTTAGAGGCTGACGTGGAAATTTTAAAAAATACCATGCTAATGATCCAATCCAGAAGCGTGGCCTTGGCAGAGCAGAGCAACGAAAAAATCCAAGAGTTGCAGGGTATGTTGAACAAGGCCTTGGAAGAAAAAAGAAATCTAGAAGCATCCTTAGGCGCAACAGAGACAGCTTTGACGTCTAGCCAGCAGACGATCGCCGAATGCACGACTCGCAACCAGATACTGGTCAAAACGGGTCAATCCATCTTAAAACAGTATGAAGAAAAAAGTTGTTTGGATTCACTTGCACAAAAAGAACCTCTGACTAAGCTTAAGAAAGTGGGTATCGAGAACCGTTACCAAGAGTATCAAGAGATGCTTGAGAACCAAATGATGATAGATGTGGAAGCAGAGAGCTTAAAAAGAGCAAAACAAAAACTGGAAGCAAGTAAAACAGCCGAAGAAAGAATGCTGAAACTGGAAGAAGAAAAGAGAGCGGAAGAACAAGCGCAGCGCGCAAAAATACGCGAGAAAAGACGCAAGGAACAAAAAGAAATTAATGCGGCAACGCGTGCACTCAAAAATTCAATTGACCGCATAGAGTGGTGAAACTGTCATAAATCTTTTTTAGAATATCCGATTCAAAAAGCACTGGGCATTGATATTTATGAATAGTAAATTATTGATAAAAAAACGCGCCCGTCAAAGGGGTTTCACCCTTTTGGAATTGTTGGTGGTAATGGTCATCATTGGCTTGCTTGCTGGCTTTGTGGGGCCTAAATATTTTTCGCAGATTGGAAAATCCAACGTAACTGTAGCCAAAACTCAACTAGAAAGTTTTGCAAAAGCTTTGGATGCATTTCGTATTGATATGGGTCGTTACCCATCAACTGAAGAAGGCTTAGTGGCCTTGTCGGTGGCCCCATCCTCCAGCTCAGAAAAATGGCGCGGCCCTTATTTGTCGAAAAAAATACCGCTAGACCCCTGGGGTCACCCTTACGAGTACCGAATCCCGGGCACCAACAACAGCGAGTTTGATTTAATTTCTTTAGGTGCGGATGGCAAGGTCGGCGGCACTGGAGATAGTGCAGACATCCTTAACCAATCGCAGTAGGTGGGGTCATGCTATACCTTGTCAGCGTGTTGACAACCGACAACCAGATTCTGAAGCTAGAGTTGGAGGCGGCTGACGCTTTGTTAGCTCAAAAAAAAGCGGAAAGTCTCGGGCACTTTGTTTCTTCGGTCAAACCCTCAGGGGGGGGCGTCAAAAATTGGCTCAATCAATTCGCATCGCAAGGGCAAGGCTTCTCTCTATTACTTTTCTCCCAGGAGCTTTTGGCGCTTCTGCAGGCAGGGTTAAGTATCGTTGAAGCGATTGAAGCGCTGCAAGAAAAGGAGCTCAACCGTCAGGTGGGTGACATCTATAACCAGTTGCTCTCAGGACTGCGCGAGGGCAAACGGTTTTCATCTGCGCTCGCTGAACAGGCTCTTGTTTTCCCCCCCCTATTCGTGGGGATAGTCAAGTCGGCTGAAGGTACAAGCAACTTGCCGCGATCTATTTCTCGCTTCATCGATTACCAACTGCGTATTGATACGGTTCGCAATAAGCTCATCAGCTCTGCCATTTATCCAGTCATCTTGATGGTGGTAGGGGCTGCCGTAAGTTTTTTCTTGGTGATATTTGTGGTGCCACGATTTGCTGATGTGTACCAAGGCTCGGGTAGGGAGCTTCCCTGGTTATCAGAAGTTTTGCTCACCGTAGGTTTGTTTTTATCTGCGCATTTGTGGACCTTTTTGTCGCTAATTTTGGCCTTGATAATTTGGATATTTCGTGTTGACAAAGCTTCAGCTGGTCAATCTAAAGTTTTGTCATTAGCATCGCGCATACCTAGTATCGCTCAGCGTTTGAAAATTTATGAACTGTCACGTCTGTACCTGACATTAGGCATGTTAATGGAGGGCGGCATTCCAGTTGTTATTGCCATGCAAACTGTCGATGGAATGGTGTCAGAAAAAATCCGATCGCAACTATTGGGAGCTCGAAACAAAGTTGAGTCAGGCGAATCAATTTCCGCTGCATTTGACACCCATCAACTGACGACACCTATTTCATTACGTTTGCTGCGTGTAGGCGAAAAAACAGGCGATATGGGTAGCATGCTGATGCAGTCTGCCGCTTTTTATGATGGTGAAATTACCCGATGGGTAGACCGTTTTACGCGCATGTTTGAACCTTTGTTGATGGCGATTATTGGAATAGTGGTGGGCCTCATCGTGGTCTTGCTTTATATGCCTATATTTGATTTGGCTGGGAGCATCTCATGATATTAAATGCCATACCCAAAGAGATCATTCAAAAAGCACAAGTAGCAGCCAAGTTGTCACGGCGCTCTGTCATGACTGAAATTGAAAGCCTCTCACAACTTGATGCGCGACAGGTTATTGACGCAGTAGCAGAGCAATTTGGCTGGCAGGTTATTCAAACGGTAGAGATGTATAACTTGTCGCCTGCTTTTGACCTCCTGTCCTTATCTAAAGCTATGCAACGCCATTGCCTGTTGATGCGTGATACAAATCAACAGCTTATTGGGGTCCTATCAGATCCTTTTGATATAGATTTGACGGTATGGCTTGAGATGCAAGCCAAAGGTCCAATTTCTTTTCGCCTTTCGTTGTCTTCTGATATCGGTGCTTTCATATCTAAAAGTGAAGAATCTGTGAAGGCGATGGACCATTTGAGTCAGGGGTCCGATGTTGCTTCAGTAGAGGGTAAAAAGCCAGCATCGCTATCTTTTGCATCTATCAGCGACAACGTGAGTCCTGCTGTCAAATTGGTAAATTCAACACTGTATGACGCTCTCAAAGCAGGTGCGTCAGATATTCACTTAGAGTCAACGGCACAAGGATTGACAGTCAAGTACAGAGTAGATGGTGTCTTGGACTTGGTTGCCCATAGCGCTGGTCTAGAAAATGCCGAACAGGTCGTATCGCGTTTGAAAGTGCTGGCTGAATTGGATATTTCCGAGCGCAGAATTCCGCAAGACGGTAGTTTTAGAGTGGACGCATCAGGCCGTGAAGTAGACATGCGCCTCTCTATCATGCCAAGCATCCATGGTGAAGATGCAGTCATACGTATTCTAGATAAACGCGCGATGGTGCAAGCTAACGGCAATCTAACATTGGAAGCCTTGGGATTTGAGCCAAGTGATCTTGAAACCATTCGTTTGCTGGCAAGAGAGCCTTATGGCATGTTGTTGGTCACTGGGCCAACAGGTTCTGGTAAGACAACAACCCTTTATGCCGCATTAACGGAGATCAATAACGGCAGAGACAAAATCATCACTATTGAAGATCCAGTTGAGTACCAATTGTCTGGAATATTACAAATTCCCGTCAATGAAAAAAAAGGTTTGTCTTTCGCCAAAGGATTGCGCTCTATCTTGCGCCATGATCCAGACAAGATTATGGTGGGGGAAATTCGTGACCAGGAAACTGCTGAAATTGCAGTTCAATCCGCTTTGACGGGCCACTTGGTGTTGACTACGGTTCACGCCAACAATGTTTTTGATGTGTTTGGTCGTTTCACGCACATGGGAATCGATCCTTACGCATTTGTTTCAGCTCTCAATGGAATATGGGCGCAGCGCTTGGTACGAACGATATGTCCGCATTGCATGACAGACGCCGAACCACTAAGGCACGAATTAGAAAAAGCTAATTTGAGCCGTGAGGCTATTGTCGATTACCAATTTAAAAAAGGTACGGGTTGTGGTGATTGCCGCGGGACTGGATACAAAGGCCGAAAATCGATTGCCGAAATATTGCTGTTAAATGATGAGATCAGAGAATTCATTGTAGAAAAAAAACCCATTCGCATGGTTAAAGAAGCAGCCCGACTCAACGGGACACGCTCTTTACGAGAGTCGGGATTACTCTTGGTGAAACAAGGTAAAACAACCTTAGAAGAAATTATGCGGGTGACCCTCAATGCTTAAATGGATCTACTCCAATTTGACGATCGGTCTGAGTTCGCAGGCTTTTGTGTTGTTCCAAGATGCTAATTGGTGGCGTAAGACCTCGTTATTAGAGACACATAATTTTGAGTCAACAAAAACGATCAACACGGTTCAAAACCATTGCGAACAAATTGCCAGTGTTATTCAAGAAAAAAAAATGCACGGAAGTTCTGCTGAATTGGTTTTAAGTGATGAGTTAGTTCGTCAATGGATTGTCGAGCCGCCCCAAAATGTAGTCAATCTGGAGGATCTCAAGGCCGCTGCTGCAGCCAGATTTCAAGTGCTTTTTGGTGACTCAGCTAGTGTCTGGAAAATAGAGGCCGATTGGAAATTTGACAGCCCTTTTCTTGCCTCTGCTATTTCCAAAAATCTTGCTGTTGCGATAGATGGCTTAGCCAAAAAATGCCAGCTGCAGTGGAAACAAATTGCTCCTCATTCAGTCGTGCTTTTTAATCGTTGGAGAAACGTTTTACCAGCCCATGCTTGGATAACTGTCTATCAAAACGGTAGGTTGTCTTTTTTAGTTACTAATGAAAAAAAAGTCGTGGGTGCTTATCGTCATATTTCTTGTGAAGTTGATGACATCTCCTCTGAGAAAAATTTTATTAATTTACTAAATCGTGAGGCTTTGCGTATGAATCTGCCTAGCCCTAAGCATGTGTATTTTTCTAGAGTTCTGAATGAGTTCAATTGGTTGATGCATACAACTAATAAAGATATGAGTTTCAAAGTTTTGAACATCTTTAACCAAGAGACTACCACTATGACTTCGGCAATCGATCTGGCGCTTAGCGGAGTGTGAAGCCATGAATCCGATTGTTATTGAATTTGCTCCAAAAACGGCAATACTTGTGTTGCTGAAATCTGGCTACGCTTTTTTAAGCTTGAGTTTTGTTACGCTTTGCGCGCTGGTGGGACTTGGAGTCTATGTTGCCACGGTTAACACGGCAAATGAAGCTTTGTTAGAAGAAAACTCTAAATTGCAGCAACAAACTAGCGCACTGCAAATCAATAAAAAAAAGACCGACAAAAATTCGAAAAATACTACAAACCAAGCGGCCCTAGTATCGGTAAGTAACCAGCTAAACCTTCCTTGGGGCGAATTACTTCAGGCCTTTGACAGCAGTTCCTCTAAGCAGGTGGCGCTTCTGGAATTTAACCCAGATACCAAAACCCACATTATCAAAATAGTGGCAGAGGCACGCAACAGTGCGCAAATGACTAACTACATAGGGACTTTGAAAAGAATAAACGTTATCGACGATATCAAGTTGATGCACCACGAAGTCAACTCCAACGATCCGCTGATGCCTATTCGATTTGAACTTGAAGCTTATTGGGTGGGAGCCTTTCCGAAATGACAAACAAGTTCAAGTCCATTCCTCTGCACATTCAGTTGCTAATTAGTCGCAAGGGTCGAGCTTGGGCTGTTATTTTGGTGGGCGTTTTTTTTATTTTCATAGGTTTATGTTTTGAGGCTTTCATTAGTCATGCCGAGCAGAAAAATATCGAAGCTGAAAATCAACTGTTAAAAAATAAAATAGCGTCTGTAAGGTTAGCTCAGATGAAAGGCGATGCATCAAACGAAACGAAAATTGAATTGATGCAGTTTTTTCAAAGTAAAAAAGTAGTTGAGAAAGACTTAAACAAAATATTTGAAATTGCATTCAAAAATGAAATTGATCTGCAGGTAGGTGACTACAAATGGGTCTCAGATCCATCCACCAACTTGAGCAAATATCAAATCACTTATCCGATAGTTGCTGAATATGGAAACATTGAAAAATTTATAGTTCAAGTTTTGATGGAGATGCCGTGGGTGTCCCTTGACAGCTTTTCAATACGGCGTGAAAGTGTTAAAGATCCTTATGTTCAGGCCGATATTGCTTTAACTTTGCATTTTGATTCGTTGGCTTCAAATTAAGTCAATTTATAACAATGGGAAATAGACTTTTTATCTTAATTGTTATTTTGGCTGGAGTGGTGTATCTGGCTTTTTTCATGCCGTCATTGAGGGAGGAGGGAGCGTTTCCTATTGGTAACCAACCCGTGGACCCTTCTGATAAAAAAGATAAATCTTTAATTCAACAAAACGATCAATCGATCAAGCCCATCGAAAGCACCTTACTTAAGAGTCGCGAAGAAATATTAAAACCGTTGTTCGAACGAAAATACCTCTCCTCACTTTTTACCTCCCACTCCTGGGTTGTACCTGTAAAAAAATCGACAACTCCGGTGGTGGTACCTCCTCCCTCGGCCCCGCCTTTACCTTTTAAATTCCTTGGGAAACAAAAAATTGGTAACGAAATTAAAGTCTTCTTAGCCGAGGGAGAAAAAACTTTAGTTGTCTCTGAGCAGACAAAAATTGGGACGCAGTATGTGGTCGACTCCATTGCACCACCCAAAATGACTTTGGTATTTTTACCCTTAAATACTAAACAAGAAATCTCCATTGGCGTATTTAATCAATAAAACAGGTCGCATTACATGTTCTACAAGCCTACCTCTAATAAAACTATCCCTTTTCGATCGGTTAGCTTTGTAGTGCTTGCCTGTTTTTGTTTGTTGTTCTTAGGAGGGTGCGGTTCAGGCTCGTTGTTAGGTGCCAACCAGGATAAAAATGAGATGTCGGCTAAATCCCGTCAAGAAAAACTAAATGCAGATTCCAAATACCTGCAAGCAGAATTTATTTCTGCTGATAAATTTTTTGACCGTGGCGAGTTTGCTGAAGCGCAATCTGGCTACGAGAGGATATTGAAAAGATTTCCAAGCAACGTAAAGGCAATCGAAGGAATTAAAAAGATTGACCGTATCCGAACCCATGAACGATTATTTGAGGAAGCCGAGACATTAGCCAAGAGTAACGATATAGAGACGGCCAAAGCTAAGCTCAATTTGATCATTTCAGAAAACCCATCGGACCAAAAAGCAAGAAAAAAACTGGCTCAAATAGAAACTTCTGCATCTACTGAGTCATTAAAACGGCTTTTATCTTCTGCTTTTCATAAACCCATCAGCATCGATTTCCAGAGCGCTAACCTTAAACAAGTATTTACTGTTATCGGACAGACTGCAGGACTTAACTTCATTTTTGACAAAGATGTGAAACTAGACCAACAGATCACCATCACACTTAACAATACAACGGTTGAAGCGGCTATTTATTCCATGCTGATGATCAATCAGTTGGAGCAACAAGTCATGGATGAGAAGACTTTGTTGATTTATCCAAACAACGCAGCGAAGACCAAAGACTATCAACAAACCGTTGTTAAGTCCTTCATGTTGACCAATGCACGCGCAAAAGGTGTGGCTGATTCTCTTAAAACTATTTTGAAGTCAAGAGAAGTGGTCGTGGATGAAAAACTCAATATGTTGATAGTGCGTGATAGCCCTGAGGCTTTGTCAATGATTGACAAAATAATCGCCCTACAAGATCAACCAGAACCTGAGGTCATGTTGGAGCTAGAAGTCTTAGAAGTTTCCCGTGATCGATTGTTGCAACTTGGCATCACACCACCTGGTAATGTGGGATTGACCTTGCTTTCACCTAACGCCAAGCTTTCGGATTTAGCAAAGATACGGGCAGACAACACAACCGCAACCATAGATTCAGCAGGTATCAAGGCTTTAGGTACAGACTCTGATTTTGACATTTTGGCAAGTCCTCGAGTGAGGGTTATCAACCGTGAAAAAGCCAAAATATTAATTGGCAATAAGGTTCCAACGATCACCTCTACACTGATTCCTGGTGTGTCAGGTACATCTACTGCTGAAACTATTTCATACATTGATGTCGGACTTAAACTTGAAATAGAGCCAACCATTTATTTGAACAGTGACGTTGCAATCCGTGTGTCGCTAGAGGTTAGTAGCATTGTCGACAAGTTGGTAAGCAAGCAGGGCTCCGTTGCCTATACAGTTGGCAACAGAAACGCTAGCACCGTACTCCGCTTAAAAGATGGTGAAAATCAGATACTTGCAGGCCTGATCAATAGCGAAACCGATAGGACGATCAATAAATTTCCAGGGCTTGGAGATCTCCCCTTATTAGGCCATTTATTCAAAAGCCAAAGTAACGACGATAAGAAAACTGAGATTCTTTTGTCAATCACCCCGCGGTTAGTCCGAAATCTGCAACGACAGGAAGCTAGCTTAAGTGAATTCATGGGCGGAACAGACAACAGCTTACGAGCAAGACCAGATTTCAAAGTAAGCACAATAGAACAGACTTCTTTCAATTTGGCTGCGCCTGTTGCCCCCGTCTTAGAAGCACCTAAAGCAGCTGATGCTCCTTCAATGCCTGCTGTTGTAAAGCAATCTCCTGTGCAGCAAACGACGGTGCCCTCTGCTTCAGTGTTGCGTGCACAATCGACCGCACCTGTGGCTCCACCACCGCCCATGCCGCCCGCAAAAGCTAGTGCGCCCATCATTGCAGTGCCTGATAGAGCAGTTACGCAAGTTGTGGTTCAAAACCCAATTGAGGAAAAGACTGCCACCACCATCTTAGAAAAACCATTAGTGGATAAATCTAATAAAAAGAAAGTCGACGTACAAGATAAAGTAATCACCAATAAGAAAAATGAAAATAAAAAGCCACTTCTTATTGACAAAGTTTCTCCCGAAACCTTGGATTTTATTGACAAGGTATTGAAGCAGAATGAATCGAAATGAAAGACAGAGCTTCTCATCGCGCTTCCAAAGGATTTACCTTAATTGAATTATTGATAACGCTGGCAATTTTGGCTGTTCTCGGCGTGATGATTGCTCCGGTGATACAGATAGAAGTACAAAGACAAAAGGAAGCAGAGCTACGTGTTGCATTGAGAGATATTAGAAAAGCACTTGATGCTTACAAATCAGCATCAGAAGCTGGGCGAATTGAAAAAACTGAAAATGCCAGTGGTTACCCTAAATCATTAGATCTTTTAGTCCGGGGGGTGGTGGATAAAAAAGATCCCAAATCTAAAAAAATATTTTTCTTGCGTCGCATACCCCTTGATCCCATGCTCACGTCGAGCCTGTTGAAGGATGCTACAGATAATGAAAGTTATGGTTGGGGTTTGAGGAGTTACGACAGTGAATCAGATGCGCCGACCCCAGGCAATGATGTATTCGATGTCTACTCTAATGCAACAGGCATAGGCTTAAATAACATACCTTACAAAAAATGGTAACGCAAGATGTTACATATATCAAAAAGTCCAAAAGGATTTACCTTAATTGAATTACTGGTAGTTTTGGCTATCATTACCTCACTGATGATGCTCGCAGTACCAAAATATTTTGCAAGTATTGAAAATGCAAAAGAAGTTACTTTAAAGCAGAATATAAAGATTATTAGAGAAACCATTGATAAGTATTATGGCGATACTGGTGATTATCCAGAATCATTGGATCAGTTGGTGGAAAAGAAATATTTGAAGTCTTTACCATTTGATCCCATAACAGAAAAAAATGACACCTGGATAATAATAACACCGCCTACTTCTTCAACTGAGAAGACCAAGGGAAAAGTCTACGATATAAAAAGTGGTGCTAGCGGAAAATCATCTTCTGGTATTGCATACGAAAAATTGTGAGTGTCTTTGTGCGCCATCGTTATTTCAAAAAGATCTCTAATCAGGGATTTGCCTATTTAAGTTTACTTATTTTTATGGCCATTCTGGCGTTGACCGTTTCATCTTTGATTCAGGTTACGTCGTTGATTAACCGCAGATCCGCAGAGGATGCATTGTTAATCATTGGGGCTGAGTATTCCAATGCGCTCTACAGCTATTCTCAGTATTCCCCGCCTGGTGTAGAAGATGAGCCCCTTACTTTGCAAGAGTTGTTGCGTGACACGCGAAAGCCAGACCGAGTCAAGCGCCACTTGCGTCAAGTATTTCCAGACCCTGTAACAGGCAGTCTTGATTGGGGGTTGGTTACCGACCCAGAAACCAAGAGAATTCAAGGTGTTTACAGCCTTTCTGAAAATAGACCTATCAAAATTGGTAATTTTTCAGAGGCTTATAAAAGTTTTGCTAATAAGTTGTATCTGCGAGATTGGATTTTTACCGCAGAGATAGGGCGATCAATTGAGGCAGGGGAAGATGCATTCAAAAGTAATAATAATTTGAATAATAAAAAGTTTATCGACCCAAGTACCTTAAATGATCCTCTTAAGAAAGGTTCTAGTGAAGAAACTCCAAAAAGGAATGATGGACTTATTTCTCCCAACGAATTAATCAAATAAACTAAAATTTCGTCACTAAAATTTCATGGTTCTTCATTAAGATAGTATTCCCTTGATTAAATTACGCATGAAAAACCATCTCCTCCATTCCAGCTCTATTGTTTTTATCTTATTCTTTATAAGTGGAACAGTTTTTGCCCAAGTCAATCAGTTTTCAAAATCTGATAGCACTGGTGTGAATACCTATTCTGAGGGACTAAGTGGCGTTGTAGTTGCCAATACCTTTTCGGCCGCCGGATACCAGTTTTATAATTCTTTTGCATTAGCTTGGAGAGACAAACCAGAATCTGAGAAGTATTCACTTTCGGTCGTTGAATCAAGAGGAAGACAACGCGTATCACAAGTAACTGTTTATTACGCCAACAAAACTTTATACAGTGCTGTGCTACCAACAAAATACGCAGCACTTCAAGTCTTAGTTGACCAATCGATGGACGCTATCACCTCTAAATTATTGACTCTTGAGTTAGATAGTATGGAGAGTGAACCCGACATTGCATCAGATAGTGATTAATACTTTATTAAAAAAACTTCTACACTAAAGTTTAGTTTGTTAATGACGATCAATAACTTCTTTAATACACATCTCGAGTTGAAACATGAAAAAAATATTTTTTTCAGCATTACTTATTAGTTTTGTAACGAATAGTTTTGTTCATGCAGAAAACTTGAACTACAACTTTCAGAACCCAAGCTTTTTCGGTGGAAACGTAAACAACGGGGCGACCTTGTTGAACCAAGCAAACGCACAAAATAACTTTAGTGCTCCAACACTGTCACCCGCAGAGAAATTTCAGCAAAATTTACAAAATGCTATTTTCGCAAAAATACAAGCGGCCATATTAGATCCTACAAAAAAACCTTACGGTGAATATGACACCATCGGTTATCACGTGTCGGTAATTGATGCGGGTAATGGACTTATAACCGTAACAACAACAGATAAAACATCAGGTGCTATTACAACTTTTACGGTTGATAACTCTGGACCTTGATGCTATGAAAATAAAATTCACTTCTTCCATAAAACCATTTGGAACGATCTTATTGCTTTTGGGTATTGTGTCTTGTTCTTCTGTCGTCCCACCCTCAGTTGTTAAGTCAAATGCGAAATTAACGCCTGTTTCAGAAATAACCCTGGATTTAAACAACTTACCACCACCACTTCAGAGGATTCCTGTTGCTGTTTACGGTTTTCGTGATCAAACTGGGCAATTCAAAGGTTCGCCAGACAGCATGAACTCTTCCCAAGTTAGTCAAGGCTCTGCTTCTATATTAGTGAAGGCCCTTCGGGATTCAGGATGGTTTTTACCTGTAGAGCGAGAAGGACTTCAAAACTTACTAACGGAACGAAGGCTAATAAGAGCTATAGAAATTCCTGGGGAAAAAGGTAAGCCACTCATAGAGCTACCTAACCTTACTCCAGCAAGTGTGATTATCGAAGGCGGAATCATTGCATTTGAATCAAACGTCAGAACTGGCGGCAAAGGGGCTAACTACCTTGGTATAGGAGCCAGTAACAAATACTCTGTTGACCAAGTGACAGTTAGTTTACGGTCAGTAGATATAAGAAACGGGACCGTACTAAACAGCGTTTCAGTCACAAAAACAATATTCTCTTATGCGTTTGATGCAAACCATTATGCTTTTGTGGATTACAAGAAACTTCTGCAAATGGAAATAGGTTACACCACTAACGAGCCAGCTCAAATGGCGCTAAGAGAAGCAATTGAGTCAGCGGTTATACACCTTACAGTTCAAGGAATTCGAGATAGGATTTTCCAAATGCAAGATGAGAGACAATGGAGTAATCCAATTATTCAATCTTATCTTCGTGAGGAAGCAGACACATATGCCGAAGATGAAGATGAAGAAAATGAAAACACGAATACGGATTTCCGTATGCGGTCTGTTACTCCCAGTACGCGCGTGTTGCCTGTCAGCCCTTTAATTTCAAAAGAAAACCAAGAAACAGTGCTGTTTTTAAATAAACCCCAACTGCCTAAGAACACTCCATTTCCTCAAATTAATTCCGAAAGTGGTTCTAACTCAGTGAATTCTAGTGCGTCCAATTTGACGCAGCGATCAGTACCTGGAAGTACGACCAATGATGATATATTTGAAGCCTATCGGAAGATTTTTAAGTGATATATATGACGCGTTTATTCATTGGTTTTTTTACTTTCTTATTCATTAATATCACCCTTGCTGCTGATATAAGTCTGTATGTTGAAGATTTTAAATCTGCCGAGGATCATATTCTGACCAAGTCTGGTGCTTTTATTACTCAGTATGGTGATAAGAATCAAGCAATAATACTTCAGTCAGGGGCTAAAGCAGGATCTGGTAACTTCTCTGAGATTGTTCAAAATGGATCGAGTAATTCTGCAATATCCATCCAAAATGGGGATTCTAATTACACATCTATTCAACAAAATGGCAGTTTTAACGACGCTAACGTTTCTCAAATTGGCGATGCAAATACTGTCAAGCTAACCCAAAACCAAGACTTCAACACCTTCTCTGGCGTTCAGCAAGGGAGTAATAACTTATTTGACGTTACCCAAAACGGAAATTCTATTATAACGCTTCAGACTACAGGGAACGGAAATACTATCACAGCTAATATGCCCAATGGTGTCAACTATAATATTAGTATTATTGGTAATAATCAAAAAGCCTCGTCTGTCGGTCAATAAAATCATATTTTTTTTATTCAATTTAATTATGAGTGCATCGATTGATAATATTCGAAATTATATAGATGTGCTTTTTAGAAAGTTCGAGGAAACGCCTCTTAGTCTTCACTATACATACTTAATAGGTATCGAAGCACTTGAGCAAAAAGTAAAAAATAGTAAAATTGAAAATATTCTTTACACTGACTTTGTAAGTCTTAAACTTAAGACAACTCTATCGAATGGATTGTTAAATAATAATATTTCTCATGGGCAAGATTATTTGATTGCCCTGGAAAATGATACAAGAGACCCCTTTAAGTTTGCGGAGGGATATGTTGAATATTACTTTAATAAGTTAATCAATTCTAAATTTGATTATTTGGTGGAAAATTGGAACATCCGAATTAAAGAATTTAACGCTATTAATTCGGTTGAATTAATAGATTTTGGATTGGCTAATGTTTCAATACCTAATTATCTAAGAGATTATTTACTAAAGTCTGTTAACGGTCCATCTCTCTTATACAAATTGACTCTGGAGAAGTCTTTGTTAGAGTCATTGGGAAATATGTCCATTAGTAATGCATTAATTAAAATTTCTAAATTTGAAAAAGAGAATTTTAAACAACATATTAAAGTCCTAGGAACTCGCATACCCACAAAAAGGCTTAATTTTAATATTAGTTTGGACTTTAGCAGTATGGCACTAGTCTTTTGGATCATAGTACCTTTTATTTTTTTATTAATTATGATCAACTCATCTGGTATTCAATTAAATCAAAAAATCGGTATTTTAATAATGGTAATTTCGTATTCTTATCTTGCTTACAAAGTTTCCTTTTCTTTATTTTCTAGAATATTTGAGCGTGATGAAGCAGGTCCTAAGATTTAGAGCGAGGGCCATTTTTGGCTACCCTAGTTGAGGGATGCGTATCCGGTTACGACAGGGGAATCGTGGAGCGCTAGTTTCAGTTTGTCCAAATTTTCGTTGGCTGTGCGTTTCGAAGACTAATGTCAGAGAATTTATTTGGCGGATTCAAGTTCGAAGCGCAACGCGCTTGAGTGATTGATGGAACACCTCTGCGGGTGTTTTGAACCCCAATCGTTTTCTTGGTCTGTTATTTAATCTGTTTTGAATCATTCTAATTTCCTCACCACTAACCGTAGACATGGCTCGCTTCTTTGGGATGTATTGGCGCAGCAAGCCGTTGAGATTCTCATTGCTACCTCGCTCCCAGCTAGCAAAC
>Ga0114963_10000275_pt1 | contig 33819 bp, 29 predicted proteins | sample C_131016_EF_Meta_FD_87019 | JGI IMG/M metagenome (GOLD analysis project Ga0114963, IMG submission 87019) | Freshwater microbial communities from Lake Croche, Canada to study carbon cycling - C_131016_EF_MetaG | ecosystem: Environmental > Aquatic > Freshwater > Lake | place: Lake Croche, Canada... | reverse complement strand
GTCACCAGTTACTTCATAAGTTGCATCCGGGTCAGTGGTCTCAACAGTGACATCAACACTGTCAGTTAGAGGATCAAGATCAACAGTGTCACCATCAGCTACGTCAGTGCCATTGACCTGGAAAGTTGAAAGAGAAGTATCGTCATTTGCCGCAACAGTAAGTGTCACATCATATTCATCTGAGCTCACACCATCAGCAGCTGTTACAGTAACCGCAAGAGTATTGTCTCCTACAGCTAGGTCTGTATCTCCAGTAATCTCATAGCTCGCATCAGGATCATTGGTCTCAACAGTGACGTCTACGTAATCTGTTCCCCAAGGGAGGTCAATTGAGTCTCCATCGTTCGCATCTGCGCCATTCACTTGGAATGTTGATAGTGATGTGTCTGTATTTAGGGCAACGTTTAGCGTAACGTCGTATTCGTTTGTTGTTACTCCATCGGCAGCTGTTACGGTCACAGCCAAGGTGTTTTCACCAGCAACCAAATCAGTGTCACCAGTTACTTCATAAGTCGCATCAGCATCAGTGGTCTCAACAGTGACATCAACATAATCGGTTAGAGGATCAAGATCTACGCTCTCGCCATCTGAAACGGAATTTCCATTTACCTTGAAAGTCGATAGAGATGTGTCGTCACTGAATGCAACTGTCAGTGTTATTAAATAGTCTTGGGTTGTTACTCCATCCGCTGCAGCGACTGTAACTTCCAGATCGTTATCTCCGGGGGTCAAGCTATCTGCACCAACTATGGTTACGAGGGCGTTCGAGTCTGTTGGAGTGGCAACGACCACTACGGAAGTTGTGCCGCTACTTAAGTCGACAGATGAACCATCGCTAACGATGTTCCCATTGACTGTAAAGGTGGAGAGTGTCGTGTCGGTGTTTGGCGCGACCACAACAGTAAATGTGTATAGGGCAAAAGTTGACTTGTCGGCAGCAGTAACAGTAACAGTTACGAGATTGCTACCTGTATGCAGGTTGCTGGCCCCGTCGATTGTGAAGGTTGCATTTGCATCGGTTGGGATAGCAGCGACTTGCACTGCAGTTTCATAGTCGACAGAAACAGTTCCACCGTTGACGACATCGTTGTTGTCCGCAGTCAAACTGGAAAGTGAAGCGTCGGTGTTAGCTAAAACGTTTACTGTGAAGGAGTAGGTGGCAACATCTCCACTGGCAGCAGTCACGATAACACTTACTATGTTTGCGCCGACCCTAAGTGACTTATCACCAGAAATTTCAACAGTTGAATCAATGTCAGCTGCAAAAGCCGAAACATTTACTGCAGATGTATACGAAACATCTATGGATCCGTTTGGTGAAACAGAATTGCCGTTTACCGAAATAGAACTAAGACCAGTGTTGCTGCTCGTTGGAACAATAAGGTTTACTGTGTAAACCTGTGGAGTTAGATTTCCATTGGAAATTGTGACTGAGAAAGTATTCGAGTTGGTGTGAAGACCTGTTGCACCAGTAACTTCGTAAGTTGCATTGACGTCATCTGTTTCAACTACATAGCTAACTGATGTTGCGTGCGGAGCGAGAGTTACTGTTTCGCCGGCAGTTACACTACTCCCATTAATCGTTAATCTTTTTAACAATGTGTTTGGTGTTGTTAAAACATTTAGATCAACTGTGTGAGTGCCTACAACACCTGAATTAGTTACAGTCACAATGAGAGGGTTGTGCCCTGTAAGTAAACCTGTGTCACCTGTTATAGAAACGTCACTACTTGAGAGGTTTTGGTCTGTTGGTGTTGCAACAACATCCACAGCTTGTGTACCGCGAGGAAGATCGATTGATCCGCCATCAGTAACAGTTGTTCCGTTAACCGTGAAAACAGAAAGCGATGTATCTGGTGCATCCGCTTGTGCAATCGACGAGTTGACTGGCAGGAATATTAACAACGCAGCGGCAGCAATAGCTACCCGACCGCGCCAACGCGAAATTGATGAGCTCAAGGCTCTCCCCTCTCAGGAGTCCTACAACACTATGAAACTAGAGTTTTAGTATGGCACTTTTTAAACGGCTTTTTTTGAAAGATTGGCTTAGTTACTAGGCTGTGACCTAAATCGTAACTTTCTGTTAACCTGTGGAAAAGTCCACCTTTTAATGGCTAATCACCGGGTAGCCAGGTTTCTTAGATAAAGTTTGTTTTGTGAGTTCACCCGATCAGCTATCGACAGTTTCCTTCATAATGCCTGTATTGAATGAGGAAAAACACTTAGCTGCTGCCGTTAAGAGCATTTTTGACCAAAAAGGGTTAGATATCGCCAAATCTGAGGTAATTTTGGCCCTTGGTCCCTCCACTGACAACACAAATTCAGTCGCTGAGAGCCTTAAAGCCCAATATCCTGTGAAATTAGTCCAAAATCCAACTGGGAAAACCCCTGCTGGCCTGAATGCCGCCATCAACGCAGCATCAAACCAAGTCGTTGTGAGGGTGGATGCCCATAGCCAGCTTTCGCCAAACTACACAGAATTAGCCCTGAAGATCCTCGATGAAACTGGCGCAGCCAATGTCGGTGGTGTGATGAGAGCTGTCGGCGATACTCCCTTCCAAAAGGCAGTGGCTTGGGGATATGGTTCAAGATTCGGTTTAGGCGGAGGCTCATTCCATGTCGGTGGTAAAGCCGGACCAAGTGACTCTGTTTACCTAGGTGTTTTCAGGAAATCATTGCTATCAGAGCTAAACGGCTTCAACGAGAAGATGATCAGGGGTCAGGATTGGGAGCTAAACTTACGAATCAGGCAATCAGGTCAAGTTGTTTGGTTTGATCCAAGACTTGAAGTTACCTATAAACCTCGCTCCAGTCTAAAAGCTCTAGTTAAGCAGTTCTTTGACACCGGCAGTTGGCGAGCAGAACTCACAAGATCCCATCTAAACAAGGCAAACCTTCGCTACTTTGCCCCACCAGCCTTGGTTTTAACCACAACCCTGGGACTTTTAGCCTTTTTCCTTAATGTCGGTGGTCTTTTAGGGCTTTTACCTATATCTCTATACCTCTTTACGGTTCTGTTGGCATCCGTTGCAAACAAAGAATCACTGGCTACCAAATTGAACCTTCTTATAGCGCTGCCTGCCATGCACTTTTCTTGGGGCTTGGGCTTCATAACGGGACTGTTATATAAGCGTTGAAACTAGACTTAGGAGAAACACCTAAGGAAGAATATGTCTAGATTCAAAGTAACTAAAGCCGTGATACCGGTTGCCGGTTTGGGAACGCGCTTTCTTCCTGCCACTAAGGCGATGCCTAAAGAGATGCTTCCGCTAATTGATAAGCCGGTTATTCAATATGTTGTTGAAGAAGCTGTGAATGCAGGACTCCAGGATCTGCTCATGGTTACAGGCAGGAACAAGAACGCTCTTGAAAACCACTTCGATCGTGTGGCAGAGCTGGAACTTAACCTAGAGCTTAAAGGTGACACCGATCGTCTAGCCAAAGTTATGCACTCAACCGACTTAGCAAACATTCACTATGTGAGACAGGGTGACCCTAAAGGTTTAGGGCACGCAGTGCTTAGAGCTAAAGCTCACATCGCCGAACACTCCTTTGCTTTGCTTCTCGGTGACGATGTTATGGATGCCAGAGATCCACTACTTGAAAAGATGCTTGAAGTTCACGAATCAACCGGCGAGAACGTTGTTGCTCTAATGGAAGTTGATCCTTCACAAATACATCTATATGGGTGTGCTGTTACTGAAGGTGAACTTGAAGACGGTGTTGTTCGTATCACTGGCCTTGTTGAGAAGCCTAAGAATGATGAAGCACCTTCGAACTTGGCAGTAATCGGAAGATATGTTCTTCGTCCAGAAATCTTTGACATTCTTGAAGAAACTTCACCTGGTCGCGGCGGTGAGATTCAATTAACTGATGCACTTATGACAGCCGCTCAGCATCCAGAACGTGCAGGTGGAGTTCTAGGTGTTGTCTTCAGAGGAAGACGTTACGACACCGGTGACAAACTAGATTTCATCAAGGCAACTCTTCGTCTTGGTGTTGACCGAGAAGACATCGGTCAGGATCTTCGCGCTTGGTTGCATGATTTCAACAACGAGATTTAGTAATAAGAAACTTAGGAACCTATGAGTAATAGCAATATAGTGATCTGTTCTTTCTACACCGCAGATGACTACTACCGTGCTCACGGTGAACGTCTAGCTAAGAATTTGGATGAGCTCGGAGTTCAATATGTTCTCCGCGAGATTGAAAAGAAGGAAGGCGAAGACTGGGCAGACATCTGTCGCAAGAAGGTTCCTTTCCTGGCTGAAGTTTGTGAAATGCATCCAGATAAGAAAGTCTTCTGGATGGATGTTGACTGTTTGCTCCTTTCCCTCCCTGAATATGTTTTTGATTCAACTGCCGACATCGTAGGTTTCCAACGAGGATATTCCTCACCACGTGCCATCGGTTATGACCGTCGTGCACGCTTCTGGGAACCATCTTTCTGGGGAGTCAACTCAACTCCTCTTGCTAGAAAAATGATTGCGGATGCTGCAGCCATAGAAAAGATCTCGGAAGTAAAAGCAACCGATGACTACTTCATGGAAGAAGCCTGGCGAGCTAACTGCGACAACATGACTTTCCAAATGATTCCTTCAAATGCAGTAGTTGGAATGGGCACCGCAGGTGAAGGTTCAAGACCCGCCTTCTTCAAGTTTGGATCTAGCGGTAACGTTGCCGACTTCAAAGGCAAAGTTGAGCAGCACACTGCTAATGCTGGTGGACTAAAGCGTCGAGCCCTCGTGTTTGCCAAGAAACTTGAGCGCAAGCTTCCTGAAAAACTCTCCGGCAAACTTCGTCTAATTGCTGACACTGTGGGTATTACCGGAGTCCTAACCGCTGGCAGATCAACCCCAGAAACAGCTGCTAGAAAGAAGTTGCTATACGCAGCTCTTGACTACGCACAAAAAGGTGAAACCACCAAGTTCCAGACAGCTAGTGCTGATTTCGAGGAGAAGTATCTACCGGCACAAACAGAGACAAACATTCTCTCCGCTGCTAAAAGCTTCTTGGTCTACTCAGGTAAGCCAAGCAATGAAAGTATTCCGCTAGCTTGGTGGTCAATTCCTTTCCCTGGTAACTTCGGTGACTGGCTATCTCCACTGATTGTTAGCCACTACACAGATAAAAAGGTTTTGTTCCAATCTCCAGTGAAACTTGCAACTAAAGAACACATGATTGGCCTTGGTTCAATTGGAAGATTCATCAAACCTAACTCGATTGTGGTTGGCACTGGAATTTCAAACGATGATCTAACTTTGGCTAAGAGCGCCAAATACATTTCAGTGCGTGGTCCAGTGACCGCTCGTGTAGTTAGAGAATCTGGTGGACCGGTTGTTGAAAGCTTCGGAGACCCAGGTGTTCTAATTTCAAGAATCTTCCCGCAGGAGAGAAGTTCAAACGGACGTATTGCGTTGGTTAGACACTTCAAACACAAGCCAATCCCTATGGCAATTCCAGAGAACATGGATGAGTTTGACGTTTTCATGTCTCACCCAGATGAGATAAAGCTTTTAGTTGAAAACCTAAACAAATATGACCGCGTTGTCACTTCAGCCATGCACATCTTTATTACCTGTCAGTCATATGGAATTCCATGTGCATTGATTACCTTTGAAGGTTTTGAAGATGCGGTTCACGGTAACGGAATTAAATACGGTGACTACGCTCAAGGTGTTGGTTTGGAATCCATCAATCCACACCTCGTTGGTTTAGACCTAAGCAAGATTGATCTGGACAACGTCACCACTGAACACAAAATCTCTGAAGAAAAACTAAACGAAGTCGAACAAGCTATCCGTGAAGGCTTAAGTTACCTTTAAACCAAAGTTAGGAAAACGATGCTGTTTCTAATCCGACAGGTTCTAGTAACATTTAGGAAGCTCTTCCCAAGGGGCACCCACAGAAACCGCGCTATCTGGTTAGCTCTAATTGCAACCATCGTTCCACTAACTCAACTTTTTGTAATTCGTATCTTCTCCAGCATGATCATGCACAACAAACATGAGTCTCTTTTGCACGCAGCATTTAACTTCTGTTTATTCTTCCTCCTGTTTGGCATTTCCCACCTAGCCACCTACTGGCAGAAGACCTACCGAGTAAAAGTATTCAACGCAGCCCTAGCTTCAAGAGGCGGTTGGAGAAGCAAACTAACTGAATCTTGGGACTGGGCACTGGCATTTGAAACCAATAACCTTCTCCACACCTTCACACAGATTCTGGTTCTAGCTATCTACTTCCTCATCGTCTACTGGCAAGCAGGTTTAGTGAACTTTGGAATCATCCTGCTAACCATGATCTTCACTAAGAGCATGTTCAAGAAGCAGGTGGCTACCCAAGAAGGCTTCGCACTTGCCCAAAAGAAGAAAGAAGATGTGACTGCTCTAGCCAGAGTTGGCTCGAGAATCAAATCTGCTGAAATGGCAACCCTGGTTGCTAGCGGTGGTTTTGTCCTTTCACTAGCCGTGCTTCTGCTTTTCACGTTCTTCGATCCAACTTTCCCACCGGCAGATGCGGTTCTGCTGTTCCTCGGTTTCCGCATGCAAAACAGTAATATGGGTCAAACCAGCTCATCTCTGATGCGCTTTGCAAGAGCTAAAGCCCTAAGTGAAGCCCCAAACAAATACCGCCACCTCAAACTTGACGAAGATGAAGACGAAGAAGAAATTGGCTAGCCTCACAATTGGATTCAGCACACTTGAATCCAGACTTCAAAACATCAAAGTACCCAATCTGAGCAATCACCCCGACTGGGATGTGCTGATCACAGTTCAAAGTGGAAATGCCAGCCTTGCAAGTACTTCTAATGCACCCAAAGGAGCAGAGGTTCTAGCCTTTGCAGGTAAAGGCGTCACCAAGCTTCGCAACCAGGTGATTCAAAATGCCAACGGAACCTATCTAGTTTTTGCAGATGACGACATCACATTTAACCTTGATGGTTTGGCTGGGGCAATAAAGCACCTTGAGCAAACTGGCTCAGCGCTTCTACTGGGTCAGGCAGTTGATGAAACGGGCTTATTTAGAAAGTCTTACCCAACTAAAACCACCAAACTGACAAAACTAAACAGTGCTAAAGCTGCCACCTATGAAATGGTGGTCAACCTAGATAAAGTCAGAACAGCCAACGTCTCATTTGATGAAAACTTCGGAGCAGGCGCAGACACTACTTACCTTGGTGATGAATACATCTTTATCTGCGATTTGATTGACGCTGGTGAGAAATGTGAATTTGTTCCAATCACTTTAGCCACCCACCCAACCGAGAGTTCGGGTAGTGGCTGGGGTTCAGACAGAGATCGAATAGCTCGAGCAAGAATATTTGATAGAGCATTCAAAAACAATCAAATTCTTCCTTACCTTGTTCGCATCGCTTTCGGGCTAAAGAAGCTTGGCAAAGGTCTCACCTTCGCTAACTACCTCAAATTTATTTTCAAAAAATAAAAACAGCTAGTGGTGCCAGTAACACAAGCGAATCAAATCGATCCAGCAAGCCACCAAAACCTGGCAACCAATTGCCGGCATCCTTCACACCAGCAAAACGCTTTAGCCATGATTCAAGATAATCGCCGAGAACAGCACCAAAAAGAATTAATGCAAACCCAATCCCTGAAAACTCTCCTAAAGCAAATAGAACTATCAGTAAGCCGAGTGATCCAGCGACGAGACCACCAACAGTTTTATTTGGTGAAGTCTTAGGTGTGAAGTGAAAACTGAATCCTGCAAACTTACCTAAAGTTTTACCTCCAACAAAAGAGCAAACATCAAAACAAGCTACTGCTAACAACAACGCTAGAGATTTGTCGGGTGCTTGGATTAGCTGAATAAAACTCAAACTAATCAGTAAAGACCCATACATACCGCCAACAGCTGCTCGGACTTTTCGCTCTTTAGGGGCCTCAACTAAATTCAACACAAACATGGCCACTGGAATTATCCAAAAGAATTCTGCTGCAGATCTCCCTTGAATGATTTGGAAAAAATCAATCCAGGTAACCAAAAGGATCAACGTCACAGAGAATATTTCTAACTTCAGCAAAGTTACAAGCTCAAACATCATGATGAAAGCCAGAGCACAAACCAAAACATTGAAAGCTGTTTGTCCCAGAAGATAAGCAGAACTGAAGACAACACTTATGCCGAGCCAAGTGACCCAGCGTTGCCAAAGTAAACCCGACTTGAACCTAAGAAGCAAAAGCCCGCTTATTCCCAACACTGAAGCAGCCGCTATAGCGGTACTGATAAACAACTGACTGAGCCTCATGATCTAACAATCTTTAGGTAACGAACCCACGCGGTAATAACAGAACCAAGAATCAGCACCAGTGAACCGTAATAAACGCTTGGTCCTATTTGCCCAGTTAACTGTGCAATAGCAACAGTCAAAACTAGAACAAAAGCTCTTTCTGTCTTCCCCATCGGTCCACCATTTATGCGAGGTTTCCCTTTGGACACTCCGACCAAAGAAATGATGGTTGGCACAGCGGTAACAAACACTGCAATCAAAACAGTTATTGCTTGTTTCCCGGTTAGATAACTTTCTGCCAGAAAAGCTAGCCCTGCCATAGTTGCAAAGTCAGCTAGCCGATCACCTATTTCGTTTTTTGCAAACCCAGACTTAGCCAATGGCTTGCCCGATTGCATTGATTTGGCTCTAGCCAAAGCACCATCAAGGTTGGCGCAAGCCAACCTAAGAATCACGGCAGCTAAAACAATAAAAGCGTTCAACCAATAAATTCCGAAACCTGCCAAAGCACCGAAGAAAATGTTTAGCAGTGTGAACAGATCAGGAGAAAGATTCGCTCTAATAGAAACCTTCAAGATTGGTTTCAGTATGTTACTGAACCAAGGCTTTAGTGAGTATAGAGAGAACACTGTTTTAGTCTAGCCAGCAGCAAGAACGCTATAACAAGCAATAAACGATGCAACGCCTGCAACCACAGTGAAGATGCAGCCGCATAATGCTCGCCAAGAGAAGAACAATGGTTTGAAACTAGCCAAAGTTGCCGCGATGGCAAGACCCGAAGAAACCAGAAGAGCAATCACATCAACGCAAACTAGAAAAGCTGTTGGAATTATCGGAGTGATTCCAAATGTTCCTGAATGCAGAGCCGGATATTGCAAAAGTGCAAAAACCATAAACAGGAAACTAAGTCTGAAGCTCACTCGACCAAGTGCTAACGCTGCTCTGCTTTTCATCATTACCCCTTGTAAATACTCCAGAACCAGATGGCTTGAGCTAAGCCAAATGGAAAAGCGATTAGTGCGACTGCTTGAACTAAACCTAAATTAGGTTTCAACCATTTAGCCAATGTAGTTCCAAGGAGCCAACCTCCTGCACCAAGAATCATGATTCTCAGCACTCGAGGAACTAATGATTGCAGAACTTCTAGGAATGACAAATGTATGGCTCCAGCTTCATGGGCATAGACCTTCACAGGAATACCGTTCCACATCTGATCCCAGAAAGCAGAGTTTGGACTATCAATCATTTCTCTTCTTGCATAATCAAACATGTTTGAAGTCGTTAGCGGTGAAGGTGGGTTGATTCCCTTATCAACTAGCCACCAAGTTGTTAAGACTCCCAGAACTGAACCTAAAGCAGAAACAGCAATCAGTAATGCTCCCCGCCACCTGAATCCAACGGTCACAACAAGAAGTAGTAAGGGCATTTCAGCAACCAGAGGCCAAAAGATTCCTTCACCAAATGCCCAGAAGAAGATCACGAGTAAACCAACCCAACCAAAAGCGATTCTTCTAACGCGACTAAATCCAAAACCAGGTGCATCGATTACAGGTGATTTATGTAATTCAACTACCTGTTTTTGAGCAGCATCCTTAGCAGCTTCAACCGAATCAACTTTGAATGGTTCGCCGATCCTGAGATTCAAAGGTTTATGTTTAGCGCTGATAGCTTTTCTTGGTAGCACTTGGTCACTATTAACCACAGCTATCGGTAGAACTGTTGCCCCTGTGCTTTCAGCCAACCTGAAAGCTCCACTGTGAAATTCTTGAACCTGACCGTCCTCTGATCTTCCGCCCTCTGGGAAAACCACCACCACAACTCCGGCCTTCACCAATTCACTAGAGAGCATGAGATCGTCAAATGCTTGTTCACTACCTCTTCTTATAGGCCAAATACCAATAGCTAATCTCGCTATAAGTTCACTTGCTTTATCGGTTAACCAGTAATCAGCACCAGCAACAACTAAAACCGGTCTGGATCGGCCAATCATTGTTACCAAAGCCACCGAATCAATATGAGAAACGTGGTTAGCAACAACTACCAAGGGGCCTTCTGGGAGTGGAACTTTCCTGAAAAGTTCGAACTGTTTCTCCCCTTTGAAACTAGTTAGACCGGCTGTGAAGATTGATAAAACCAAACCCCATAGTTTGGCTCTCAGTTTAGAAAGTTGAGTCAAGCGCTTGATACCAAGGCGGTTTAGTCTTGCCATCAGCAATTCAACCGACTTATCAAGAGCTGCTTGGTTACTCATACTCCCCATTCTTCCGCTAACCCCTCCAGTTTAAGTATTACAAAAATCCCCATAACCTGCTATTCAAGTTAGACTTCAATTGGTGTTATGTGCGAAACACCTTATTTATAAAGGATCATGATGTTTCGCTCACGTCTAACCGGTTTTGTGGCTACTGCCACCGCTCTCCTGTTGCTTGCTGGAATGTCAAGTGCAGTTGGTGCACCAGCCAAAAAGAATCTAGTTTTGCCTAAGCTACCGATAATGGTCGGCACCACAGACACCGTGAAACTAACTCCTGGTAAGTGGAGTGCTGCTGCAAAGCTTTCCTATCAGTGGCTTATTGATGGCTCACCAGTTAAGAAAGCAACCGCACAAACTTTTGTGGTTCCTGTTACAGCGTTGAGCCATAACCTTGCTGTGGTTGAAACCGCTAAATTCGCCGATGGTAAATCTCTTTTTGTAATTTCAAAGAACGTGGTCGTTGGTCAACTAGCTGTCACTAGTCAAGCGCTACTAACTAAAGATGATGCTCACTCAAAACTAGTTTTCACGACTCCAGCATTACCTAGCCCGACCTCGCTGAGTGCTATCACTTGGTATGCAGGTGGATCTCTAATCGAAGGGGCTAAGACAACTGAACTGGCCATCGATAAAAGATTTGAAAGTCTGAACGTTTACGCAAAGATCACATACACACAAATAGGATTCAACCCACTTGTGTTAACTAGTAACAGTATCGCGTTTGCTGCTCCAGGGGTAACCAGCAATGCTCTGCTTTGGGCAGATGAGTTTGATGGCACAGTTGGTACTGGTCCAAGTGCTGCATCTTGGAATGACGTTACTGGTAACGGTAGAAACTTCAATGACCCATACACGCCAGTTGCCAACGGATGGGGAAACCTTGAACGTGAATACTACTTACCTGGTGCAAGCCTGATTGCATCAATGGAAGATGCAGTCTCTCTTCCCCTCAAATCAACAGACGGAAAAGGTTTGCTCATTACCGCTTCCAACCAAAGCGTCACTCCTAACACTGCTGGCCCTTTCGATTGCTGGTATTCATTGAACTGGAAAGGTCAGCGTTACAACCCTCGCAAAGACTGTGAATGGGTCAGTGGAAAGATCACTACAGAAAACAAACTTGGCTTCCTTTACGGTCACCTAGAAGCAAGAATCAAAACTAGTGGAACAGCTGGAACCTGGCCTGCATTCTGGATGTTAGGACAGGACTTCCAAACCAACTCATGGCCTGGCTGTGGGGAGATCGACATTCACGAAGGTAACGGTGCTCTTCCAAACAGTAACTGGGGCACGATTCACGGCTATAACTACTGGCCTGGTGGACAAGTAAACCAAAGCACTTCGATGATTGCAGGTTGGCACGTTTACGGTTTGGATTGGAAACCTAACTACATTGCTTTCAGCGTTGATGGCATTCCTTATAAAACTATCCAGGCAAGTGACTTGGCCACTACACCTTGGAATCTGAACCTGGAGAAAACCGGTTGGGAATTCAATAAGCCACAGTTCGCTATCCTGAACTTAGCTGTTGGTGGAAAAATCATTGGTAATAACAACAACCCAGTGAGAACCCAAGACATCACCAATGACACAAAAACAATGCAGATTGACTACATCAGGTATTCAACTCTCGATGGCTATGGAACGCTGATTAGGTATTAATGCATAAAAACAAATTTGTGATAGCCCTTGCTATCGCCAGCTTTATTCCACTTAACCTTGCACCGCTTGCTGAAGCCGCTTCGGTACCTGCACCGGTTGGTGTGAAGGTGACAACTGATTTTCACTCAGCAACAGTCAGCTGGACTAAAGCCAATCGAACTAAAGTGAGCACAATATCCATTACTGCAATCACCGGTTCAGTGAAGCGCGTCAAATCCTTATCCAGCACTGTTAGCTCCTATAAATTCACTAACCTTATGGCCAACACTTTCTACACTTTCAAAGTTGTCAACATAAACAAGAACGCTTCATCCGCAGCTTCAACTATTCGAATCAAAACAAAGAAGCCTTTGGAATACAACTCGATATTCTTTGGAACACCAACTGACATGTTGATTGGTGATCCAGATCAGGACTTGATGGCAATCCCTAACGGAGGTATTGTCACTTTCTCCACCACAACACCAGCCACCTGTGAAATTGTCAATGACACCGCACTTCACGCCAAAGCTATTGGTGACTGCACGGTGGTGGCAAGCGATGCTGGAGACGACACCTATTCTGCAGCTCCAGATGAAACAAGAACACTTACTATTTCAGCGCCAATCTCCAGTCTGAGTAAGACATTGCTGTGGTCGGATGAGTTCAACGGAACCGGTGCACCTGATTCTGCTAGTTGGGGCATTACTACCGGTGACGGCTGTAATAGTTCTGCTGGTTGTGGTTGGGGTAATGGTGAAGCTGAATCCTATGCAGCGTGTGCTCTAAACCAAAGCTCTGGCTCTATGGTGATCACGGCTTCAACGCCAACCGGTGACTCTTCATGTAAAAGCAACAAGACTTGGACCAGCGGTAAGTTCACCACCTACGGCAAGGTGAACTTCACCTATGGTTACTTCGAAGCCAAACTTAAGATGCCTTCCGGTGGTGGAACCTGGCCTGCGTTCTGGACTCTAGGTTCAAACATTTCAACTGTCTCTTGGCCACTATGTGGCGAGATAGACATCATGGAGTTCTCCGGAAATAACCCAACTAGGTCAACCTCTGCTCTGCACTATGCGAATTCTGATGGCAATCACGACTACAAGTCCGATGCTTATATGAATGCAACCGACTTGTCTGAGGACTACCACGTTTATGGAATGCTTTGGCTACCCAACCAGATCAAATACACGATAGACAACCATGTTGTTTTGACTGTTAATAGAACGGACACTGGGTTAGCAAGATGGCCGTTCGGCCCTAATGCTCAAAAGGTTGATCCGAAAATGTATTTGATTTTCAACCTAGCAATGGGTGGTGGCTACGGCGGTTCGATTGATGCTGGTCTAAATAAAGCACAGTTCTCAATTGACTATGTTCGTTACTACAGCGTCGACGGTATTGGAAAAATTACAAACTAGTTTTGTGGGAAGCCCAGGTTAATTCCACCGTGGCTTGGATCTAACCAACGACTGGTAACAGTTTTCTCTTGAGTGAAGAAGTTGAATCCTTGAACACCGTGAGCTTTAGTGTCACCAAATAGTGAGCTCTTGACTCCACCAAAAGAGTAATAGGAAACTGGAACAGGAATTGGAACGTTGATTCCAATCATTCCAACTTCAATCTCATTCTGGAATCTTCTAGCAGCTCCACCATCATTGGTGAAGATTGCTGTTCCATTTCCATACTTTCCAGCATTAATTAGCTCAACACCTTCAGCAAAACTCTTCACCCTAACCACAGATAACACTGGACCAAAGATTTCATCCTGGTAGACCTTTGATGTGACCGGCACCTTATCTATAAGTGTTGGTCCTAACCAGAAACCAGAAGCAGCGCCATTCACTTGAACTCCTCGACCATCAACAACCACTTCTGCTTTGTCGGCGATTGCTAGATCAATATAGGACTCCACCTTGTCACGATGTTCTTTAGTAATCAGTGGACCCATGTCACAACCAGTAGTTCCCTCACCAACAGTTAGCGACGCCATACGCTTAGCAATCTTCTCAATCAATTCATCAGCGATTGGCTCAACCGCAACAACAACTGAAATGGCCATGCAGCGTTCACCCGCTGAACCAAAGCCAGCGTTGATTGCTGAGTCCGCTACCAAATCAAGATCTGCATCTGGCAGAACCAGCATGTGGTTCTTAGCTCCACCTAGAGCTTGAACTCGCTTCCCATTAGCAGTTCCAGTTTCATAAACATATTTAGCAATAGGTGTTGAACCTACGAAGCTAATGGCCTCAACCAAAGGATCAGTTAACAATTCATCAACTGCAACCTTGTCACCCTGAAGAACATTGAAGACACCGTCAGGTAAACCGGCTTGCTTGAGCTTTTCTGCAATCCATAAGGCAGCTGAAGGGTTCTTCTCTGAAGGCTTGAGAACGACCGTATTACCCGCTGCAATGGCAACTGGGAAGAACCACATTGGCACCATGGCTGGGAAGTTAAATGGACTGATAATCCCAACAACACCTAAAGGCTGCTTGATTGAATAAACATCAATACCGGTTGAAACTGACTCGCTAAAAGATCCTTTTAGTTGGTGAGCCAAACCGGTTGCAAATTCAACAACTTCCAACCCTCTAGTCACCTCGCCCAAAGCATCAGGCAGAGTCTTGCCGTGCTCTTCAGTGATGATTGCTGCTAACTCATTCTTGCGAGCATTCAGGATCTCTCTGAAAGCAAACATGATTTGAGTTCGCTTAGCTAGTGATGTGTCACGCCATGAAGGAAAAGCATTGCTAGCTGCGGTAATGGCTTTTTGTGCATCAGTAACTTCAGCTAATGAAACAGTCCTAATTACTTCACCTAGTGCTGGGTTATAAACATTTCCGCTACGAGTTGAAGAGTTAGGAACAAGTGATCCATTGATGAAGTGGCTAATAACGCTCATTAGTTTTCCTTGATTGTTCGACCCAATGCTAATACCTTGAAACCTGCTTGCTGCCACTTTAGAACATCCAGAACATTTCTACCGTCAATAACTAGACGATTAGAAACAGCGCCAGCAATAGTTGCAGGATCAAGATTGCGATATTGCTTCCATTCAGTGGCCAACACAACAGCGTCAACACCATTGAATGCTTCAACTAAATCTTCATTGGTAACCAGCTCTGGATATTTAACATTCACACCATGCAAGGCAATTGGGTCGTGAACCACAACTTCTGCTCCAGCTTTTTGAGCAAGCAGTGCAATATCAAGTGCTGGCGAGTCTCTGATGTCATCGCTATCAGGTTTGAAGGCGGCACCTAAAACTAAGACCTTCTTCCCAGATAGCTCACCTAGTTCTTGCTTTAGTAAATCGATTACGCGTGCTCTTCTTCGAAGGTTAACCTGATCTATTTCTTTCAGATAAGAAACTGCTTGACCAACACCGAGCTCTTCAGCTCTAGCCATAAGTGATCTGATGTCTTTCGGTAAACAACCGCCACCAAAGCCAACACCGTTTTTGAGAAACTTATTTCCAATACGTTCGTCGTAACCGATTGCTTCAGCAAGTGCTGATGCATTAGCACCAGAAACTTCAGCGATTTCTGCCATCGAGTTAATAAAACTGATTTTGGTTGCTAAGAAAGCATTGGCAGCAGACTTCACTAGCTCTGCGGTTGGAATATCGGTAACGATGAATGGCACCCCAACAGAAATCATTGGTGCAAACACTTCGCGAAGTTTCTGCTCTGCTAGTTCTGAATTAACACCTACTACCAGGCGATCAGGGTGAAGCGAATCTTCAAGTGCTGTCCCTTCTCTTAGGAACTCAGGGTTCCAAGCCAGGTTTGCATCAAAGCCAGTTAGTTCGTTAAGTCGGCTATTTAGCGATGCTGCGGTTCCAACTGGAACAGTTGATTTACCAACTACCAAAGCATCTTTAGCAAGATATGGGGCTAGCTCTGTAACAGCAGAGAAAAGATAAGAGGTGTCAGCAGCTAGCGAACCTTTGGTCTGTGGTGTTCCAACACAAATGAAATGCAGTTCTGCATCTGAAGTTTTTTGATCGTGACCAGATTGGAAAGTTAATCTTCCGGTTGCAAGAACTTCCTCTAAAGCTTCATCAAGTCCTGGTTCATAAAAACCAGCCTTGCCAGATTTCAAAGAATCTAATTTTGCTTGGTTGGGTTCAATACCAACAACCTGATGCCCAACTTTTGCCATTGCAACAGCATGCGTAGCACCTAAATAACCCAAACCAATAACTGTGATCTTCATTGGTCAAGTCTATCTTTGGCCCGTTACTTAGTTACGTGGAGAAGCAATTCATTGGTGGTAACTATGCCGGTTGGGGTCTGAATTTCGGCCCGATAGACAATGTCGCCCACAATTGACGGGTGAACTCTGAAAACCACAGTGTTATCTGGCTTAGTTGCGGTGTATTTCTTGACAACCTGCCAAGCACCATTAGCTCGACCTTCAAGTTGCAATGGATACTTTGCCCCAGTCTTATCGCTGAGATGTAATCTCACAGCTATCTCAACTCTGTCATTGACTTTACGAGTGTCAGAGTGGTTGTTATAGAGAGCTATTTGCGCTGTTGACGATGAATTGCCTCCCAGGTTCAAATTAGGAAATACCATCAACGCAGTGACAATAATCGCAATGGCAGCGAACGCAATAACCGCCCAAGTGCCACCACTTATTTTCTTGATCGGTTTCATTTATTCATTCTCCGCTCTAAATACATGCACGATGGCATTCGCGTGACCCTGGCCCATGCCATGCTGATCTTTCAAAAAGGCAACCTGAACCATGTGTTTTTCGCCTTTGACCTTCTTGAGTTCTTTCATCCAAAAACTAATTGGCTTCCCATACTTAGCTTCAATCGAAGGAAAATAACTTTTAGGTCCAGTAACTTTTTCTGCCATATCTAAAGAATACTCTCGTCTCTAGCCCTCGCAAATGCTGCAACACAGGCCTCAATGTCGTGAGACTCGTGAGCTGCAGAAAGCTGAACTCTGATGCGCGCCTTTTCCTTAGGAACGACAGGGAAACTAAAAGCTGTCACATAAACCCCAAGGTCAAACATCTTGGCTGCGATTTTTCCAGCAATCTCAGCATCAAAAAACATCACCGGAATAATTGGATGCTCGCCATCTAAAAGATTGAATCCAGCATCACTCATCAAATCTCTGAACTGTTTCGCATTTGAGTGAAGCTTTTCTCTCAATCGCACTCCCTCAATCGGATCCGCTGCAATCTTGATAGCTTGCAGCGACCCAGCAACAATTGCCGGTGCCAGCGAATTGCTAAACAAATAAGGCCTTGCCTTTTGTCTTAGATACTCAATAATTTCTTTGCGACCAGAAACATATCCTCCGGCGGCTCCACCAAGTGCTTTACCGAAAGTTCCAGTATAGATATCAACCAAGTGTCCAACTCCAGCCAGCTCTGGAGTGCCTTTGCCTCCCGGGCCAAGTAATCCAACTGCATGTGAATCATCAACCATAACTATCGCGTTGTATTTGGCAGCCAAGTCGCAAATCTCATTTAGCGGAGCAAGGTAGCCATCCATTGAGAAAACCCCATCGGTAACAATCACACGATTACGGGCAGATGAGGATTCTCTCAGGCAGCGCTCTAGATCCTGCATGTCTCTGTTCTTATAACGAAATCTCGCTGCTTTTGACAAACGTATTCCGTCGATGATGCTGGCGTGATTAAGTTCATCGCTAATGATTGCGTCTTGTTCACTGAACAAAGCTTCGAAAACACCTCCGTTGGCATCAAAGCATGAGCTAAACAAAATAGTGTCATCCGTTTCTAGAAACTTGGAAACTTCTAATTCCAACTCTTTATGAATGTCTTGTGTTCCACAGATGAACCGAACACTAGCAACCCCAAAGCCCCGATCATCCAGTTCTGCTTTCGCTGCCGTTATCACCCTCGTATCATTGGCTAGGCCCAGGTAGTTATTCGCGCAGAAATTCAGGAGGTCACGATTATTTGATTTGATGTGTGCCTGTTGAACAGAATCTATTTCTCGCTCGTTTTTATAGAGTCCAGCTGCTCTAATCTCGTCAAGATTAGTTTTTAGTTGTTCTTTCAAACCCTCATACATTTTTATAACTCAGTCCAATCCAAGACAACCTTGCCACCAACTGCAGCTTCAGCAATCGTGAACCCTTTACGCCAATCTTTCGCAGCAAGTCGGTCGGTTATCGTTGAGGTAATTCGCTCTCGCAGCAGTTGGCTTGATTTCAACATCGAACTCATCGCAGTCCACGATTCAAACATTTCACGCCCATAAATCCCCTTTAGTGTGATCATGTGTGAAACAACTTTGGCCCAGTCAATTTCAATAGATTCGTTAGGTAGCCCAAGCATGGCAACTCTGCCACCATGAGTGAGATTATCGATCATCTCTGGCAAAGCGAGTTTGTGGCCTGACATTTCAAAGCCAACATCAAATCCCTCACGCATACCCAGTTGCTCTTGAGCTTCAGCGATTCTGTGTTTAGAAACATCGAGAGCGATGTCAACGCCCATCTTTCTAGCCAACTCCAACCGCGGTTCAGAAACATCAGTGATGACAATGAATCTTGCACCAGCATGCCTAGCGATAGCAGCAGACATCAATCCAATTGGGCCGGCTCCAGTGATTAGAACATCTTCACCAACCAAACTGAAAGTTAGGGCAGTGTGAGTGGCATTACCAAAAGGATCAAAGATTGCACCGAGATCTGGGTCAATAGGGTCAGGATGAACCCAAACATTAGATTCTGGAATAACAACATATTCTGCGAAAGCGCCATTGCGGTGAAGCCCAACACCTTTTGTCCTAATACACATATGTCTTCGGCCTGCACGACAGTTACGGCAAACCCCACAAACAATATGTCCTTCGCCAGAAACTTTTGCACCTAGAGCTACTTCATGAACACTTGGTCCAATCTCAACTACTTCTCCATAAAATTCATGGCCAGGAATGAGCGGGGGATTGATTGTCTCTTGAGCCCAATGATCCCAGGTGTCGATGTGGAGATCAGTTCCACAGATACCAGTTCTAAGAACCCTTATCTTTACGTCGGTTTCTCCAACGGTTGGCTCAGGAACTTCAGCCATTTCTAATCCAGGTGCAGCACCAGCTTTAAGCAGAGCACGCATTGTGAACCTTTCGTCGCCATTGACCTACTCTGAATCTAGCCTAGAACGACAAATGCTAAAGACTCGCGATAGCTATTTCAAAAGTTTCACGCAAGCGCGCAGTGCAAGCAAGCACTATTGGAATGTTTTTAGCTCTGGTTGCGATGCTATTCGCTGCTTTTGGTTATCTAAGCGCTAGCGAAGCAGCAATCGCTCAGGAGTTCATCGACGCATCCTCGATAGTTTGGGCTCTTGTGGGATCCAAGAAAACTAAAGAGCTCTAGGTGCGCTACTGCGACGGAGCGTTGTCGTTATCTCAAATGTGTCGCTTTCACCCTGTCGGTACCACTGATCTATATGGCCCGGTTGACCGATGGTAGCTGAAACCCTTACGAATTTGGCCGTCGCCAGTCCCGCCTGCTGAATGCGAAAGATTGATTGCTGGTTGTTCTGAATTGACGAGGAAATAACATTCATTTCACCATCGAGATACTCCACTAGTGTCCCTTCAGTTCCAGCTGTTTTTCTTAGCGCGCAGTCGATCAGGTTGCCTCTCAGCTTTCGACAAGTAGCGATTGGAGCGGCTACCGATTGAAAACTTGCAGTTATCGGATCACTCATCGGGCTCCACGACTCATAGCCGATCCACATAGAAGTTCTGACTGCCACGAACCTAAAACTGAATTGCAATCCGTTCACATCTTCGTTCGCCTGCATCCCTACAAGTACTCTGTCCCCAAAATTAGCCCGAATCATCAACCCATCAGATCGATAAATTCTCCAGTAACCAGGGAAGTTCTGCTGTGGTGCATCAAATTCAACAAACGTTGATGCCGTTTGTTTCACTGTTATTCCAGTAGGTTTTGAAGGAGCAGGGGGAAGCGCTGTATAAGACAACAACTCGCTTGAATTTAATCTTATTCCCGTGCAGTCTGCAGATGAAAAAGCTGCCGTAGAGAACCACACTGGTTGCGGTGAGAGACCTGTCGCAGTAAAAGTTGTTTTATCGGTGCAGTACAAAATCCCTGCCTGTTCGAATCGATATTGGTAGCTGAGAGCTCCAGAGACTGACCCCCAATCGAATTTCACATCTCCATTGTCGAAATAGGTGGTCTCCACAGTTATTGGTGGAGTAACTATGGGTGGTGTGAAGTTCAGCAGCGCACTCTGTTCACCATTTACAGAACCTTTGCCTAAAAGATAAAAATACCCTGAAAAAGTGTCGGGCATTTCGTCAATCGGACAGGTGAAGACCACGTTGTCTGGGTAATAAGCATTGGGCTGTCCGCTGCACACAAACTCTTGACCGTTTACTTGGCGAAATACACCTCCGACGTAAAATCCATTAACCGCAAGATCGGCTTTAACACTTGTGTAGTTTGACAGGTCTATATGGAGCGCTTGATCGTAAAAATACAAACGTGAAACCGTTGGTGCATTCGGTTTGGCTTTGGTCGCAAAGATAACAAGAGTGGGGCTCGATACTGATGCTCCTCTTTTGATTTGAATCGATGCACTTTGAGATTCAAAGCCTTGAATTGAATAGCCGCTATCAACTGAACTCGCAAATAGTTTGGAGTTGACGTAAACATCCGCAGGGCCGCCATCCCAACTTAGTGTTGCTGTAAAACTATCTTGAGTGACAGTTGGAGCGCTCAAAGCTTCTCCTCGCATTATGAGTCGAGTGAGCTCCACTGCCTTAGAGGCGGAAACAATTCCTGCACCAGTGAAATATTGCTGCGGGTCCGTGTCAGCCACAATCGCACCACACTGCCAAGAGTTATCAGTGAGCGACTTGGTGCAAGCGTCCCAAACTGATGGTCTCGTTTCTAGAGCTGAGGTTGTTGACGCCTGCAAAATGGCTTGAACTTGCGCTGCACTGAGTTGCGGATCCAAAGACAAAATCAATGCTGCTACCCCAGCCACAATGGGAGTTGCAGCCGAAGTTCCGCCAAATCCATTGGTTGCCCCATTGGGGTCGTATGCAGATGTGTTTACCCCCGGAGCAAGGATATCCAAATTTGGTCCCCAACTTGAAAATGAAGCACGAGCATCGTTTTGAGCGCTGGCTCCAACTTCAATCAATCCAGCTATTGGATACTGAGCTTCAGAGAATTCAGTACTGGCCCCTTGGCGGCATTGCCGATTTGGTCCCCAATTCGAAAGAGTCGGAGTGCAGCCATTATTCCCCGCAGCACCAACAACGACTACCCCCTTGTCCACCGCAGAGATTATTTCTTCTTGCAAGAGAGGGTCAGGGCCTCCACCAAAACTCATGCTTATTACTTGTGCTCCTTGAGATACCGCCCAAGCAAACGCTTTTCGTATGGCGTTGTTATCACAAACGTTCATGTAACAAACTCGCCCGATAATTAAGGAAACTCCTGGAGCTACGCCCCTCACCCCTGTCGCTGGATCGAAATCAGCAGCAACTGTGCTGGAGGTTAGTGTTCCATGTTCTTGGAGTGGTGGTTGAGAAGGAACAAAATTCTTGAAAGCAATGACCTTATTACTCACGGCTGGGGTGTTAGGTGCGACGCCACTATCTAGGACCGCAACCTTGATTCCTGTACCGGTAACGCCTGTGGCAGCAGCTAAATCTGCGCCTATTTTATTTGCAGCCCAAGCGTTGTGGTTTGCTTGGGTTTCATATTGAGGCCAGAAGAAATTATCATCAGCGTGGGCTACTAACGGTGAACTCAACAATCCACCTATTAGAAGTGATATGCCGACAATTTTATTCATTCTGATTTTTAGCCAGCAAGGTTTCGATTAGTGCTTTTGACGCCAAAACCATCTGATCTAATTCCATAGTAAATAATCCAGGGAAGTCATTGGCTTGTTCAGGCATTAGTGGCACGTGAACAAAGCCACTCAAAATGCTTTTACCTCTAAGCGCATGCTGCATTTCATAGAAGATGTGATTACAAACAAAAGTTCCTGCACTCAATGAAAGTGAAGCTGGAACACCGCTTGCATTTATTGCAGCTATTAGTTCCTTAACCGGAAGAGTGCTTGCATAAGCAGTCTCACCTGAAGGCTGAATGATGTGATCAATTCGTATTGAACCTGAGTTATCTGAGATTGATGCATCATCGAGGTTCACCGCGAATCTCTCCGGGGTGATGCTCTTTCTTCCTTCCGCTTGACCAAAACAAATGACCGCATCGGGTTGATGTTCATCGATTAGGGCAAGTAGGCCTTGGGCAGACTTGGAATAGACAACCGGCAAAACGGCCGTGATGATGTGAGCGCCTGGAACATCATCTGCTTTTAGTGATCGAACTAGTTCTTCGCTTGGATTCAACTTTGCATTGTTGAATGGTTCAAATCCGGTGACGAGAACTCTAAACATGGCCCAAATCTATAACACTTTCGCATCAACGCTGTTGCCTAGCCGCTCAAGCATCCAGTTAATAGTTAGGCTTGCCGAATGAACTTTAACAACAGACTAATAATCGGCCTTATTCGCGTAGTCATGGCCGTTACCCTTCTATACAGTGTTTACTGGCAGATCAGCGATCGCCTAGCTCACAACCTGTTCCGTCCTAGTGAATACTTCTCATACTTCACAATTACCTCCTGCTTACTAGCCGGTGGAGTGCTCGCCTATTCAGGTGTTGCAATTCTTAGGAACCAGAAGGAAACCAAGTCAGACACCCTGATTCGTCTTACCGTTGCTGTTTCTATGGTGATTGTTGGGGTTATCTATAACGCTCTACTAGCCGGTGGCGACCCAGACCCTAGAGATATTGGGTACGCCTGGCCAGTTTTGCCAAACCTGATCATGCACACCTACATGCCAATCGTGATCTTCCTAGAATGGCTGCTTTTCAACACTGACTTCAAGATCAAGCTAAAGAGCGTATTTTGGGTCCTTTTATACCCGTTAGCCTGGTTAGCTTTCACCATCATCCGTGGTTTGGCTCAAGGTTGGTGGCCATACTGGTTCCTTGACCCTCAATACGGCATTGGCACCATGTTGACTTGGATCGGCGTTATCACCGCATTCTTCGTGGTTTTGTCCATCGCACTACTGCCAGCAAGGCAACTTATCGGCAGATTGACCAGTAAATAGGTCTTTTTAAACAACAAAATTGTTATCGGGAACGCCAGCCCAGAACTGAAATGTTTCGTAATAAACCCCTAGGGTTAACGTGCATTATCCCAATGTCGGGGTGTTCTTTGCCTCGACCAAATTTAAACGGAAAGGCAAAACAGAAATGGATAATCTCCTATCTGACGTGATGACGAACACCCAGTTCAGCATCGTTTACAACATGCTTTCACTAGGTATCGCTAGCATGCTATTCACCTCGATCTTCTTGTGGTTTGCAAGAGACCGTGTTCTACCTAAGTACCGCCTTGCAGTTATGGTTTCAGCAACCGTTACATCAATCGCTGCTTACCACTACTTCAGGATGTTCGACAGCTTCCACGCAGCATACGCTGGTACCCACACTGCAGGTTTGGGCCTAGTTGAAGCTTTCGCTCACTACAACGTTGGTTACCGCTACGTTGACTGGTTCCTAACTGTTCCACTACTTCTAGTTGAGCTAGTTGCTGTTCTAGGTTTGGCTCGCGACAAGCAGTCTTCATTGTTGAAGAGACTTGTTCCAGCTGCAGCCTTGATGATCATCCTTGGTTACCCTGGTGACCTAAAGATGACAGTATTCGGAATCAGCGACCCTGGCACATGGGGTGCTCTATCAACAATTCCATTCCTATACATCATGTATGTTCTATGGGTTGAATTGTCAAAGAGCCTTGCAAGTCAGTCAGCAAAGATCCGTGGCTTGTTCCTAGGTCTACGTCTATTGTTGATCGCAACATGGGGCGTTTACCCAATCACCTTCATCTTGGCTATGGGTCACACAATCCCAACAGCTGAAGACGTAGTTGCACGTGAAGTCGGATACAGCATTGCTGACATCTTGGCCAAGTGTGTATTCGGTCTAATCATCTTCACAGTTGCTCGTATCAAGAGCGCTGAAGACGACAAGGCTTTCGCAAAAGAAGAAGGTCACTAGTCAATAGCTAGTACTTAAACATTTGGAGCCATCCGCAAGGATGGCTCCATTTGTTTTAACCTATTTCCATTTCATCACCGAGTTCTTGACGAACCAGTGGAATAACTTTAGAGCCATAGAGCTCAATTGATTTCATAAGCTGTGCATGTGGCATACCGCCGTTTGCATACTTCAAATCGAAACGGTTAGCTCCGGTTGATTTGAGGGCAACAACAATCTTTTCCGCAACTGTTTCAGGTGATCCTGCATATACCGAACCATTAGTAACTTCGTTGAAGAAGTGCTCGTAGGTCATTGGACCCCAACCACGTTCTCTTCCGATTCTTCCAAAGCCATCACGGTAGTGAGGCCAGAGTTCTTTAGCTGCCTGTTCATCTGTTTCAGCTACGTGACCTGGTGAATGAATACCGATAGGTAGTTGAGGTTGATTGAAACGCTCTAGTGATTCTCTATAAAGTTCAGCAAAAGGTTTAAACCTGGCTGGGTGACCACCGATGATTGCAAGAGCAAGAGTTGCTCCATGTTTAGCGGCACGGATAACAGAATGCGGAGATCCGCCAACACCAACACGTAATGGAATTCGACCCAATTCTGTCTTTGGATAAACTTCTTGGTTGTTTAGGGAAGCTCTGGTTTCACCTGACCAGGTGACTGGTTGTTCTTTTAGTAGTTCAACCAAAAGCTCTAGCTTCTCTTCAAATAAGCTCTCGTAGTCAGCTAGGTTATAGCCAAACAGTGGGAAGCTCTCTGTGAATGAGCCTCGACCTGCTGTGATCTCAACTCGACCGTTTGATAATCCAGCGATGGTTGCAAATCTTTGATAAACGCGAACTGGCTCTTCGCTTGAAAGCACGGTAACGCCGGTGCCAAGAGTGATGTTGTTGGTAACAGTTGCAATACCGGCAAGCACTGTGTCTGGAGCTGAAACAGCAAAGTCATCACGGTGATGTTCACCAATGTTGAAGTGGTTGATACCTATTTGATCAGCCAGCTTTGCCTGCTCAACAATGTTTCTAATGGTTTGACCAGCTGCAACTTTGTTTCCTTGCTCATCAACCTCCATATCGCCGAAGGTGTCTAATCCAAATTCATAAGGGAGCTTTACTGTCATGGTCTAAGCGTAGACTTTAGAGGGAATTTAGTCAAGGGGGGCTTTACTGATTACTCAGTAGCAGCCAACTGACCACAGGCACCATCGATCTCTTTACCTCTGGTATCTCTTAGCGTGGTTGGAATACCAGCACGCTCTAAAGTGTTCACAAAAGTATTCATGACCTCACTAGTTGATGCAGTCCAAATAGACCCAGGTGTTGGATTCAAAGGAATTGGGTTTACGTGAACCCAACCTTTTCCTCGGGCATTTAATTTATCTGCCAGAAGTTCCGCTCTCCACTTGTGATCATTCATGTCTTTGATCAACGCATACTCAATCGAAACTCTTCGACCAGTTTTCTCAAAGTATTCACGAGCAGCATCTAAAGCTTCATCGACTTTCCAACGAGAGTTCACTGGAATAAGTTCATCTCTCAGTTGATCATCTGGAGCATGAAGTGAAAGAGCAAAGGTGACCGGTATCTTTTCATCAGATAGTTTCTTGATAGCTGGAACCAAACCAACTGTTGAAACAGTTATGTTTCTAGCCGACATAGCCAACTCATCAGGATTCACCATGCAACGAACAGCCTGCATTAGACGGTTATAGTTGGCCAACGGTTCACCCATCCCCATAAACACAATGTTGCTAACGCGCTCTTGATACTCAGAATTCTTCTTGCCACCAAGCTCCCCTGCAGCAATAGCTGCGTTGGCTGCAACCACCTGATCAACAATCTCAGCAGCAGACATGTTTCTAGTTAGTCCTGCTTGCCCAGTTGCACAAAACGGACAGTTCATTCCACAACCAGCTTGTGAACTAACACACAGAGTTATGCGACCTGGGTAACGCATCAAAACAGATTCAACTAGAGCACCATCGAATAGCCGCCAAAGGAACTTGATGGTGTCACCGTTATCAGTTCTAAGCCTCTTCACTTCAGTTAGAAGTTTTGGCAGGAAAGCAGAAACCAGTTCTGCTCTTCCCTCCTGAGGCAGATCAGTCATCTCTTCTGGATTATTGGTGTGATGAACAAAGTAGTGCTTAGCAATCTGCTTCACTCTAAAGCCAGGGACACCAAGCTCTTTAGCCTTAGCAACCGCTTCTTCATTGGTCATATCCACTAGGTGAACCGGTGGCTGTTTAATCCTTGGCTTAGCTTCAAATTCAAGAATTGGCCTACCCGAAGCATCCTTCTTTTGCTGCCAGCCCTCGGTTGTAGGTCTAACCTGACGTGCATCAGTCATCGTTAGTCCTTAGGGGCTTGGTCGTCCGGCGTATTCAAAAAGGTCACCGTGTCTCAGGGGAACAATTCGAACAACACGAAGTGGGTTAGGTGACTCAATCATCATGCCGTCACCTAAGTAAATCACAACGTGATACTTATCGCCATTGAAATCTGAAGTGTAGGAATACCACATCAGATCTCCAGGTTGGGCATCCTTTAGGGGAACCAGTCTTCGCTTTGCAGCCATGTTATAGAACTGATTTGTCGCTGAGTGAGTTCCAATATAAATACCAGCAGCTGCATAAGAACCTTTAGTTAGACCAGAACAATCCCAAAGGTTAGGACCCATAGCTCCAAGCACATAGTGTTCACCTAGTTGCTGCTTAGCAAATGCGACAGCAATTGCAACCTTGTTTGCATCAGGTGGACCCACGTCATACAAACTCGGTGCATCGATGGGACCAGGTGCGTTCGGATCATTCTGTCTAGCCTCATCAGCTAAACCTTTAACTCTCTGGGCTTCGAGTGAGGTTGAAATATTTTCTAGGGTTGCAAGCTGCGCTGTGAAAGTTACGTTCAAAGCTTTCTGTTGATCAACTTTTCGCTGCAAAGCATTAGCTGCATTTTGTGCCTGTTGCAAAGCAGTTTGAGCGGCTTCAGTTTTGATTGCTAAATCTGCTTTTGCGGCTTTCAGTTGTAGTTGCAAGGCTTTTGCATATTGTTTTCTTTGAATAGCAACTTTGAAGATCTGATCTGAAGAAGAAGCAATCTGCTCTTGAGCGCCAAGCTTATATAAAAGGTTGCCAGCTTTGTTGCCATTCAAAAATAGATTCAGAGATGTTCCCGCTGCACCATTACGCCACATCTGACTGGCAATCTGCGCTAGTTGAGTCTGCGCTTGATTGGCCTCTGCAGAAGCTGCATTAACTTTCTTCTGCAAGACCTTCACTTTGGCAGCCACAGCATCTTCGGCATCTTTAGCCTGGTTGTATTTCTCAGCCTTGAGCATGGCTATCTTCTCTAAAGCCACCTCTTGATAGGTCAGGTTAGTGATGATGCCCTGAAGACGCTTGATCATGGCCCTCTTTTTGGCAACGTTCTTTCTAGCATTCAGCACTTCCTGCTGGCTAGGGTAGGGCTTCTTAGCTGAGGCTGAATCAATGGTTATAGGGGTGAAAACCAGTCCAGCGACCATAAAAATAGCCAGGAGACGTGACGGCTTGATTTTCAAAGCTGGTCACCTCCTTATTTATAGGTCTTTTCTCTAAACTAACACCGCCAGAGCCAATCTGCGGGTTGCCTAAGGCCGTTAAACCTTGTAACCTTGACCTTTGGTGCGATGAAGCTCCAACGCTTTGCGGCCCCATCGTTTAGTGGCCTAGGACGCTGCCCTTTCACGGCAGTAGCACGGGTTCGAATCCCGTTGGGGTCACGTAGGCGTTGATGTTCAAAGTACTTAAGGTCCTGTAGCGCAGTTGGTTAGCGCGCCGCCCTGTCACGGCGGAGGTCGCGAGTTCAAGTCTCGTCAGGATCGCTGCGATAAAAATATCGCTCAGCCTTAATTTAGGTTGAGGCTGGATAGCTCAGTTGGTAGAGCGAACGACTGAAAATCGTTAGGTCCGCGGTTCAATCCCGCGTCCAGCCACCACTGCTTCAATTCTTTCGACTCTCTCAAAATCCCCAGCAACAAAAATCAATTCTTTGTTTTCTCTTTTACCTTTATTACCAACCAAATCCCCAGCTTTGTTATAGATACCTATCTGTGATCCGATGTATCTTTTGTAATCAAATTCAAATAATGCAACCGATGCATGCCCTGCATCTAAACAAGCTTGAGCGATGTCGTGTGGTTCAACCCAACTCTCATTGTTATATGAAACTACCAACGTTTCACATTTAGCTTTCATGATCACATCTTTGAAAGCATTGGGCATAAGTTTTCTTTTATTGAAAACAGAATGGTTCTCCAAATCTCTACTGTCGATTCTTCGATTAGAAACTCCATATACTTCAGGCTTATCCCAACGAACTAGAGTTTCCCAGATGTGGTAGTTCGTGAAATACCGATGCTGATTATATGGAGGGTCCATGTAGAACAGATCGACAGCAGGTAATGTTTCAACTACCTCTTCCGCTAATCCATGAACGCTCTTCCCAGTTCCAGAAATCAGTTCAGGTATTTGCAAAACCAAATCATGTTTAGATCGATGAGACCAACTTTTGAGATAAGCCATGTGTTGACCGGTAGTGCTATCAACTCGATCGGCAGCAAGCATCAGAGCGGTTAGCAGGATGTTGTAGTGCTCATCATTACTGAAGTTCTTAGCCAGCTCTTCTCGAATAGCGTCAATCCGCTCCCCGTTCTTAGGTTGAAAGAACCTGGCATTAATGCAGAAGTTCTCGGTCACATAGCCTTTGAACCCAGGTAATGAGTTGAGGTAATCAACCTTTTCTTGTAATTCGTTCAGGTCAACCCTGTCGGCATCGGTCTCTACGTAGCACTTAGCCAAAACATCACTGTAGGTAGCCGCATCAGAGGCTATGACCTCTAAACCATTCCGTTTGAACTCTTGGGCCACTCTTGTTGTCCCAGTAAAGAGATCTACAGCTGTTTTAGCCTCTGCAGCCTGGGCTATAGCGCCTAAAACCCCTACCAGGGTGCGCTTAGAGCCCAAATACTTAATCACGCTTTACTCTACTTTGACCCCTGAATACTAGGCTTGTCTTTGGTCTAATACCTATTACTAAGAAAGTAAATCAAAATGGCAGTTTTAGCACGTTTACGTTGGGTCGGTCTAGTTTTCATCTCTATGGCCATCTCTCTGGTCATCATCGATGGAACCATTGTTAACACAATCTTCCCTCGAGTCATCGAAGCTCTAAAGATCTCCAGTAACGAAGTCCAATGGGTTCAGGAAAGCTATGTGCTAGTTTTCGCAGCCCTGCTTCTAGTCTGGGGTTCAATTGCTGACCGCATCGGACGTCGACTACTGCTAGTAATAGGTATCGTCATCTTCATTGCCGCATCAGTTTGGGCTGGTTATAGCCAAGATGCAACCCAGATGATTCTTGCTCGTATCGTTCAGGGCTTCGGTGGCTCAATGGTGCTACCGACCACCCTGTCTCTTGTGAACGCTAACTTCCAGGGTAAAGAACGTGGAATTGCTTTTGCTGTTTGGGGTGCCACCATCGGTGGAATGGTTGCTCTTGGTCCTGTTCTAGGTGGATGGCTAGCAACCAGCTTTGGAACTGATGGTTGGCGTCTAGCTTTCAACATCAACCTCCCTATCGGTATCTTGATTGTTGCTGGACTCCTATTATTTGTGAATGAATCCAAGGTGAAGCAGCGCTCAGGCTTCCCAGACATCTTTGGTGCTTTGCTCTCTGTGCTTTTGTTCCTAACCCTGGTCTTCGGTCTTATTGAGGGCCGTAACTACGGTTGGTGGAATGTAAACAAAGACTTCAAGATTGGTTCTTTTGAATGGGGTAACCCAGGTATCTCGGTTATTCCAGTATCTCTTTTGCTGTCGGTTATCTTCGGAGTTATCTTCGTAATCTGGGAGATCAGAAGAGAGCACTCTCACAAGCCAGTTTTGCTTGACCTAAACCTTTTCAAGATTGCATCGTTCAGAAATGGTTCAATCGCAGCACTAATCATCTCTATGGGTGAATTCGGAATCCTATTTGCCCTACCACTCTGGTTCCAGAACATCCTTGGACTGTCTCCTGTTGATTCAGGTTTGGTTCTATTGTTCCTAGCCGGAGGAGCTTTCCTAGCTTCAGGTGTTGGTGGAGCAATGAGCGGCAAGATTGCCCCAGCAGTTGCAGTTCGCATCGGTGTTGGACTTGAAATGCTCGGTATTATCGGTGTTGCCATTTTTGCTAACACCGCTAACGGTTGGGGGCCACTGGCTCCATGCTTGTTCATCTACGGTGTTGGTGTTGGTCTAGCAACAGCTCAGCTAACCGGTGTCATCATGGTTGATGTTCCTCAGGACAAGATTGGTCAGGGTTCAGGATCTCAGAGCACTGTTCGTCAGATCGGTTCAGCCCTAGGTATCGCTGTTCTAGGAACCGTGCTTTTCACCCAGTTGCAGAGCAACCTAGTGGACAGGCTGACCGCTTCAGGTATGGGGTCAGATCAAGCCAACAGCGTTACCAATGCGGTTGTTGAATCTGCCGGTGGAGCTGTTCCAGCCCTTCAAATGATGCCAGGCATCACCGCAGAGAACATCCAAGCAGCTAAGGATGCTTTCACTCAGAGCGTTCAGTTTGCTGCTCTTGCAGCAGCTGTTTTCTTGGCTCTAGGTTTCATCGCAACATTCAGATTGACCAAGAGACAACACGGCGAATAAGAGAAGTAAGTTAGAGATTATGCCTGATAGACACGAACACGATAAAACCGCTCCTAAGCCGAATCATGCTTTTAGAAGAATTCTCTTAGGACGAGCACTACGAAATGAACGTCTAGAAGGTGAACTACTTCCTAAGACCATCGCTCTGCCGATCTTCGCATCTGACCCACTTTCGTCAGTTGCTTATGGTCCGCAAGAGCTTTTGATGATCTTGACCCTGGGTGGAGTTTCTTTTCTAACCTTCGCGCCAGGTATTGCTCTTATGGTTGCTTTATTGCTGACCGTGATTGTTCTTTCATATAGAAAGGTAATCCAGGCATATCCTTCAGGTGGTGGTGACTACGAGGTTGCTAAAACTAACCTCGGTCGTGGAGCATCTCTAATTGTTGCAGCCGCCCTTCTTCTTGACTACATCATGACCGTTGCAGTTTCGATTGCATCAGGAACAGATAACCTAATCTCCGCATTCCCTGAGATAGCTAACTATCGAGTTGAAATAGCTTTAGGTTTCCTAGTTCTAATCTTCGCAATCAACCTTCGTGGAATTCGTGAGTCCGGTGTTTCTTTTGCTATTCCAACCTATGTTTTCATCACAACTGTTCTTGTGATGATTGGTTCAGGACTTTATAGAGTCTTTATCCTGCACGAGACTCTAGCTCCTGCAGTTTCCGCTGGTTACCACTTAAACCCACTGTCAGATTATGCAAACAACCCAGCACAAATAGCAGTGATTTTGCTTTTGCTCAGAGCCTTTGCATCTGGTTGTTCTGCTCTAACTGGGATTGAAGCCATTGCTAACGGTGTTCCTGCTTTCCGTGCACCTAAAATCAAGAACGCTAACATCACAATGAGTTTGATGGGTCTAACCGCGGTAGTTATGTTCCTAGGAACAACTTGGTTAGCGCTAACCGCAGGTGTTCGATACATCGAAGATCCTGAAAACCAACTGGCTAATGCCGACTTCTTCTCCACCAACCCACAGCAATCCCTAATGGCTCAGATTGGATCCTCTGTCTTTGGTGAGAGCTCCATCATGTTCTATATCCTTCAGGCTGCTACCGCTGCAGTGCTATTGCTAGCGGCTAACACAGCTTTCAACGGATTCCCCCTTCTTTCTTCAGTGCTATCTAAAGATGGTTTTGCTCCTAAGATGCTTCAAACTCGTGGTGACCGTCTGGTTTATTCAAACGGAATGCTTTCGCTTGCAGCAGCAGCTGGTTCATTGATCTTGGTCTACCAAGCATCGGTATCTGGTTTGATTCAGCTCTATATCATCGGTGTTTTCACTTCGTTCACCGTAGGCCAGCTGGGCATGATTGTTCACTGGAGAAGAGGAATTAGAGAGAAGACTATTGCTCGCAAAGAAGCACTTAGTGGTCTTGCTATCAACGGTTTTGGTGCTTTCTTAACCTCATCAGTTTTGGTTATCGTTACCCTAACCAAATTCACTCACGGTGCCTGGTTGGTATTCATCATCATGCCTGTGCTTTGGGTGCTTATGTATGAAACCAAGAAGTACTACGCAGAAGTTGAAAAGGAAATCCAGCTAAAGCCTGAAATGGTCTTCGGTAGTAAAGGTGACTACGCAATCGTTCTTATGGACAAACTAACAGCTCCTCAGCTAAAAGCTTTGGACTATGCGTTATCAAGTAAGCATGACAAGTTAGAAGTTGTTCACATCGCTGTTGATCCTGAGCGTGCAGAACAGTTTGAAAAAGAGTGGGAAGAATATGGAATCCAGATTCCACTAAGAATCATTCCTTCACCGTTCAGAGATTTCGGTGCTCCGCTTAGCGAATACCTAACTGAATACCGTGCTCAGCACGAACAACAACGTATGGCTGTTTACCTTCCTAAGTATGTTGTTGGTCACTGGTGGGAGCACATCTTCCACAACCACCGTGCGAACCGCATCCGCAAACAGTTGATGTATGTTCGCGGTGCCATGATTGTGCTTGTTCCTTGGAGATTAGAATCTGCAGATAACTTCGATCTCTTCTCTAGAGCACCACTACCCGGAGATGTTCGCCGTGGTGAATCACTTCGTGGTCGCAGCACCATGAGAAGACACGAAGGTGGCAAGAACAGAGTCATCAAGATGGTTGCTAGAGAAGATGCAACCCCAGATGACATTCTTGATCCAAACGAAAATGAATAAAGCCATAAGCAAAGAGCTAACTTTAGTTTTTGCTGGTGGAGCCATCGGCGCTTTACTTCGTTATCTAATCGCTGTTGCTTTAGAGCAAGCGGTTGGTCCAAATAACGCCAACGCTCTTTCGCTTTATATCGTGAACATTGCAGGTGCCATATTCCTTGGTTGGATAAACACCAGCCCTAAGTCAACAACACAGTTGTTCTGGGGTGCTGGGTTCTCCGGAGGCTTCACAACCATGTCCGGTGTTGCAGTATTCCTCTACACACAATCCCCGGCAACAGCCATCCCAACTGTTGCCATCATGTTTGGTTTAGGGTTTATCGGTTATGCAGCTGGAAATAACCTAGGTCGAGTTCAAAGGACCAAGAAATGAACTCTTTTGATCCTGTCGTAATTCTTGGTATCGCTGGTTTAGCCGGTGTTGGTTCAGTGATTCGTTATCTGTTGAGTAAATGGAATGGTTACCTGCACTGGGGAATCCTGGCAGCTAACGTCATTGCTTCCTTTATTGCCGGCTGGGCCAGCACACACTTCACCGATGACACATCTGTAGCACTATTAGTGGTTGGTCTTGCAGGTGGTCTTTCAACCTTTAGCTCTTGGGCTGCCGGAACAGTGCATTTAGCGGCTAAAAATAAGCTATTTGCCCCTATTGCCTATACGTTAGCTACCCTGATACTTTCATCCACAGCCGCCTATTTAGGACTATTCCTGGGCTAAGCC